>Ga0126342_10015433_pt1 | contig 13393 bp, 10 predicted proteins | sample Cyp1metagenome_FD_92528 | JGI IMG/M metagenome (GOLD analysis project Ga0126342, IMG submission 92528) | Coral microbial communities from Lord Howe Island, Old Settlement Bay, Australia - Cyphastrea 1 metagenome | ecosystem: Host-associated > Invertebrates > Cnidaria > Coral ...
TAAACTGTTCTCTGACCTGTTAATAGATAGACGAATTAGACTAGCGGGGCATATTTTACGTAGCAATGACAATGACCCGCTTAGGCGGGTTAGTTATGAACCTAATTCCGCAGTAACGTTCGATGCAGGTAAAAGAAGAGTAGGTGGCCCCAGGCAGCAATGGACGCAATACTCCAATAAATACGCGTGGGAAACTGCTTTAGGGAAAGGAAGGTATGAAAACACCGCCCAACAAAACCAAGAACTATTAAACTGTGCATGCAGCCGCCAATTTTGAAAACCGATCGCTTCCGCATGCCCACGGTTTCACCCATATACCAATACCGGCATGAAACCATGGCTGAGGAAAAAAAACTCTTCCTTGTTGCCATAATATTCACATAACCTAACAACCATTGAAAATTCAGAGGAATGATGAAATCTTGTGGCTTGCGTTCTTTCAGGAGAGAAATCTCAAGGAGTACAACCAGAACCCCCGCTACAAGGGCAAAATGTTTCAGGATCTCAACCAATTGGCCAGAAACAACAGAGGCCGTACAGAGTTGGTCGATGGTGCGCTGCCAACGTTGACATGCAGTTCAGGGTCCATTTGGAGCAAGGACTGCGAAAAAATCAAAGCATGTCCCAATTTCCCAATCTCAGTCAACTCAGTAACCCAAATATGAAAGTTTGAATGTGTTTCAGTTGAATGTGAAGTGTCCCCGCCCTGGAGGAAAAATCTCGCTTTGTCGCGCCTTTGGAGATGCTCAGCTCCCAAGTCTTACCTGTCACCTCGGCGCATGCCAAAGCTTGCATGGCCCCGAAGCTGGAACTGTCTGCCATACCGCAGTGCCAAATCAGCAAGATGTCAGGCAACAGCATGAACGTCCCTTGTGTAGCTGCCGTTCTGTTAACAGCCATTTTGGCGTTGGACTATCGATGATGGTGTCACATGATCTTCCGTTGAAAACCAGACCGAAAGCTTCTGACACAGTTGCGGTGGATCATCGATCAGTCCATGATTTATTTGAAATAATTCAAACAGATGCTTCAAATTCATAATCGCTGGCCATGATGACTGGCCTTCTTCTCACACGCACGTTCCCGCATCAGCGGCCTTGACATCAGGCTGGAGGGTTGAGCAAAAGACACCATGCAGTTCACCTAGGGTTTGATTGGAAAATCCGAGCCGTTGATTGTATCAGAGAAAGTCCCAAAGAGTATGCATTGATCGTTGGCCTGATTTTTTTGATTCTCGTGACCGAGATTGAAACTGTCATCTTTAACAACTTAATGCAACATTTGCCTGTTCAAGGTTTTTTCTGAAAAGGATTTCTTTGCAGAGATGTCCAAACGGGCTTCATCTGCATCTCTGGCCAAAAATGGCAAAAACAAAGCAGCAAGGGTAGATCTTTCTAGGCCATGGTGTGACCTTCTGTTGACACAAGTCGAGTTCGAAACTCAGAACTCACACCTATGCATTTTAGCAAACAATGTGATACATGAGAACACAAAATGATCATAGTCATGCTAAGTCAACTTCAGGAAACTTCAGTGTTTTACCCTATGTTTGGAGGACCTTCAACGTTGATCAAGACGAACATCCAGTTCGGTACCTCTTGGAGACCTGGGAGCCTGGCATGCTCGATCCCTTGTGTTTGTGGCTGGTCGAAATCCTTGATTCCGAAGCACCGTTCTGTCCTGACCTGAAATCTATGGTGCTGCCAGTTTCTTGATCATCATTGGTTGATGGAAACTTTCAACCTTCAAGGTCCCAACACAGATGGGGTTCCAAACCCCTCTTTTTAACTTTCGCTTTTTTTAAATACCAGCGTCAAAAAAACATTGGGAACTCGATTATTTTCAAACCTCCATTCAACGGAAATTTCATTAGTTTGCGGATACACCTGGAGCCCAAAGGGAAAACTATCAGATTGTTCGGCTTTCCTTGTCAACAGCTTTTTATGGGGGAATAGATGGCCCCGAAATGCCTAAATATATTTGATGGTAAGTAACTGCAAGTAACCGGGCCCCAGCTCGCGGAGGCTTCGGCCACTGGCCAGCTATCTGTGCCGCTCCTGGCTTTGGCAGTCCAATTGCCTCCTGAAGGCTTGCCTGTCCTGACCGATTGGGTTCGGACTGGGGCAGACATTTGGTATGCTGGCTATGAAGGCTGGCGAGAGCCAATCGAGACTCGCATCGAGAAGCAGGACTTGTTCGGGTCCCCTATGCACCATGGGTGCTTGGTTCCAACCAAAGGAATCACCAGGGTATCTATCCTACAGTTTGCGGTGATCTACAGCTACAAGGAGCTCCAGGGCAAGATGGATGAAGCTGCCAAAGCAGACTTCATAAGGCAATGGTTTTCAAACTGAGGAGCTTGAGCTTGTGAGACTAAGCAGTATTTAAGTCCATCATTCACATCCACATTCAGATCAAAAGGGCCGCCTTAAATCAATCCAAAAAAAAACAGCTCAAAAGGTGATGGTCACACTGGGTGGTGGCCATGGCCGTCTTTGAGCTGGCTAAAAGATTTGCTTCCAGTTCCAGAACGAAAACTCAAATATAAAGGGTCGTACTTCCACATGTCATAGCCCAAAACTGATGTTTCAAGATGAGTGGGCATAGTCAAAACCATCCAAACAACCCTGGCCAAAGGTGCTGGTCCCAGTGGGAGGTTCGCCTTATGTTGGCTTTGAAATTCGGACTTTAAAGGTGCCGCTTTTGATCCATTCCCATATATTCCTTTGCATCCCGAGGATTTTGGGCCCACATCCAATGACCCAAGAGAGTTCCAATAAACTGGCAGACCCCTGGGTAGTCTCAGCCAAATCGTATCCACCAACACTCCATATTCCACAAGCGAATTCGAGCTATTTCGCTAAAATTGCATGTGCTAATATCAAAACCGTCGCTGCTAAACCCTGGGGAAGGTGATGGTGAGGTCGGGACCATCGCCTTTTGTCAAACATCAAAACCGTCGCCTTCTGTCAAACATCAAAACCGTCGCCTTGGGGGAAGGGGGGGTCGTATAGCCCAGAGCCCAGAGCCCAGCCGCAGACTCCTGCAGGTTCTTGAAGACCGTGCAGAGCATTCCCTGCGCCATCCTCGACCTCGGTGGCAACACTGTGTCGGTCTACAACTTCACGCGAATACAGATAACGGAGCAGCATGTGGAGAGGCAGCGCAAAAATATCTTGCAGAAGTGCCTGATCTTCACACAGAGAGCGCACGAGCTGCTGCAGGACACACCCTTGAAACAGTTCAATCAAGTATTTTCACGAAACTAGTTCAATCAAGTATTTTAATTACAGAAGATCAATCAGAGCGTACGACCCACATCCAGGTGATGAATTATATATTGGATTCTTTTCGAAATTTTAAATGACATTGGTTGACCCTCTGAACTCTGAAAACCATTCTGGGACAAGCAACCCGCACTAAGCGATGATATTTTGATTTTAAGATTACATTGGCTGATGCCAATGCCTAGGATCTGTTTTGGAAAGAATCCCTGGAATCCTTTGATTGTCCAATCTTTGAGGATACTGGAAAGTTCCCTGAGTTTCGCGATGCTTGGATGGAGGTGATAGCAGAATACAACCAGTTTGGAATCACCCACTTCAGCGATCGCTTCCAGATCGATGATGCTGCAGCCGTAGCGCTGTATGGCTTCAAGGCTATCAGCTTTGGAGCGATTGGAAAGCTTATTGGGTTTCTAATGTTTTCAACCTTCTAAATATGCAAGATTTCTTCCCAGCCAGAACCAACCCGATTTGTCGTCAATGTCTTCACAATGCTCCCCCCCGGCCTGCTGCAGGTTGGTGTGTGCCAGGATGCTTGGGACATGATCTCGAAGCACCTGCATCGGTACCGTGTCGCAGAATCAGGCTGGGGCTAGCAATAACGACTAGGGAAAAACGATTAATTATCCAATGATTCAGGGTGTTGGGGTGGAGCAGGGTGGGGTGGGGTAGGCCAAAACCGTTTCCTTCCAGGCGTACTTGTGGCTACACGGAGTGGGTGTTTACTGTCATGTGCGCACGTACCTGATGCTACGCCATTGGGTGTTTATATGATCAAGTATGGTTGAATTGTATGTGCACACGTACTTGATGCTGCACTACTGGATGTTTACTTGCATGTGCACATGTACTTGAAGCTACCCTACTGCATGTTTATTTCCATGTGCACACGTACTTGAAGCTACGCCCCTGGGTGTTTACTTGCAAATGCACACGTACTTGATGCTACACTACTGGGTGTTTACTTGCATGCGCAAAAGTACCAAATGCTATGGTGCTGGATGTTTACTTGCATGTGCACGCCGTGCGACGCACACTTGTACCACGCTACTGGATGCTTACTTGCATGTGCCCGTACTTGATGCTACGCTACGCCATTGAATGTTAACATTCATGTGCACATGCGCTTGATGCTACGCCACTAAGTGTTTACTTGCGTGCGCACACGTACTTGACGCTACGCCACAGGATGTTTACATGCATGTGCACACGTACTTGATGCTACTCTACTGCGTGTTGACTTGCATGCTCACACGTCCCAGATGCTACGGCACATATACTTGATGCCACGCTACTGGATGTTTACTTTCTTGTGCACGTACTTGATGCTACACCGTTGAATGTTAACTTGCATGTGCACAACCACTTGATGCTACGCCACTGGGTGTTTTTTTGCGTGTGCGCAAGTACTTGCTGCTACCCTACTGCGTCTTTACTTTCACGCGCACACGTACCAGCTACGGTACTGGATGTTTTTTTTGCATGTGCACGCATACTTGATGCCACGTTCCTGGAGGTTTACTTGCATGTGCCCGTACTTGATGCTACGCCATTGGATGTTCACTTGCTGTGCACATGCACTTGATGCTATGCCACTGGATGTTTACTTGCATGTGCACGCATAGACGGTGCTACGCCACTAATGTTTACTTGCATGAGCACAAGTATCTGATGCTACGCTACTGGATGCTTACTTGCATGCACACACATACGTACCAGATGCTATGCCACTGGATGCTTTCTTGCATGTACCGGCATACTTGATGCCACGCTACTGGGGGGTTCTTTCATGCTCGCGCATACTTGATGCCACGCTACTGGATGTTTACTTTCATTTGCAAGTACTTGATGCCATGCCATTGAATGTTCATTTGATGATGCTGCACTTGATGCTATGCCACTGGATGTTTACTTGCGCGTGCGCACGTACTTGACCCATAGCACAGGGAGTTTACTTGCATGCGCACACGTGCCAGATGCTACGGTACTAGATGTTTTCTTGCATGTGCAGGCATACTTGATGCCACGCTCCTTGATGTTTACTTGTATGTGCCCGTACTTGATGCTACGCCATTGGATGTTTACTTGCATGTGCAAGGGCACTTGGTGCTGCGCTACTGGATGTTTACTTGCATGTGCACACGTATCTGATGCTACGCTACTGGATGTTTACTTGCATGTGCACACGTACTTGATGCTGAGGGCTTTTGACCACTTTGTCCCAACTTCCAGTCTTAAAACGTAACCCACGCAGAACCGAAGCAGAAAAAGTGCCTAAAGAGCTGCAGTGGTCGCCCAAGATGAACTTCCTCGGTAACCCTTCCTCGGTAACCCTTCCTCGGTAACCCTTCCATGACTTTCAGCCCCTGAAAACAATAAACTTCAACTCAGAACTTTAAAAAATAGTTAGGTTTTGCGCACATTGCATTTTCTCGCTATTTCAGAAAGCTATTAAACACACGCCATCCTCAAGGCGCTGTCACCATGAGAACAGGAGGTCAAGTACGGCCTTGCAATGGTATTTTGCACTGGTCTGTTTCGTCCAACATAACATAGAATTTCTTCTGAAGAAGCTTCCGACATGGTTTTTAAAGATTTGTGGCATCATGGCTGTTTGGCCCCTGCTTGCTTGACCCTGTCAGCATTTGGCAAAGAGACCCTGAACAATGGGCGTTGGCTAGTGGGAGCTGGACCGAACTCTTCTGGGTGCAATGCGCTATGGCATTCGATCTTGACAGTCGATGCCGAAAAACAGGTGCCTGGCAACTCTTTTTTGAACAGTTGCAATCAGGCTAACCACCACTTATCGCTATCAAGTGGATGAGCATTTATTCTTCACGGCAAAAGATTTTAATGTTAGTTCCATTCTGCTGACATGTGGTTTGCTGATCCTCACTGGTAACTTGGTTGTTGCTCGGCTCCCTGAGGTCTTGTTCTTGCGAAGAATTCTGTTCCTCCACAACCGAGCTGTTTCACGGGGAGGTCGTGCTTCCACCATACGTTTGGCAGTAACAGAGTGGGTGAACGAAACGGATGCTTGGCCGTAGCTGGCTGAACATCTTTCATGGTTTTGATTTTGATGCTCTTGAAATCCCCAGTGCTTGAACACATATTTCCTCAAGAATTGTTCTTTTTAAAGACTTTGTGTTGGTTTATCCGGCATTTTTTTTGTTTAGCACACGGGACAGGTACCATTTCAACCCCACCCCAAAGGCAACTTAGCCCAGCCTTGAGTAGCTGGATGTCTTTGATTGTGTCCTGGACCAGGGCTATATGGAAAAATGTATTGAGTAGAAAAAAATCACCTCCATATCAAAGTGTGTATATACTAGGGCGAGCTGAAGTCCTAAGGAGCGCATGTGCCTCATGCAGTACATCATTCACGAGATGAAGCTAGCTCGTGACCATGATGGCAATGCAATCTTCGAACCTGATACGGTCGAAAAAGTCACCAAGAGATGTGTGGACGGGTGAATCTGGCATGTCTAGTTCGGGCTGGGATGGGCAGGGTTGTGAATAAATGTGACAAGTTTGAACTGTTGTTTCCTCCAAGTTTACCCCATAACCGGCTCAATACCGATTGAACTTAAAACAGCAATAACAAATCACCACATTTCAAACCCTGAGGGACTACACCGCAGAACTGACTGAAGTGTTGACCTTGAAAAATGGGAACTTTCAGCCGCACCAACTGCAGCTGTGGACTGAGAATGTGGAGAAAAAGTCAGCACCGGTTGAGAACAGCTTCGCAGCAGTTGACACCAAGATCGAGCAGCTGGATCGAGATGCTCGAGATTCTGCCTTCCGGCAGGATTGCTTGAAGCTTACCAGGGATTGTGCTCAGCTGTCTTTGCTGTACAAGCAGGAGACAAAACATGAGAGAGCTCTCCGAATCCAAAGGGTCACCCACCTCAAGGAACAGAATGTCCAAGGAGCCAACTTCATCAGACAGTTTATGTTGCTGAACATGCGGCATGTTGGAGGTCGCACGGGGGAATTGGAATCCGCCATGGACGAGGCCAGCCTTTTTTGAAAAAAGCTTTACTTCAAGTGATCCCCACCATGGCATTTCAAGGCATATATTCTGACATGTATTCGATCCGACATTTTACCTAGCATTCTATCTGACATCTTTTCTGACATTCTATCTGACATCTCTTCTGACATTCTATCTGGCACCTATTCTGGCATTCTATCTGGCATCTATTATCGCATTTTATCTGGCACCTATTTTGACATTCTATCTGGTATCTATTCTGGCATTCTATCTGGCATCTATTTTGGCATTCTATCTGGCATCTTTTCTGGCATTCTATCTGGCATCTATTTTGGCATTCTATCTGGCATCTATTTTGGCATCCAATCTGGCATCTATTATCGCATTTTATCTGGCACCTATTTTGGCATTCTGGCATCTATTCTGGCATTCTATCTGGCATCTATTTTGGCATTCTATCTGGTATCTATTTTGGCAGTCTATCTGGCATCTATTTTGGTATTCTATCTGGCATCTATTTTGGCATTCTATCTGGCATCTTTTCCTTCTGGCATTTTATCTGGCATCTTTTCTGGCATTTTATCTGGCATCTATTTTGGCATTCTATTTGGCATCTTTTCTGGTACTCTATCTGGCATCTACTCTGGCATTCTATCTGACATCTATTCTGACATTCTATCTGGCATTCTCTCTGGCATTCTATCTAACATCTATTCTGACATTCTATCTGGCATTCTCTCTGACATTCTCTTCTGGCATTCTCTCTTGAGGGGCCCACCGGGAACCACTCTGATCCGGGACTTGCTGTTCGGGTCCGGCGGGGACCACTCTGATCCAGGGCTTGCTGTTCAGGTCCGGCGGGGACCACTCTGATCTGGGGCTTGCTGTTCGGGTCCGGCGGGGACCACTCTGATCCTTGCTTGCTGTTCCACTGACATATAATCTAACAACCCTCACCTGACAAGTGGGGAACAAAGCTTTGTGACACTGCGTGATCAATATCATCATCATAATCATGTATGAACAACATTTCCCTTGTACCATCCTTGTTTTCCCTCCAGAGTTATGTTGGGTGATGATGTTTGACCTAGGGTGGTCATGGCTCCGGTTTCAATTTGTTGCGAGAAACTGGGGTACCAGCCCACCCATCAAACAGTGACATTGCCTGCTGCAGTTCACGCACTCCATCAACAAGCTGGAAAAAATTCAGACTGGTGGCTTGATCCTATGGTTGGACTACACGAAGTATGGCAGACTTTCCAACAATGACTTGAATGATACGTTGGAGATCGCCCGCAGCATGCTGGCAAAGTTCCCAACCCGGTCCTGCATGCTGGTCATCTGCCCGCACCTCACCAGCGAAAAAGTCCAGAACGGCCTTAGAGGAGAACTGAGGTGAGGGAGGGCACATGTTGACAAGTTAAAGCTGCAGGTCATGCCTCAAAAGAATTGTGCACCTTGCTTGTTTTGAATTCTTCATGCGAAGACAAACTGACTGATCAAACCTGTGTTTGTGACCTTGGCTTCACCTCCTTCAATTTTCAAACATGTTAGGTGTTGAAATCGAACCTTTACAGGCGAATTGAAGACAAACTAGACGCCTTGCAGATCTACAGTGACATGGTGACATTGAGGATGGCTGAGCCGCCAGGTCAAAAACATGTACCACTTCAATTTCCAGGTTGGGTGTGCATGGATGAGGATACGAGGGATAGCAACGAATTCCGTGGATGCCAACTGCTGCTGGACAGGTGAGGGGGTCAAGCCAAACAGAACAATTCAACTTTGCATATGTATGTATATATATATATATCTCTCTCTCTATATGAATGTATATATATATATATATGTATGTATGTATTTATACACCTCAGGGGTTTGATTTGTCCACTTGGTATGTTTCACATATTTTAGTTTCGTATTGTGACGCAATTCTTTCCGATGTAGCAGGATGGAGGTACACTGCCCGGATCAATGTTGAAATCAAACGTTGATGGACAGAAACCAACACCAAACAGTTGACTGACTTCGGACAGAAACAGCCAAAGAATATTCAGGTATACAGCACTCCGTTTATTTCAGCTTCATTTCAAAACACATCTTTTCAAGCACGGACAGGTGCACCAGGGTGAGCCTGCCGTGGCTCCCAGAGTCTTCTTACGTGGTTCCTGCGCCAGCCAAAGATGCGCCACCCAATTCAGCTGAGACGAGGCCAGGCCACAAGAAATCAAGTTAATTGAGCACAGCATGTGCACTACCTTCCAACTTTGAAGTATCAATGAAGCCACGGCTGTATATATGATAGCCTGTGACATCATCCATCGTGATACATAGCATGTAGATTTTCACGGTCCTATTTCTTCTTTACTTTCCAATGTAATGTTCTTGAGATTCCACTGGAGATGTTGTATGGCTGCAGGTCGCTTTCCCAAATGCAAGAGTCAGCCCAATTCCTTGCTGGAGACCAGTTGCCAGAACAGGCGTTGGGTGCCCTACTGGCAAAAACCAAGGTGAAAGGGATTGTGGGTGTGGTGAATTTGTCGCCATACGACACCTGGCTCGAAACCTCTGCCATGAAGTGGGGTAGAAAAACCAATGGGGAGATCGTCATGCCCACGCTTTCCCTCTCCAAAAACTTGACTGTGATCTCCTACTGCGAACGTAGTGCTGCCCTTCAGCTGATGCAGGACAGGTCACTTTTGCATGTGCCTGTAAGCAGAGTTCCGGCTTCAATTCCAACATGAGCCCAGCCCAAATATATGAATAAAGCAGGGACTGAAAAAACATCCTTTTCACTTTTCACATGTTCCGTTGATGTCATTGTCGTGACCCCTAAGAGGGCTACGGCTATGCTTTCTCATATCATCAACTTGTTTCCAGGACTGGAAGAAAGGTTCTCACTGCATGGGAAGTTCAGCGCCAAAGTATGACCCGCAACCGCCAAAAGTGGATGACGTCGATGCCACACAGTTCCCACTCCAGGCAAAACATTTGGGTCATATTAAAATCCATAAGTTAAATTCTTCTTAGATTTTTTGGTCACCCCGGATTTTCAGACACACATCCATATGGAAGTCTTGGACAAATCTTCAGCAGCAGGACCGCACCATGTTTCCCAATATCAGACCTATTTTACATTTTGCTGCAGCAGTGTCTGCCAAGCTACTAAATAGTACAAGAGAAGAACACATAAGGAAACACATTGGAGAGGTAGTCAGAAGAAAAGGCGTCCGCCCTATGTTTCACATTGACAATTAATAGTTCATGTGAAAAATGAAAGTTTGGTGGAGGGGAATTCAAGTCACAGAATTAAATCACACTGCTCTGATATATTCAGCTTGAAGATTCCCTATGCTTTGCCAGGTCATCAGACTGGAACCAAACCCCAATGAGAAGACGGGCTGGAAAAGGTGGATAATTTCTTTGCCGCAAAGTTTTCGCCAACAATGGCTGGATGATGTTGTCTACTCGCAGGAATGGAGAGAACTCATTTCAGACTTCGACTCCAAGCTGCTAAGTTCAGACTTAGGCATCTCTGTGTTGAAAGAATTCAGCAACCCTTCTCACTGTCACATAGAAACTGTAGAAGCTCAGGCTCTTGGATTCCGAAAATGCTCCATATCTTATTACATCCATGCTCCCCAGGTTTGGTCTCGCGTCACCTGGAGCTGAAAGCACTGCAGGAAGTGAATCTTCCATCCAGTCTGTGATGCCATCCCGTAAGCCTTGGGAGGGAGAGCCAAAAACCATAGATGAGCTTACTGAGACTAGACAGCAACCTGCCAGCAGGAAAACCTTATGGATTTACGCACAAACGTATGAATGAATTGAAATGTTCGCTCTTACCCCAGGAACGCTACTTGGTAGAGACAAAGCTTGGTGGTCGGACCGTGGGCTCTACGCTGTACCTGGTGTCGGCCAGATCCAGGGATGGCAGCCAGCAACAAGTTGTGGAGGGCCAGTCCTACAAGCTTTTCCTTGCAGCTAGCTTTATCTAGTCTTCGCAGCATCTAATGTTTTACAAATCGAAATGGTTTTCAACATTTTGTGCCTCGTGTCAACTGATGTATCACCATGTATCATGCCAAAGATCAGGCCAGAGCAAAGACATGCAACTTCCTGCCACACAGGCAGCCCACATGCAAATCGAAGTTCCGATCTGTGAGTTTCAGCTGGGGCATGGAGCTTCCAAGTTCTTGAAACCTGAGAAGGTTGCAGCACTGCAAAGGGAGAACAAGCCAGGCTAGATTGATTTCGAATCACTGCGCGCAAGGGTTACCCAAGCATTAATTTTAATGAGTGTTCTCGAAAGATGCCATTCACCCATTGACCATGATTGCTCGGCTCAATCAAGGGACCTGTCGAAATTTTAGTCGAAGGCCCCTGCAGTACTATCTTCTTCAATCTCTGAAAGGCTGTGTGCCATGGTCGAGTTGGGTCAGCTTCTAGCTGACCATGGTTTTGGACAGGACAAGCTTGGGGTTTGTCCGAGATCAGTTGATGCCACGATCAAATAGGAACTGCTGTCTAGGATGGGGCCCAAGTAGGTGGTGAAACCAAAACACCGCATTTTTTTCTGTTCATTGACGCTGACTTGTTGGTCACCCGAAGGATTTTGACGAGTTCGCTGCAGCTGACCCTGGGATGTGCGAAACTCCACGGCAAAATGCCATGGGCTCAATTTCATTCAAGTTCCCTTTCTTGGAAAGAATTTCAAATGCCATAGGACCCTTGATTGTCAGAAACTCCTGAGTCTCAACATTGATCGCATGTTCACTGACGTGCCCTTGCCATTGTCAGGTTCGAAGAGCGAACGAAACCCCATCAGCTACACCTACACCAGATTCAAAGCCGGAAGATGAGTCAGCTGAGGAGCGACGAAAGTCCAAATCCAAAGATGGCAATGATGGTCCTGCAGCATCGGCAGGTTCAAGCATGCCAGCTCTACCCATGAGGTCCGAAATGAGAACTCCCACCAATGACCCCATGCTCGGAAAAGGCGACGTCGACAAGATCAACCAGGAACTACACATGGAAGCCAAGGAGACGGAAAAGAAGAGAGGGCGAAACCCTGTCAAGCCAGAGGACAAGGAACCACGTACTGAAGATGTCGCGAGGCCTGACAGCGCAAAAAAGAAAACAGAAGAGAACAAAGAATCGAAAGGAAGCAAGATTGGCATGCAACGAATTCTCGACATCAACAAGTTTGTGGGCAAAGACCTGGGCGAGAACAACACAAAGGCACCAAAGAGAAAAGCAAAGGCCAAGGCAAAGGCCAAGAGAAAGCCAGGGAAAAAAACGAAGGATGCAGATGATGGTTCCAACACTTTGGACAGTGAAGAGGAGCTGTCATCTCAGTTGCCAACTGAGTCTGAGGAAGAAGACCCTGTGAAGAAAACAGTGGGAGCTGGAAAGACGAAGAAGGCAACGAAAGTTGAGGACGAGTGCGACGAAGAGCAGGAGGAAGAAAGCGAGGACAATGGTTGCAAAGCAGCAGCGCCCAGAAAGAACAGCCGCAGCAGCAGCAAGTCTGGCCAGAAAGAGGGACAAGACAAGTCACTCAAGGCCCTGGCAATCAAGATGAAAGCCTTGAAAGAAGAGCAGGCAGAAAAGAATAAGAAAAGCAGCAGCCACAAGGAGGAGCCAAAGACTTCGAAGGCAAAGGCAAAAGGTGGAAAGAAAAAGAAAATTGAAAGTGAGGATGACGAGGAGGACGAGCCAAAGGTTCCGAAGGAAAAGGAGACAGGTGGAAAGAAGAAGAAGAAGAGGATTGAGAGTGAGGATGAGGAGCCAAAGGTTTCGAAAGTAAAGGAGACAGGTGGAAAGAAGAAGAAGAAGAAGAAGATTGAGAGTGAGGATGACGAGGAGGAAGAGCCAAAGGTTCCGAATGCAAAGGAGACAGGTGGAAAGAAGAAGAAGGTTGAGAGTGAGGCAAAGGAGACAGGAGGAAGAAAAAAGAAGAAGTTTGAGAGTGAGGATGAGGAGCCAAAGGTTTCGAAGGCAAAGGAGACAGGTGGAAAGAAGAAGAAGAAGAAGATTGAGAGTGAGGATGACGAGGAGGACGAGCCAAAGGTTCCGAAGGAAAAGGAGACAGGTGGAAAGAAGAAGAAGA
>Ga0126342_10015434_pt1 | contig 13393 bp, 6 predicted proteins | sample Cyp1metagenome_FD_92528 | JGI IMG/M metagenome (GOLD analysis project Ga0126342, IMG submission 92528) | Coral microbial communities from Lord Howe Island, Old Settlement Bay, Australia - Cyphastrea 1 metagenome | ecosystem: Host-associated > Invertebrates > Cnidaria > Coral ...
AACCATCAAAATTCACTGATTTTTGAATTTATGCAGACACGCAAAACAAACACAATAAATGATCTACTGGGATCTACCCCTTTTGGGATTCTGGTTGAAGTAGCTCAACTTCAACCCGCCCTCACACATCATCGGTTCATCCGACGTGATATGCTGTGATGGATTGTGATCACCAGCTGGGCATGGTCCATGGTTTGGTGCCTAGCTGATGGCATCGGCAGAAGGGCTGTTCCTTCCACTGCAGAGGGCCAAGGGTAGGAAGACGCGGCCAGTAGATATTTTCGATATTTTCTTAATCATTCATTTTGAATTCAACAGAAATCGTATCACGGGGATTTCATATGATTTCATGACGTTTCATTCCTTGTTTTGGGGTGAAGGGAAACCATGTATGTGGGGATTCGAACACGACGCGAGGCCGAGTTGACTTGGAACGATCGCTGGGGCAAATGCCTGGGTGGCCGCGCCCAAGTCTCAGACGAAGATTGAGATCCCAAGTAGCTATCCAAACCAAATTATCTGGGATACACCGTGATACATCTGGAGAAGTTGAGTTATCCAAGAATCACATAGAATCGCATAGAATCACATAGAATCACATAGAATCACTATAATAATATATATACATATATATAATATATATATTTTTTGCACAGCACATAGGGACTTTCGTCGCAGCTGGCACGGTCTCGAATTCGATCCGCAACAGGTAGAAGGTCATCCACCGAAGTCGGGACCAATGAAATCGCCAAAAGTGCGGCACGTCATCGCACGGCATCTTTGTAAAAAAGATGGATCCATGAAAAAGTCTGTACAGGATGCATGATCATGGAACCATTGACAGAAGGACTTTGCCAGAGCCATGTTCATGGCTGGTGGATACTCCTTCAAAGGTGATGTGCGCCATGTGCCATCATCAGCTTTGCCGATGGCGCTTCTCTTTGGAAGGTCAGGTGTCACCTGGTGCGCTCTCAAATGCCCTCTCAGCGTCGGCAAATTCAAGGCCAGGAGTCGCGTTGGTTTGGGTGAATGAGCACCTAGCAGACCTTGTGCCAAATCAATGACCTCGACACTTGGGAACTGAACGAGGAGCTTCATGATTGCCAATCTCCAGATTGACGGCTTGGCTGGGTCGTCTGGTTCTTTGGGATGTTCAACGACACCAAAACCTGCGGCACATGCCAAAGCGTAAAGGAGCTCGATCGTGAAGAGAAGAAGCTCGTTGCCAATGGCCACTTGCTGGGCTTCTCGCAAGCTCAGAGAATCAAATCCCCAAAGATTGTCGCTATCACGAAGAGGCCTTGGGCCACGCGTAGTGTGAGGTACCTCCTGGACATGCCTGGCTTGTGACCAGGTTTCACAGGGCGGTCCACAAAGCGCACCACATACCCATCCTTCACGCACACCTTGTAACCAGAACTGCTGAGTGGTTTGCAAGCGCACATTCCCCCATTGCTGATTGATCACTAAGTCAACCGAAACCACACAAAGGATGGTACCAATCGGGACAAAATTGGTCAAAGAGCTTTTCCATGTAAAATTGCAAATCTCCTTCTGTCCTCCTTCCTGAAAAGATATGGAGAAAAATGCGTTCTCTGCTGCAGGGTCTCGGAATCTCAGGCGGCTGAAAATCCAGAGTTGCCTGTTCAAACTCTTTCTCAATCTCCGCTAGGGTGGGCATACATGCCTGCCGGCTCAACGGTTGTCTCAAAAAGGGCCACGTCTCCGAATCACATAAACCATCAATGCACGTCTGCAGCTTGCCAATGGTCTGCTCATTGTTTCTCAAATCTGCACATGGAAGCATTCCTTGAATGCTCCGCAAGGTTTTGACGCACAAGGTCCATGAAATTGGAAGACACGCAATAACCTTCCTCGCTTCATGTTCAAAAAACTCAAGTCCGGATTCATCCATCTCAACGATCATGAGGGACAGAGTCTCAAAAAGCTCAGAATGCTCAGGCTCAAAATCCCTTGGGCATGCTGGAGGAAGAAGAGGACCTTCAGCTTGAAGAGGGGGAAGGCGCCCATCCCATGCCTGTTGAAGGGCCGTGTTGGAAGTGGATCCCTCACCAGGTCCTAATCCTACTCTCAACTTGCGACCCAGAAGTTGCTGTCGGCAAGCACTGGCACGAATGAGATGGGTTTTCAACTTGCTAAAAGTGACATATTCCTTGAGGCATGCTCCACATTGGGTTCCATCAATCAATGTACGGACAGGATGCGCTTGACCGTGTGTTCTGTTCATGTGAGCTCCTTCCCCAGCGAAAGTCTTGCACCTGAGTCCACACATCATACAACCGAAAGGGCCATCAGTTGTGGACGCAGTCCTGCTTCTCCTGGGAGAGTCTTTCCAAAGAGCATGGCCTTGAAGGGATTTTTGCACTCGCCAATGTGCAGCAACACAAAGAAAATGCCTGGAATTCAGGAGAATAGAATGCTCACGTGCTCTGCGAAGGAGTCGTTTCCAATATCCTTTATGGTAACGCATAATTTCCAGCCATCGTGCAGTGTGCTCACATGGATTGCCTAGGCTACATGAGTTGGCCAGTTGATCTCCCATCCATTGAAGATCATCTTTGATCAGTGCCAGCCAATCTTGATCTTGATTCAAAAGTCCCCAGTGGGCTGAGGGTCCATTGTTCAAAAGAGAGCACAAGTAGCTCAGTCTTTTGCGTCGAAGAAGAGCCGTGGGAGTCGGCATGTTGCTGCGATGCAGCATTTCCTCATCCGTGATGTGATCATCTGCCGAACAGCGAAGGAGACGCTTCAGGAGCTTGATGATCGCACTGTGCAGGAACTCTTTGGTTTTCAAATCATGAATGTACCAGGTTTCTGCGCCATAAAGGAGGCGACTTAAGATCAAACTCGAGAAAATCTCTGATCTTCTTCCCATAGGGAGATTCTCATTTTGATAAATGATTTTGCGATGTTTGTTGAAACTCTGATGCGCAATTGCGATCCTCCTGCGGATCTCTTTGCGGAGGTCTCCTGTGTAGTGCGTCAGCCCTCCCAAATGAAGATACGAATTGACAAGGTTGACCTTGTAAGTATCATATTCTCCAATGGCTGTGATGCAGTTGGGTGCATGAGGACCAAAGAGCTGCTTCCGGAATGTTTTCGCTCCTACACCCCGAGGCTTGAAGAGAATTTCAGTCTTGCCCTGTCCCAAATTTGGCGTCATTGCATGAGCCCGGAGAGTATCCAGGATGCAGCTAGTAGCTGTCTGTAGATTGCGGTGAAGAACTGCATTCGTCTCCGCTGTCAATGGTATGGCCAAATCATCCATCCAGCAAGGGCCAAGCAGTGTCTGGGGCGGAGTATCCTGATCAGGGAAGCCGCTGGAGTGCAGGTCAATGCTGGGCTCTGCTGGGAACTGGGACAGGATGTGGGTGTGCGCAAGATCAGCTTCAAAGCTCTGCAAGACCCGTGACATTAAGTACCCAAACACCACATCGGCGTACGAGTCACCTGGCCGCGAACCGTGTGTTGTGCGCACTCTGTCCTGTTGCCCTGGCAAGGCAAAAAATGTGTCAGTATGTAGGGCTCGAATTGCTTTCTGTGCGGTGACACTCATTCGCGCTTGCTCCACAGCGCTGGGCTCTCGCAGGTGCTGGTAGAGGTCGTGCAGGAGGTCTGGTGTCAGGTGCAGCCTTGCAGCCATCGAAGCAATAAGCTCATCTGTCCAAGGGCCAGAAATCGCGAGTGGACGAACCACTCTGTAAAAAGCCTCCTGGAGGTCAATGAACAAAACGGCTGTAGGTTGTCCTCGTGCAGCGAAAATGCGCAAAAAAGCGCGGACCAGATGACCACATAGGACCACGGAGATGCCTTTACGGCCTCCCAACTGTTGTTGATGAAGATATGTCTGATACAGCTCTGTCTGCTTGGTACGCAAGGCCTTGTGGAGTGTCTTTCCGACCATCGAGGAGATGAGGATGGAACGGAAGGCATGACAGCAATCGCGGCTAAGCTTCCCTTTCCAAATGGGGATAAGGTAGCCACCCTTGTGCTCTAGTGGCTCCTGTCCTTGCAATGCAATCTTCAGCAGCAGGGAGTAGAGATGCTTTGCCACATCACGGGGGCAATATCGCATCAATTCAGATGGAATTCGATCCATCCCCGATGCTTTCCCAGGCGCGACTTGGCGACACACCTGTTCCAGTTCAGCCAAAGATGGCATCTCTGTGATCGGGACTTCAAGGTTGAAATTGCGTAGCATGGCAAGGTTGGATCTTTGTGTTGAGTTGCTTCATCAACACGTTCCCCTCCTTCCATCTCGCTGAAAAATTCAATCCAACGATTCATGGCGGCTGTCTGTGATGTGCAAGGTTGTCCTTGCGCATCCTTGATCAGTGGCAGCGGAGCCAAGCCTTGCTTCAGCTTGTTGCTGGATCCCATGAAGGGTCGTAGTTTCTGTTGAATTTCCGACGCTCCAGTGGACTGTGTAAAATGACTGATGACCTCTTTAAGGGCAACAGATTTGCTCAAGCTGATTTGTTGCTTCAAAAGGGCCGCTTGACGTCTGAGTCCTAAGCCATGTTTCAAGAGGCCAATCCGCAAAGTGGTTCCAAAACAGAAAGAGGCTTCTCGATGACTATCGTCTTGTGTCTTCCACGCTGTGAAGATCCGAGCCAATGTTTCTCGACGCAGGAGGAGGCGAATGTGTTTGAGTTGTGCTTTGTGATCCAGCTTCTGCCTGCGAAGTTTCCAAATGGCTTCATCGATGTAAGGCCTTTTGGGTCCTTGTTTAGGTCGAGGACAATTCCGACGCATCTGAGAGTGAAGCTGTTCATTGATACACTTGAGATGCCGTTCAACATCTGAAGACCATGCTTGGATTTCGAAGGGCTGGAAAGCCTTTGGCATATGTTGCTGAATGCGATTGCGATCAAAACCAAGGTGTGACAATCCAGTGGAACTGAAAGCTGAGAACGTCTGTTGCCATTTGAGTTCAACAGCATGCACCGCGTGATCAACAACTTTGTTTCCAAGATCGAAGTCCTCTAAAATGCAGGATCTTGAGCACCAATGCAACCAATGCGCCGGAATGAGTACATAATCAATGGTAAACTCCTCTTGTGTCGGGGAAGTCCACGTGCATGTGGTGCCCTCATGAATTGCACTGGTGATGGGCGCACACAGGTGAAGGTCTGTAAGGAAGTCCTTCAAAAAAGGAGTTCCTGTTGAAGTTCGAAAGCCCGGTTGAAAAATGTGAGTCCCATCTGGTTCACCAGGGCCTGCATTCGCATCAATACAAACAAAGAGAGGCGTGAAATGATCAACATGATTGGTCACAACGTCTTGTGTGGATTTCCACCATTTCTCCTTGTCTTGGGCGCTGTAGCCACTGTGTGGTGCATAACCAACCAAGAACCACGCTTCAAAGTAGTCATGAAGGACTCTAACCAGAAGACGACGAGAGTCATGGAAGACAACTGTAAAATGACTTCTCGCAAGGCAAATGCTTTTGCCCTTGCTGATCGCAATTGGTTGCTGAAGGTTGCACCAAAGTTCAACACCTCCATGTCCCTTGTCTGCGCCAGAGGAAAGTCTGAGGATGCCTTCCTGTAAGGAGGATCCAGCGTCTGCCCTTGTTTCTTGAACGCCCAAGAAATTCAAATGAAGATCTTTGAACTGGGAGCGCAAGTAGTCCAGCTTACCTCTGAAGCCCACAGGGCCGCGCCCCAGGGAGAGTACATTGCCAGTGGCGATGATGATGTTGAAGTCCAGGATCCTTTGACCAGAAAGGCCTTGCTTCACCGTCGGAGGCAGTTCTTCAGGAGGAAGAGCTGGAGGGGAGATGTCAAATCCTGTTCCACGAAACTGGGGAGCTCCAACAGAGGCGCCAAAAATCATCCAAAGATATGGCAGAAGCGGGCGCCATGTTGCGAGCTGGAAATTTGGTCTCGGCAGGAAAAAACCATCTCTACCTTCAGCTTTCGCACCCCAATCACAGAACTCATTGAAAGGATCCCCGGCATGGCCAGGAATATGCTCGAGGACAAAGTCACCTGGGGCAAGCGCTGATTCCAACAATTGTGCGCATCCTCGCAAATTTTGGAAGGACTCATCACAGCAAAGGGCACCAATGTCGCCTCGAGCTTGTTGAAGTGTAAGCATTGAATCGCTCCGAAAAATAGTGGGAATGTTGGAATTTTGTCCCACTCTCCAAATCATCTCCCAAAACAGGGCTTCACGTTCGGCAATTGCCGAGCCGATTCGGTCTGCCCCAACGTACCAGTCCTGAGTAGCATCGCATCTGACATGATGAGCAGACCAGCCTATGAGCGATATGTCTGATGTGCTGTCGGATGTATAAGTTTCGCCGAGCACAAGGAAGCACCATGCATCGGGTGTTCCAGTTTCCTCATTCTGCTGCGGAGAGATGTGTCGGCTGCGTGCTTGCGAAGATCCGTCAGCATAAATGACTAAACGGTCAAAATGGCAATGATGTGCCAAAGTCGCAAAATGCTGGGTGCAAAGCTCTGGCATGTCGAGGTTCTCAAAGGAAGTGCATAAAGTGCCCTTTGAAGAATTGAAGAAAGCCATCAAGTCGTCCGTTGTGATGCCACACGCAAGAGAGCACTCAGGAGTTGTGCCGACCTTGTCTGGTTGATACATGGGTCCCTGGGGACGTTTGGGCTGATGTTGTGGCCATGGAGGAAGCACTGGTGGCTGCTTCAGCTTAGCTTGCATCGTACCTGAGGCCTCTTTGAAGTGGATCTCGTGAAAACCAAAATCACAACTGAGAGTTTTCAAAATGACCGCTTTCTCGAAGCCCAGGCTGTAAAGATGCCTCATGTGCTCTACTTCCGTGGCCTTCTCATATGGCATGGAATGCAAAATGGCTTGCCATGGTTCCTCTTGAGGAAGAGAAGCAAAGTGCGCCATGTCATTCCTATGCGCAGCTGATGAATCAACCAATGAAAGGCATAGGGCGACGCAATCATTGGATAGCAAAAGCACTTTGCAATGAATGCCGAAGGCTTGCAATTCTTGTTGAATGTAGTGCGAGGTTGGGGGTTGCGAAACCTCAACATAATCCGGCAAGAAGGGCATGTCAGAGCTTGCGCGTATCAGTTTGATTGCACAGGTTGTTGGTTGACCGGAGGGAGGCCCATGGGTATGAGCCACCTGCCCATGTGTTAGGCACCTCTCTCGTCCGGTATGCAACTGCGATCCAATCTGAAGGAGATTGGCATCATCAGCCTGTGCAGCTTGTTGTGCCTGGAAGTTCGGCCGCCTGCGGAGTTGCAAGATGGTGCCAGTGCCATCACGCGCAGGAAATGGATGTCCAATGCGAAGAGCGATGGATCCTACCCATGCTTCACAAATTGACGGAGCTCCAGGATGAAGACATCTCCCAGCCAAACCCAGTCCAGTGACTAAGTGCTCCAGATGAAGGCGTTCATGAGTTGTAACAGCAAGTTGATGGCTAAGCCGAGCAATTTCTGCACTGGCTTCAAACACCGTGACAACACTGGAAGAGAGCGTGTCCTGTGGGTTTTGAACCAATAGCACGTGTGCTGCAATTTCTGGCCCTGTATTTGGTGGCACTGGAAGCACTATGTGGAACAAAATGGGAGCTCCTGGCAATTGAACATCATTCCAGGCAGCCCGCATGGTCCTTTCCCAGGCATCAAAATCTTCGTAAAGCCTTACAATTCGAGGCTGCCAACATGAGTGAAGGTGCTGATGAAATTGATCGACGAACCATGTGATGACCGATGTCGAAGCCGATTCTTCCTCCCAACTAAAGGCAGTTCTGCGCCAGTGCTCGTGGAGTTCCTGAATGGTCTCAGGCTGAATGAACATTGAGTGGTGCCTGGCCCGGACAGAAGGCAGCTGCATTTGGATTGAAGACAAAAGGCGCCGCCGCTGCAGGCCCGGCAGGTGGTCTGGCAGCTGCATGAGGATCTGGAGGGCGCTGCATGAGTCCACTGATGTCACCCTCAATGGAACTTGACGCCACAAAGGGCATTCTGTCGCGCACATGAATAACTAAGCTCATGCCAGGATCCACATGGTCCATGTCAAAAACTCCAAAAGGTATGGCTCCTCTTTGGACTGTGCAGCTGCGGAAACGACATCGTTCCTGGATGCCCGCAACTCGAATCACTGCTTGGGCCCACATCAATGAAGGCAAGGAAAAGGCACGATGATCAATGGAAATTCCCTGAGGATTCACTTCCTGGATGGAGATGAGACCGACAACCCACTCAGGTCTAGGTGCCTGTTCAATGATGAAATGGGCAAGAAGACATTCCATCTGAGTGCATGGGGGTGAGGGTCTCACAAGGAAGATCGTGATGGCAATGGTCGGATCAATGATGTCACGCCAGGGTGCCAAAAGGTCTTCAAGCCATTCCGCAGGATCTTGGAGGAGCCGAACAGCGCGTGGTGCTCGACATTGTTGCTGACGTTCATGGTGGATGTACCAAGTATCAACATAAGCAATGGGACCTTCTTCTTCACATTCAATCATGGAGTGTGATGCAAAGAGATTGGAGAGAGTGTCAAAATCTCTGCCATGAAAACCACTGAAAGGTCTTTGCGGTGCAGGTCCTTGCTGTTGATCATGGCTTGCACTAAGAATCGCCGGTTGGACCACATGCGCTGGGGAAACTTTAAGCTGCATGGGCTGCCACTGAACCTGCCATGCAGAGCATGAAGCCACAAAGCTGCGTATGGAATGTTGCAAAAAAGCGCTACCATCATCTTCAGGAGGAGGAAAATCTGGTGGTGGTTGGTGATTGCCTGGACAGAAGGTCGCAAAGTGTCCTCTATCGGATTCCAGAGCGAATTCACGGGATATCGCAATGGCCGATTCAGTGTCCAAAAGTGGATCATCTGGAGGTGGCACTTGGATCCTAATGTAGGCACCATGTGTCAATGCATGAACTGTTCGGTCATTGGAGGACCAAATGAGGTTGTTCTCAAAGATGATGCATTTGTCTCCATGTAGCTCACAGTAGTCATTGAGACCCGTGAGCAACAGCATTTGGGATCGATGCAAAGGAGGGTGAATGCGCATCACTCTTCTAGAGACTGTTGGCGGCACCAGCAATCCACTAGGAAGGGCATGGTAATGTATCTCCAGGTCCAAGAGAATCAATTGTTCCATGGACGCCGCCGGAATGTCATGGATGGATTGCAAAATGACTGCCTTCTCATTTTCAGAATGGATCCCGATGGGATGAGCTTGCAGGTAGTGCAATGCCACAATCTCATTGCGCTGAGCATGTACACGCCTGGTGATGTCATAAAGAATTTGCCGGTAATCCTGCCAGCCCACATAGCAGTGATCATCAGGCATTCCAAGACGGAAAACATGGACGCCAACCTCTAAGTCTGGTCGTGAAGAAAGAGAAGATGCTGACCTCACACTTTGAGGGGTCTGGGCAAATTCCCCAAAATGCGGAGCTTCTTCATAGTCATGTTCTTGCGTATTCTGCCCATGTGATTCAGCCTGGCCCGAAAGAGAAAGATCATGTTCTTGTCGGGCTTTCGTAACCATGATGATGAAGGCATGTCCATTTTGAACTTGATGAATAGGCTGAGTATCAAAGGGAATGTGTTGCCATCCAAATGCAACGCTGCATCGATGGAAAGAATTGAGGCACCATTGATCAGCATCAGCCGCTTCGACTAAACGTCTGCCACTGACAATCATCTCCAGGGAACTCGCAACTGCATAAGTGTGCGGGTCAGTTTGTTCTCCTTGATAGTGAACAGTCAGGAGCCCTGCACGTCGTGGCAGTTCGTTGCCTTGCGTGATGATGACGTCACAATGAACTTCTTGTCTGAGATATCCTCTGTAAGGATCTGGATGGACAAGATGAAAGAAAATACTAGCACCAGCATGGAGGTGAGTTCGCCAAGAGCCAATGATATCATCGGACCAACGCCGCCAATCTTCATCCAGTTCAACGGTCCTGGAATGGAAGTTCACAATCATGTGTTGATGGTGAAGATACCAGGTTCTCAGCCGTAAAATCCCATCTCCATCTGGATCATCATATATGGCAAAACGTCCAGCGATTGCATGAAGATCTTGAGCAAACTGTGGTGCTTCATGAATGTCTGGAATGACGTCGGGATCAGGTTCTTCAGGTTCCTGTTGGATGCGACGTGCTGGATTGTCATAGTAGTTGTCAGTGATTTTGAATTGCTCGATGATTCCAGGATGACTGGAGGTGTCCCCAGTTACTTCATTGGGATCTACTACAGCATTGTCAGCAAAGTGCTGTCTCATGCCGGAGAGTCGACCAGTGAGGTTGCTGGAATCTGAAGGCGTCTTGTCAAAGTTGAAGGAAGGGATGAACTGTTCATTCTCAAAATTCTTTACCCGGGATGAATCAGCAGGAGTGGACGCAATTCGATGGTGTTCTTGTGCATGTGTAGGCTCGCAACTTCGTACAAGTCCTCCATCATGCCAAGGGCAAAAGTGAAAGCGGCTTTGCTTCATCTCCGCAATCTTCTGGCATCCACTCCATGGTGTGATCCCTGAGGCAAAATAATGAGAAGGCAAGGAAAACGCATGAAATTTCCAGTCATCTTCAAAACTCAACCTCAGCTCCGTCGTGTCTGCAAAACCCACATGAAGACCTGGACGTCTGCTGGTTCGAGGATTCGAAGGGGAACTGTGACTGGGAGAGATCAAGTGGTCTCCCTCGAGTTCAATCTCAAAGGCAAGTCGATGAGCGGCTTCTCTGGCACCAAATTCACAGCAGAAGTCCGGCTCTTGCATCACACTGTGACTCCATTTGAGAGCTGCAATTGCGGGAAGATCAAAAACATCTGGCTTCCGACTGCTATACCATAAGGTCATAGACAGTCCGCCTAGCTGAAAGGCTGCTTCGAACCGTCTCCAGCCAATCCCTCCTCCTTTTTCTCTTCCATTCTGGGTCTTTTCGCTGATGGTCCTTCCACCTGATAGACTCTGCTTCTTTGGAGAGCTTCATCAAGGAGTTGGAGAGCGTCTGGATACTTTCGGTGATTTGCATGGCTGAATTTTCGGAGTCGCCCGGAAGTTCCTCCTCGTCGCTGATCTCGGTGACTTGTCCTGCAGAGGTTTTGGAAGCATCGAGGCATTCCTTGGCTTCCTGGAATTGGTCCTTTGCAGCTGAAATTCTCAACTGTAAGGCCTGTTCGTGCTGTTCGAAAAGCTTGGCATAATCCGTCCAGTTTTTCACAGCCTCTGCCAAAAAGGATTTCCAGGAGCTGATATGCTGGGTACGGGCAACCAGGGCTTCTTCGTAGGCAGTGCGGGCCTCTCCCAGAGACTTGGCTGCTGCTTGAAGATCCTTGATAGCCCTCTTTCCTTGCTTCCTCGACTCTGTCTGGACTCTTTGTTGCACATCCGGAGGTAAATCCACGGAGCGCTTCTGCAAATAGTTGAGGAGTTCGTTCGGCACCGCCTCTTGCACCATGCAGGCGCAGGCATGGCCAACGGGGTGAAGGCCTGCGCGGGAGCACATTGCTGCGGCACTGAAACATTCTGCATCGGCATCATGTTCATCATCGGCATCATATTGCTCGGTGCACCAGGATAAGCCCACGGAGGCGGTGGACCACTCGGTGGTGGCAATGGAGGGCCCATGGGATATCCCTGAGGTGGCAAGTGCTGAAAGGACTGGAACTGAGAGGACTGTCCAAATCCTACATTGTCCTTGCCTTTGCCTCCTCTTGGTGATTTCTTTCGAGGGCTTTGATACCTGCGAGGGGACTTCTGACTGCGAGGGGACTGGTCGCCCTGGTAGTACTGATGTCCACCTTGATAATTCCATTGTTGCTGATAGTTCTGCTGATAGGTCTGCTGCTGCTTGACACCATGGATGTAGGTGCGATCCATTGCCGTCTGCCATGGCAACTGGCAAGTCTGACAATGGGTCGCGCTTTGCTTGCGAAGCTGTTTGCAATGCAAGCACCTCCAAGGAGCATTTTGGTTCTGCATGGCTCTCACAATGGCGCGAAGAAGACCACAATCGCGCGAATGATGTGAGCTCAAAGTCTGAAAGATCCGCTGAAGTTGAAACCCAGCAAGACGGGCTTTGCCTGTACGGTGCAAAAACCACTGGAGCCTTGCCCTGGCTCTCTGTCTTCTCTGGGTACGTCTCGCAGATGCAGACGCCGTAGCGCACGGTCAGAACCTTGTCAAATGCAAAAAGGATGTCAAAGAGCAGAAAAAGGTGCAGGAGGAAGGCCAATCCAGATGAAGAAGAGGACCCCATGCACAGCACCACCAAAACCCGGGATTTTTATACGAGGCCGGGACCTCAGCAACCGAAGGTGATACTAGGGCCAGCCCAAGGCCCTAGCAGAGCACGGATGCCAGCGCAGCACCAAGTTCCCAGGGCGAAACCAGTTCAGGAAAAAATGGATGCAGCCGCACAGCAAGGCAAAAACCGATTGCCCGGGGACCGGAAGTCACGGGGGTCCCCTAAGGTTGAAAAGAACGAGGGGGCAAACCTTCGATCCAAAACCTTATAATATATATATATATATTAGATATTTCCATGTATTTCCTGTAAGGATTCCAGTTTGAACATGGTGGATATGGTGGATCCGATGGCGAGACACGTGCTTTTTTGATATGTTTTTTTTTGGGCCTCGCTTGATTCAACTTCGTGTCGGTGCTTATTGATGAGGCCTTTGGTTGATGAGTTGTCATACTGTGCTTATTGGATTTTATTGGATTTTATTGGATACTTTGATGGTTGCAGCATATGGTAAAAAATGCAAATATCAAATCAAGAAGTTCCCACAGTGAGCCGTCTTCCGAGCAGCTGCATGATAACCAAGCGAGTGGATAGCCCAAATGTTCCAATGGGCCCCATAGGATCCATAGGCGGGAGGATAGGCTTTAGCATAGTAAGTACACACTACTATAGAGATACAAGTAACTTTGTTAATATATTATATATATAATGTGTGTTTTTAATATATATATATATATAACGTATTATATGACATACAAATGATAGATAGCCAACCTTACAACCCCATCAAAACAGCTTGTATCACCATTTAAAGAACCGAGCAGAAGTCGCAGGTCTACATCTTGGCGGCGGTTGTGGTGGATGTAGAAATGGTTCTCTCCAACCTTTCGGATCGGCTGCTGCCCTTGGCCATCAAGGAATCACTGGGAATCACTGGGAATCACTGGCCATTCTGAAGAGATCTTACCCCTTTTTTGAGCATCGAAACATGGAAAAAAAAACAAGATGCAGCCCACGAACCCGAATGCTCACACGTATGTTAATGTCGCAGATGTCAAAACACATGGATATGCAATCACGCAGAACACTTTTCTGCAATAGTTTATTTGAACAGTCTTGTACATATTTCCCCTGTTACCAGTCTGCAGTGTGGAGTGTGGAGTGTAGCG
>Ga0126342_10015435_pt1 | contig 13392 bp, 15 predicted proteins | sample Cyp1metagenome_FD_92528 | JGI IMG/M metagenome (GOLD analysis project Ga0126342, IMG submission 92528) | Coral microbial communities from Lord Howe Island, Old Settlement Bay, Australia - Cyphastrea 1 metagenome | ecosystem: Host-associated > Invertebrates > Cnidaria > Coral ...
AGTACTGGGAAGTGCTTTGTGCTAGTCTTGTAGTACAAAGTAGTACTCGGAAGTGCTTCGTGCAAGTTTCGTAGTACAAAGTAGTACTGGGAAGTGCTTTGTGCTAGTCTTGTAGTACAAAGTCGTACTCGGAAGTGCTTCGTGCAAGTTTCGTAGTACAAAGTAGTACTGGGAAGTGCTTTGTGCAAGCTTTGTAGCACAAAGTCGTACTGGGAAGTGCTTTGTGCAAGCTGTGTCGTACAAAGTATTTTGGGAAGCTTTTCTGTGTAAATGTGTCTCAAGCTTCTGTGCGCAAAAGCTTTCTGCGCCAAATTGTTTTTTTGTGCGAGAGGCTTCTCTCTGACAGTAAAAGCTTTCTGGCGCGCAGAACAGCTGAGATGAGTTGAGAACAACTTCGAGGAGATGAGAAAGGTTGATCAGTGCTCGGATGAGATGAAAACAGTTGAGAAGAACTTACTTAGATGACATGTGAGAAGAGATGGGTTGCGATGAGAAGAGGCGAGATGAGGTGAGAAGAGCTCACACGATTTGAGATGAGATGAAGTGTCGAGTGTGAAGTGCAAGTGTGAAGTGTGAAGTGCGGGGTGTGAAGCGTGGACTGTGAAGTGTGAGGAAAATGTTCGCACCGGGGTCGCGCGCAGGTCATGTTCGTGGACAGCAACAGTGCAACAGGTTCGCACAAAGCATGCACGCACGGGCCTGGTTGGCGCACGGCGCATGCAAGTTCTATAGATGAGAAAGGAGTGATCAGGCCATATCAGGGCCTGGCGTTAATTCGCTCTTGCGTATCTCTTTGATCATTTGACATCGCTTGAGCGTGATGGCAGGTCCAGATGATATTCTGGCTTGCATGCGCTAGGACTTCGACGAAAAAAAGGTTGCGGCGATTTTCTTACTAGACTCACTAGACTCAGATCCCGGTACTGAGAAAAAGTGTCCAAATCTCTTCAACAAATGTGTTGCTGGTTGTGGGTTCTTCTCCCGACCTTGCTTTTGCCCTGAGAGGACCTCGTGTTAGAGCACAACCGCCACGGTGACATACCTTGACGAGGTCCTTATCAACGCTGGGCTGGACTATTTGCCACCAATTGGTTCCCGGGCAACTGTTTGACTGTTTGGAGATGGAAAGACCATGAAAGACCCGTTTTTTTGAGTTTTATGTTGGATGCCAAACAACCCTGTGATGAAGAAGAACAAATTTAATGAGTTTAATGCAACAAATGAAACTCATTGAAACGCTTGGAGTTGCAGGTGGGACCTGGTGGCGATGGCCCCGATGTTGCCTTCGTGTACTTTTGAAATACGGTGTTTTCAGTGTGCCCGGATCATTTTCCCTGGAATTTCACTGATCCGTTTTGAGCAAGCTGAATCAAATCACAAGAAGGAATTCGAGGTGATTCGAGATGTAAAACGATGTAAATGTCATTAAATGTCCCATGTTTTTCGATTTTCAGTGTTCCATAGTTTGATCTGTTTTGACATGTATTATTTTGTAACCCGTGTGCGCTCTTGAATCACAATCATGTTGAGAATTGTTGAGATACCACAAGTCATGTTGATTTAAAACCCACAGACTTGACTGGGGAGGATATGAGGTCATCTCGGTCATTTTCAGTTCCTGATCATCCATTTTCAGATGTCTTTGGCACCTGTTGCGAAGTGTTGAGTTGTGGGCTCCGAAATCGATCTTCCAAGTGGCACTTGAGCCCAGACTTAGAGGTTGAGAGGTATATCGGATTATATCAGTACTCACTATATCCCACACAGGCCCATACTTTCGAATTTGAACTGCTCATGGCTCCAGAGATTTGATGGCCTAGGTGTGGTGATGGAAACACCTTAGCTGGAACTAGAAGAAGGTCCGACCACTTGGTGTTTTGGACGTCAAACGCACGAGCAAAATAGGACGCACAACCCGTGGGGATGATGATGTTGGAGACTGGGCCGCCCCGGATACATAGGGATTTAGTATCTGGGATTACCAAATTTTTTCAGGGGGATTTACCCTTTGGTAAACTAACATGGTTATGGAAAATGGCCCATGTATACTTGATTTATCCATTCAAAATGGTGATTTTCCATAGTTTTTTGTATGTTTACCATGGGGGGGATTTAATGGGTCTAACCTCTCATCATCCTCATCCAACATACTGTCGATGATCCATCCGAGGTTTCCTGAAATGGGGATACCCCAAAATGAATGGTTTATAATTGAACACCTTATGAAAGTTTATGATTTGGGGGTACCCCCATTTTAGGAAACCTCCATATGATTTTGGGAGCTCCCGACTCTGATGATTTTTGTGAAGGAAACTGCTCAAAATCACCCAAACTTCTGTTGGAAATACATCGAAGTTGTGGTCACATGTTTCTTTGATTGCTGTTTTCGCAACCACATGAACTGCAAACACACTGAAACAGCAGATTTGGAACGATTTGAATCCAAGAGATACCAAGCATCAGCTGACAGCAATTGACTCAACGTGTCTCCAGGGCCCCAGCTGTGTGGGCTGCACCCAAGCTGCTTGAGGCTCCGAGTGTAGCACCAAGTAACGGTGAGGGTAGTAGTAGCGCCAAGGGGGCAATAGAGTAGTAGAATGCTGATCGAGATGTAAAGAACTTTATGTTGTTCTAACCAAGTGCAGTCGGATTTGTGGATTAGCCAACTGGAGCTAGCACAAAAAATGATGTCCAACCACCGACAAATCCATTTGTTCGGATCCAAGTTCGATCTGAGGAGTTCAAAGAGCTCACCAAAAATACTGTCAAGGTGGAACGCCCAGTCATAAGTTGGTTGAATATAGTTCCACTTGCCGCGAACGATAGGTACTGGAGTTATGTCTACCAAGTGAGTTATCGTTTGGGGCCCCACCTTGCAGGGGGTGAGTAAAAGATAAAGATGGTACATAACAACGCCAAGGGCTGGCCGTTCATTCGGAAGGAGGCGCGAGATCGAGTCAGATCTCACTGGCCACTGTCGGACCTCAACCGCGCGCGGCAGATCTCAGTGGCACTGCCGGACCTGAACTGCGAGCTCCAGATCTCAGTGGTCTCTGCCCACGGAGATCTGGCGCTCGCGGTTGAGGTCCGTCGGTGCCCATGCCAGAACCCAGAATAGATGCCAGATAGAATGCCAGAAATGTCAGATAGAATGTCAGGGTATATGCCAGATGAATGTCAGGACATATGCCAGAAAGAATGTCAGATAGAACGTCAGATTTTGTATCCACGGTATGTCAGAAACTATGTCAGAATAATTGTCAGGGTGGGGATCACTCGAAGTAACGTAATTGTCTAGTTTTTTTTGGTTTTGTTAAATTTTAGCTCCCACCACCCTAGTCCGGTGAATTGTAGAGGCAGGTTTTGAAAGGACATGTAACGTGCAAGTAAGACTGTTGGCTGTATTAAACCCCAACTCTACCACTTGATAAATTCGAAGCAAAGGATACCAAAGGTGTAGAAAGTTCTTGCAGTGTTGACCGCGGTCCACTTTTGGCCCCAACCAACAACAATGGCCAACATCTGGTTCAATTTTTTTGGCTTCCGTTGTGGGTGGTTAAATATGTAAAAACGAGAAATTTCTCCAGTGGTATCCAATTTTGGTGAACCCCGCAGCCCCCTATTCTGAAAGTCCAGTGGTGAATCTCGGCAGCGCCAGGCTGTGCCAGTGAGCTTCATCGAGGTTCGGGTCCAAGTTTTGACCATTTTCAGATATTTTTGGGACCATTGATGCCATTTTGATCCACTTGGTGTCACTATTTGTGACCATTGTAACCCTCAGATGTTTATGGATGATGAGTTGCATTACGATTTTCTGATCACAGAAACATCCCCTTTTTGTTTTTTGTTTTTTGTAACTTCCAAATATATTTTTTTGGACAAATAGATTAAGAAAACGATGCTTTCGCACTATTCGAGTGGGATTTTAGGTCGTTTCTCTGCCAAAATGCCATGATCCTGCGGAAGCTGCGTCGTAAGAAAAGTCGCAAGAAAGATGAAAAGTCGCTGGATGCGGGGCTGCACAGGAAATGGTGGATTTAAGCAACTAATTAACTAATCCCATGCCCCCCATAATATAAAAACCTCTTAAGTATGGCCAAAGATGTGTAAATCTCCTACTAAACCATGGTCTCTTTGGGGTGTTTAATATTGGGTGGAAGGGAGCAGATTGGTAACTGAGCCAACTATAGCAAAACAACGAAATTGAGGATGTCACCAACAAACTTCGGGATTTATCCGGTTTGGTAAAATTCCATGTTGAATGGGAAAAAACCATCTCCAAATGTGATTTTTCTTTGCCAGGTATATATTCTGATCACCCAGAGTTTTTTTGCTGAGCCCCTCTCCCCTCAGGATGTGGTTAGTGTCCTTAAACCTCGTGGCCCTTGTGATCGCTCTGACCACTTTGGGAACGCGCACCGCTTGTGCACCGCTCCGTGACCTCCGGGACCTCCGGGACCAGTTGAGAGGTACCGTGCTGAACGTGACGCTGCCAGTGCCGTCCCCGGTGCCCATGGTGCCCGTGCCAGCGCTGCCGGTGCCCACGGTGCCCGTGCCGGTGCCCACGGTGCCCACGGTGCAACCCGAGGTGGTCACGGTGCAACCCGAGGTGGTCGCGGCAGTCGCGCCCACCTCGGTGGTCACCCAGGTCCCCCCGTTGGACGACTGCGATGGCCGCGAGGACCGCTTCGTGGTGGAGCCATGTGCGGAGCTCATGGCAGATGCAGCCCAAGCAGCCCATAGGTTTGATGAAATTTATGCGCGACAAGCCTGGGGCAGTCGGGTTCAGGAACTGGGAACGCACACGAGAAGTGGCCTGGGAAGTGATATGAAGGGCGCCTTCGATTGGATCACTGGCCTCACCAAGTTCTTCAATCAGAATCCCGAGCCGCTCGGCCATAGTGGATTCATAGACTGGAACAGGCAGAAGACGAAACACACAAATTCAGAAATAGAACTAAAATAGAACTAAGATGAGATGAACTAAGCACATGCAAGAGAACAAGGTCCCCTTGTTTGCCCCTTGTTCGACCTTTTTCATTGCGGGCCGCGCATCCCGTGAAGTGCGTCGTGTTTCGCTCGCTCGCAGGCTGCAGACCATTGCGGATATCCCCAGTGGAGATGCCTGGCGCGGTGGATGACGGGACTTTTTTCCACAGGGGAGTCCACCTCAGAAGTAGCTTTAGTGTCCGATTGGGAATAATAAATGATAATCATTTGGAATAACTGGGATGGTTTGAATACTTTTAATATAGTCATCCCCAAGTCACCATTTTTATGTGATCTCAACCATCCCCAGCCGGTAGGTTTCAGCTTTCCAGGACATGGGATGGCAGATGGCCGTGAGGCACTTGAACACTGCGAAGCTCTACTTTGGCGGTGATATCGCCAAGAGCGTGGCGGTGGACAACGCCAAGAGGTATCGAGCTCATGCAACTGGGATGCGAAAATGTAGAGGGTACCCTTTGGTAAACTAACATAGCTATTGAACATGACCATTTATATATTTATAGTGAATTTTCCCATTAAAAATGGTGATTTTCCATAGCTATGTTAAATTACCAGAGGGTATCCATCATAGTCCTTAAATGGAGAGCCAGAGCTACGGATGAAGTTTCCGAGAGGCACATGATCGTGATGTGATGAAGCTTCTCAAAAAGTCTTGCAAAGGGAACAGAAGTAACCCTGCATTTGGTGATTGAGGTGATTCAGAAGTGTAACTTTAGTGTAATCAGTCATGTGGACATTATATAATGGTCGCAAACGCGAAATCATCACTTTTGAAATCCTCTTACCATATCACATCCCTTTACAAGAATAGTTGGGTGGTTTTGCAAAGCTTCTTTGCAATCGATTTGCCCAAGGATGGGGGTAATCATCATATTCAACATATTTTTCATGGTACCCAGATTCTCTTGGGTCAGGATATCACCACGGGCCCCTTTGGAACATCCCCCTATTTTTTTGCTGAGGAAAACAAGATTTTGCAGCACTGGGATCTGTACTCCTGCGGAGTGCCCAAATGGTCTACCACTTGCAACTCCACGAAGAATAGCTTCGATGTGATCATGATCCGGGATGCTTTGCAGCATATTGCCATCAGCAAGGCAGGTCTTCCCCAACAGCCCGTTGCGGGTTTGTTTGAGGGTCCAAACCCAAGGGTTGATCGTCATTTTCTCGCTAAGCATTTTTCAGTTGAAACGGTGCCCCCGTTTCATTCATTGGAAAATATTTACAGTCTTACTGGTTTTATAATCGAGATGTTTTACCCTCTGGTAATTTAACATAGCTATTGAAAATCACAATTTTTAATGGGAAAATCCACTATTAATGGTCATTTTCCATAGCTATGTTAAATTACCAGAGGGTACCAACTGTTTGATCTTCATCACTTCATCCCCAAGTTTGCAGCGTGTCGAAGGTGCAGCAGATTCTGCGCAAGGTGATCTTGGACTCTGGAGCAAAGTGGTTCATCACTTCAAGTTATCCTGCCACTGACACTCTGAGAACCGATCCATATGGCTGCAGTACGAATGAGACTCCCGTCATTTGTTTTGGTTGTTGTTGTTGTTGTTGTTGTTGTAACTGCTTCCAGGTCTATTTCTGCGATTTTTTGGGACTTGGATTTGTCTTTGGGCTTGTGTTTTTCGGGGAGAGGTGTTTCCCTTCGACAATCACCAACTGAGCCAAGCCCGCAAGTTCTGGGCATGGCTATCTCGGGCAACATGGCTTGGATACATCTGAGAGAAAACACAAACGTCCTCGAACAGAAGTTGAAATAGGGGTTGCTAGTTGGATTCCGATGGTTTCGATCATGGAAATACTGGATTTACCCATTAACAGCATGGTGATTTTCCATATAGTTATGTTAGTTTACCAGGCCGGGTAATCCATTCCAAAGGGGGTTCCAAACTCCAGCTGCCAAAGTCTAGGAATCTCTTCTGCAGCAAGGGGGCTATGCCGGCAGGCGATGGGGGTTGGTATCCCATCGCGTTGGACTGCGCACCCTTTCACCTGCCAAGTCCTGCCTTCAAAACTGCCTCCCATGGCACCTTTAAAATTGAAAATGCGCCTTGGACGCGGTGTCTTCAAACTCAGTGGTGAGGTGTTTTTTGTTTTTTTTGGGGGGTTGGAAAAAAAAAAACGGCTTCAAATTTGCTGGGTTTGATAGGATTGTTGGAAAAAGAGGGCTATGGCTCAAGATGATCGGCTTAAGATCTTTTTCTGGGCCAGTTGGGATCGACCAACTAATTTTTTGTGATGCACTCGCAGGACGCAACAAGCTGGGACCAAAATAAGTTACCCTCTGGTAAACTAACATAGCTATTGAAAATCACCATTTTCAATGGGAAAATCCACTATTTCTATGGCCATTTTCAATAGCTATTTTGACATAACCAGAGGGTAGCTCTCCACTAAGGACTTTTTGTATATCTACAAGATTGACGATGCATTGAAGGACGGTCCGCAAGCGGAGAAAAGTATCCCAGGCCATAGCCTTTAAAATGATCACCCATGGATTCCGTAGATCCACCAACCATTTTACCCTCTGGCCCTCTGGTAAACATACAAAAAGCGAACTGGAAAATGGCCATCATGGCCATAGAAATAGTGGATTTGCCCATTAAAAATGGTGATTTTCCATAGTTTTTTGTGTTAGTTGACCAGGCCGGGTAAAGCTTTTTGGAGAGAAACATCCACCGGCTGATGCTGTGCAGGAGGCGGTGCTTAACATGAAGCCCTGTCCCAGCTTTGCACCGGCCAAGCCCACGCCAGTCACAGCGGCCACGCCAGAGATGCTGCGGCCGCAGTTCGCGCGGAGTTTTTCGCGCTTCAGAAATCCGCAATGAACGGTGCTCAAAAAGGCACCGTAGTCTTGAGGTGTGAAAAAAAGGCGACTCCGGGTCTGAGATTTTTGTTTGGATGGAGGTTCTTGATGATTTGAAGAACATATTCACAAGCAGGCAGGGGTAAAAAAAAGATGCTTCTGACTAACTTATGACGTCTTGTGACTGTTCGCAACAGTTGCCTGCGCGCCCTGATTCGGTGCTGTGCTCTTCCCTTTGGGGTGCAGAAAATGTTTAGCAGGGTGTCAGGCTTGGACACTCCACGACGAGGATTGTCCCAGTGAAATCGACAGCCGATGTTGGTGTAAAGTCAACATTTGACCAGTCATTTGACCGAATAACTATTCTCCAGTCATGGTGTAGGCCTAACATTTTGACATATTTTGACTCACTGACTCACCTATAAATAGCTGCAGTTCCGGCCATGCCAACAGTTGAGTAACACTCGCGCTGGTTGATTTCTTTGGGAGTTCACCCGCCGGAATCTTGGGAACTAACTTACCAAAGATGTGGGGATGAGAACTACAATATACCATAGGACCATATGTATCCATGTATTGGGGGATGAACATCAATAAACTCCCAGCTATTTTGCTGAACAGCAGGGTAACAGGATGAACCAACCCAACTACCCACAGCCATGGGGCCGACAAGTCTGACCCCATCGCCGTTTCCAGCTCCGGGCAAAGAACCGGAGTCAGAGTTCCTCGCGGGGGAAAAAGGCAGCGAAGCATCAGGAAGGCAATTGAAACAGAAGTGTTGTGGGGAAAAGCATCAGCGAAGTAGAATGGCAGGTGTTTTCATCACAACTACCCACAGTTTCCGGGCGGATGCCTCCTTGAAACTGTGGTGTGGCTCAGCACATTTCATCGACGCTTGATTTTGGTGTCTCCCCATGCGGCCAGGTGAAGCGAATCATGGCGCTGACACTCCAGCCACTGGGAAAAGGCTGGTCATTTTTCTGTTCCATTTCTCGGAAAATCCTGGATCCATCATATTGAGATTATTGAGGGATTCTCAAGGACAAAGCAAGATGTTTTTTACCCAGGTGAAGGGTCAAAAAAAAGATCAAAAACAATGGGGTTTGGACTAGGAAAAATAAAGAGATTCAACCAAACAAGCACATGATGGGTACATGAACATTTTAGGCGAAAAAGTGCAGCAGTGGAGTGTATACCCCAATTTCTTGTGATCTTAAAGGGAAAATCATGACAAATGGGGGGAACACATCATTGAGGGGATATGATCCAACAAGAAATGGCGGTTGAACCAGCAACAATTATGGATTTGACCAACTTCAGAATGGGGAACTTAGAATCAATCAAGGGGATGAGACTGCAACCAACAACCAGAGGGTATGTAAATATATAATAATATAATATAATATATGTATATATATATATATACGGACATTGATATTTTGGACATCCACTAAAATGCGACCTGCCAATAGTTGACTGGTGCTCTTGGGTTTAGGGTCCTGAATTGAGACCATTTTCATTCTCGAGTTTTTGACATCGAGTTTTCTGGCCCGGCTTTTTTTCTGACCAAGCCACTGAGGGTTGCAAAAAGCGGCAGAAATCAAAGAAGAAAATACCTTTGCCATCCTAAGGATCCTTCATTTCTAGATGCAAAATTCCCAATGCGATTTTTTTTTGTGCGGGGATTGCCAATGATTTTCCACCGAGGTCCTATGGCTGCCATGGCATCGTGCAGAAAAGCAGCGTGCAGCCTGGCGGGTTGAAACCAGGAGCTAGTGACCTGGCGCTCCGACGAAGCTGCCAGTTACTTTGGAAAATACCCTGCTTTTGCCGAGGTTCCCACTTGATCATTTCTAAAGAGGCGTGAAACATGCAACGACTACCCCGCCAGCAAGATGTCTTGTCTATAGGCTTTAGTTTCAGATTGGAGGCTTCAATAGAACAGCCATATTTTCGTAGATCCTTCCCTCCAGTTGAGGTGGATTTTCATATGTTTTCATATGTTTTCATCCCTGAGATGTTGATCCCTTTGATCAGCTGAAATCTGGGATCAATGCCATCTTTCCCATGGATTTTCCCATGGATTTTCGGCTCCAGTGGGATCGGAAAGATGGCGGCAGCGCTGGCTTCGGGCGAGAGTAGCGGCTCAGCAGCAGCTGGCGACCGCTGTTTTGATGTGAACAGAAGGGGTACAGGTTTTGGTCCACTCGCATTTATCTCTATCTCTGTACCCATCTATCATATATATATATATATGTATAAATAAAATTAGATATATAGATAATTCCATGAATAATATTGAATAATAAATAAATAAATAGACAAATAGTTATATATATATATAATATATATATATAATATAATATATATATATATAATATAATATATATATATATATATATGTATACCTAAATATGAATATGAATGTAAATTGAACTAGACACATCATATTTATTTACATCGTCAAAGCATCAAACATGGGGTCTGAATTTCAGCGAAGATGGGTCTGCTATGACCTTACAAAATGGGAGAGATCGTCAAAATGATGGCAATGTGAATGGGGGAAAATGTATGGAAAATGATGATTTTTTGACCATCAGAGTTTTTTTGTTCTTTTCAGATTTTCAGAGATTTTTTTGTGGATGGTTGCGATGTTTCCTGCACCAGTTGTTAGATGTTTCATCCCATTATTATCCCATGATTCCTCCCAGTAGCCCAGTAGCCAACTGTGTCCGTTCGAAGATGTTTCACCAGGTCTTAGCATTGAGACTTCCTTTGCGAAAGATGTGCCGCCAACTGAGAGACGTGTTTTTTTTGGAGGAGTTTTTTTTATTGGGGAATCCACTGGGGGAAGTCGTTTTTTGAGTTTTTCCACTTACCCTCTGGTAATTTGTTACATAGCTATTGAAAATGACCATTTATAGTGGATTTTCCCATTAAAAATGGTGATTTTCCAGTTCGCTATGTTAGTCATTACCAGAGGGTAGATTCCAGATCGACATTCTGAGATCAGTTCGTTGGAGTCCGTTGGAGATGATACCCAGATTTGATGATTTGAAAACAACCACCTATGAATTTTCGGCAAGTGGCATTGTTCTTCTCATCAGGCAAGGTTCCCCCTATCTGGACTATGAGCAACTGGTGCTCAACAGCAACAAAGAGGGGATGGACTTCTTGCGAAAGGGTCAATACAAACAAGGCCGTTTGGAACGACCGATGTTGGACGGGATTGGGATGGTTTCAAACGCAGGGTTTTGCTTAAAGAGAATGGTTAATGATTCATTAATGATGGTTAATAAATATCAATGATCATTAGTGAATGTTAATAGTGAATGATGATGGTTGATCTTAATGATCGTTAGTTCATGTTGATAGTAAATGATGGCTGATTAAAAGATGGTCAATCCTGATACTTAGTGGTGACAGTCAATGACGCTTTTCTTTCCAAAAAGTGATGTCCCCAGTCCCCAGAAAACATATTGTCCTCCCATTTTTTCCCACATCGAGCAGAAATTGGATTTTAGCAAAAACTTAGATTTTCTCACACAGAATTGGGATTTTCCCCATCAATCAGCTGAATTTTCCTGCAATGCACATGTTCATCCCCAAAATTATGTGCTTTTCCACCCAACAAAAACATGAGATTTTCCACATCAATCAGCTGATTTTCCCACCCAAAAATGTGTTTTTCCCACCCAAAAACATGTGTTTTTCCAGCCAAAACATGATTTTCCCACCCAAAAAATGTGTGTTTTTCCAGCCAAAAAACATGTTTCCCTTTTCATCCAACTCGTCGTCCGTTTTTTTGTTGAAAATCGCGCAGCCTTCGAGCAGCTGAAGTATGCAGAAGCAGTGGTTGTTTCGAAACAGGGCCAGGCGGGCACCATTTTTGGTTCGGCATGGGTTGAAAACATGGTTTACCCTCTGGTGAACTAACATAGCAATGGAAAATCACCATTTTTCATGGGAAAATCTACTATAAGTGGCCATTTTCCATTGCTATGTTAGTTCACCAGAGGGTAAAATCCATGAAAACTGGTGGAAAAACATCGTTCATCTATGAAAAGGATGATGAAGAATGGTGAAGCATGTTATTTTATGCATGGTGAAGAATTGGTGGTCAAATGATGAAAAATGAGGAATGATGGAACAAGGAGAAATAGGGATTTCACCAATGAACAATCACATTGCTTGTTTGAAGCAGTTCCGGTTGCCAAGAAGAGAAAAGGGAATTATATACCATTTTTTCATTTTTTGGGAAATTGATCTGGACATTCTGGACTGATTGGAAATGAGATTGAGTATCTGAAAGTACAAATCCATACTGAGTATTGATATTTCAGATATATATCTGATATTGATGTACCGATGATATATGTATGATATTGAGTATCCATGTTGTGCTTTGGTACATTGGCTGGCCACGTCTTTATAAGTCCGACGAGGCCACGGGCTGAAACGTGACATGACTGGGGTCTCCTCCTTTGGATGGATTGCGAGTTGGGTCAACTGTTTAGAGTGGCGCTTGTCATGTTTCATTGTTCAATGTTTTACCCTCTGGTAATTTGTTACATGGCTATTGAAAATGGCCATAGAAATAGTGAGTTTTACCATGAAACATGGTGATTTTCCATAGTTATGTAAACGTTTACCAGAGGGTAAAACATTACCCATTTTAAAATGGCCTTATATAACCGGGCTTAATCATTCAATCAAAGCGTTTTTGTTTCATGAATATTTTCCAAAGCTGGCTTGAACGTCTCCAGGATGATGCGACGAATCTGATGTCGGTGACTTGCAACAACCTGGGATGCTACTACAAGAAGGCGCCGGAGGACCTGATGGGGTGACCCTGAAGAAAAATGACCTGGGTGTGTCTGAAAATGTTGTGTACCCCTAAACCCAATGGTTTTGCTGATCATGATCCCTATTAAATGGCTATTTCATTGGGAATATACCCTATTTTCAGACAAACCCAAATGACCTGGACATTTGGAGATACCCGGCCTGGTTATGGAAAAACAGTTTGCGAACTTGAAAATGACCCAGTTGAATTTTAGTGGATTTTCCCAGCTAGAAAACGGTGGATCTTTCCATAGTTATGTCAGTTTACCAGAGGGTATCTATGTTGAATAATTTTCGAATGGTTACCCTTGGGTCCCTTGGGTGTAAACTAGTTGACTTTGATAGGAAAATTATGTTTGGAAATGATCTATAAATGGGCCATTTTGCATATGTTACTTTGCGGGAGGGTAAGAGAAAACTCTTCAGCCAGGTCTCATTCTCACTGTCAGTACTGTCTGGTGTCCAGCGAAACAAGATGGATACGGATGAAGTCAGTGCCCATTCGAGAACACCTTGAAAACTTTGATGTGGAAAAAAAGAGGTTTATGGCTGGGAAGATCAACTATAAATATGGTAGATTTTCAGTTGTCAAGTCACGAAAGCTAGCTGTGCTAGCTGAAGTTGCTCTTGCTTTAGCAAGGAATAGGCAGGCACCAGGACCATTGGAAACCCTGAAACTTTCCAATTAGACCCCCCCCCCCCTGGCAGGCCCAGGTTCG
>Ga0126342_10015436_pt1 | contig 13392 bp, 14 predicted proteins | sample Cyp1metagenome_FD_92528 | JGI IMG/M metagenome (GOLD analysis project Ga0126342, IMG submission 92528) | Coral microbial communities from Lord Howe Island, Old Settlement Bay, Australia - Cyphastrea 1 metagenome | ecosystem: Host-associated > Invertebrates > Cnidaria > Coral ...
ACCACCAACCCCAACCACATCGCCGAAGCCTTTCAGTCGCTTTTAGCAGACTCCCCTTCATATTTTTGGAAAGAAAATGGCCGCGTCGCTTTTACCAGACTCCACTTTATGTATTTTTCCCTCTCCTCTCCCCTTCATTTTTTCTTCGGTTCCTTTCTTGCTTACCTACCTTTCGTGTTCCCCCTCTCAAGTCCATTTCTTCTACTCCGCGGACTTGTGGCTCCGGCCCAAGTCCTCATCCACCAGCACGGACCTGAGGAAACGCCTGGTGTTTACAATGGTGGGCACCTTATTGGTTTTGCCCGTGGTAATGATGGTGGTTGTCTCCATCGTTCTGTCGGGGCACTCGTTGATCTCGTTGCGAATGGCACTGGCGTGGCCCCAGGGTTCAATTGAGACATAACCATATCTGGGGACAGCTATATAAACATATATATATATATATCATATATATATATATAGATGTATCTATATAGGTATTGTTGGTGTATCTTGGCTAGATATTTGTGTGGGCAGATAGATGGTCTTGATAATATCTGGGATATGAAGTCTGAACTACAGGTACTTCTATCCCCATCTGGGGACAGCTGGAAGGGGCACAACTTTGAAAGGAACCCTGAATGGCTTGCGACTCATGTTCAGTGATTGCCACTATGCGGTGTGTTTTTTGTATTTTGATGGATTTTGAAGTTTTCCACTAGGAAATTTTGGGTATCCAGATGGAAAGTTCTGTCACCAAATGGGGAAGTAAGACTGAAAAATGGTCTATAACTGGACTTCGCCTACGTTGTTGATTGTGGTTGGTATTTCAGAGACTAATTGCCAATGGGTCCACTTTGGGCAAGGGTGTACATAGCCTCTTTTGCTGAAAACTCTGGTTGCGACTGTTATCCTGCCCATTGTTTGGTCTGATCCTGGCTGGCACGAGTAAGCAATTATTCCACTTTTTGAAACACAATGTTCACTCCCAGACCAGACGGTCCAAACACTACATTTCTTGCATGCAGTTGCTTTTTTTTGTGTCTTGCACGGATGCTCACATCATGAGGAGTGTCCTAAAACCCTGTTGGTTGATAACATCATGTTTTGACCAAAATTAGAGATTGTTATCATGAAACTCCCCTATCAACCAACCAATTTTCTAATGTGACCTCCGCTTAGTCACCTCACATTTTGCATCATTTTGCCACATTTTTATCGCATGGGACCGCAGGTGTCGCGAAGCCAACAAGATCAGATCCTCGTTCAAACAAACCAAACAGCAAGGAGCACTGGTGCCGGGCTTAGAAACTCATGGTGGACTGCTCAGCTTGCCCTTTGCCTATCAAACATATTATAGCAAACGAAAACAGGTGTTTGTACATAGCAGTATGTAAGGGATTTTTTGATAGTGAAAATATGGGATTTTCCTGGAAATTCATGTTTGATGATATTGGATTGCCAGAGCGTAGCGGGAAAATCGATGTGCGTATGGGTGAAGGGCAGCTTCCCGGTGAAAATGAACAACAAATCTTTTGAGACAACCTGAGTGAAGACTCTCTACCTCATTGGTTCAGTTGCTATGTACCCATTTCTTCCTATTTCCACATATTTCCAGAAAGTACTGAGAAACTATGGGATTTTGTTTTTCTATATAATCCCCATGTTCTCAGTATATCTACTCAGCATGCGGATTTTCCAATGGTCCTCCTCAGGTGATCTCTCCCTATGCACCGTTGCCAGAACCTTCACCACAGGCGGGGACCAAACTTCGCGTTGGAAAACCGGGGAACATCTTTTTCCGGGTTCAATGAGGGATCCCCAGATTCAATAGCTGGTTGGTTTATAATGGAAATTCCTATTTAAATTGATGATTTAGGGGTACCTCCATTGCAGATATTGCAGGAAACCCCCATGGTGAATGGTCCCAGTCATATGTGATTTGATCCCTTACTAGACCATGATTGATGGGCGGTGTTTGAGATGAACGGGGTCAAGGGATTATTGGTAGGTTTTATGATATTTTTCAATTTAGGTTGATATACAAACAAAATTCGATCAACCATGTTTTCAATTTCCCGTACATTTGTTCTAGTTTGTGTTTGATTTTGACAGGGAATGATTGAGAAACGCAGCGACTTCAAAGAACATCACCGGAAAGACCGAATCAATCTGGTAAGGACATGATGGGACATACCGATGTTCAACATCTGAAACTACCAACATTTACCAGACCTAAGTGGTGACCTAAGTGACTAAGTGATTGGCTGTTTGCGTTTGCAACTGGAGAGACCATGAAATAGACTCATGAAATAGACTCATGATGCTTGGGCACTTCTCTATGTACGGATCACATGTCAAACTTCTGAAACGCTAAAGGAATGGATTCTGAACTTTCCTCAATCTGGAGATTCAACTTCTGCGACAGGTCACGTCCTTCTTGGTGCAGCTAATACGCCTCATGCGGATTTGTGTGCCAACGATCTTTTGTGAGTCCCTGGGCCGATCCAACGCCTGGATTATGTCAATCATGTAGCGACCGTGGCTGTAAGCCCAGTTATATATGGGATACATCCCAGATAAATCCCAGTCCCCAGTCATATAATATGGATATATGGCTTATAAGCAGCTTATTATTCTCTTGTGATTCCTTGGATCAGCCTTGTCTTCAAGCGGCTTCAACCGTTTCCAGTTCCATGATCTTGCCACAATCAAATTCTGGGTTCGTTTTCGGTGTGTCAAACCCTTTGAAATGATAAAGTCCAAAAGGTATGGCTGATGGTTTGCAGTGTTTACCATTGTTTACCAGATCAAATATGCAACAGTTCACAAGACTTCTCCAACATATATAAAACCTGTCTGGTTTTTCTGCGCGATTTTCCATGTCTTGTCCCTTTTTTTCATGGGCCAAAGGACCCGGTTTGTTTTGTGCGACGGACGTAAGGCAAGCCTTCTGGCTCTTTGCTGCCTTCCTGCTGTCGGGTTTCTATGGTCTGCTCTCATGCTTGGAACCAGCCTCAGGTTTACGCGCAGACACAGGAACATAATGAGATACCCTCGCCCTCTGTTTATTTAACCTATAGCGAAGATGGCCGATTTATAAATGATTTATGGTGATTGACCTATTGGAAATGACGACTTTCAATAGCTGCGTTAAAAAAAGTAAATCTGAATGGAATTGAATCTATGTCAGTGGCACAATGTCCTTTCTGAAGGGTTCGTGCTGCCGTCTTTTCTTGTTTAATATCAATATCGGTTGAATATGCTCGACTTGATATTGAGCTCAGGTGCCCAGTGTCTTAGTACGACCACTATGGACTATGGTAACTCGGTCCACCTCAAACATGGGTCCTGCCGGGAAAGGTGATCTGCGTGGGTCAGTCCAGAAATGGGTACCCCAAAACAGCAATTTCATTAGGGAAAATGATGAAATATATGATGAAATATATGATGACATATTATAAGATGGGATTTTGATTTGGAGTACCCCATTTCCAGACAAACCCACTTATACACTGTAAGGCATCCAGTTTCATTTGGGCAGGGCCATGGTTAGGAAAGGTCACAAGTTGTTCTCTCGCGCTACAGGGTTTCAATTTGAAATTTGTAATTTCCAATACCCTCTGGCAGGCCCTCTGGCAATCAAACATGGCAAGCTAGAAAATCCTCTAAGAATGGGGTATAATATATATATAATAGGAACATTATCTATACATGGGAGATGTTCCATTGCCATCTTTGATTGCCAGAGGGTAGTGGAAATTCATGGAAATTCAAGGCGAAATATCATTCTTGCCTCTTTTTAGGACCTTGTAGGGTCCTCCAATTTGAAACCCAGAGCCGCACCAAGTGTGCTGCAGTTTGCAAGATGTGCATTTTCTGATGCTATGATTATATCAATATTGGCAACAGTATTGTTGTGGGCTTTGTCAACGAGGCATTGTTTTGTTCAGGGTTCATTGAGAAATTGAGATTAGAGTATACTGAGTATACATTAGGAAGTAGAACCATACTTGCATATGCAGCTATAGCAGCTATATGCAGATATATGCAGTAATGATCATCCTGTGGTCTTTTGGACGGTCACAATTTCGTGTGCCCAGTGGCCCAGTAGCTTTCAGCAGCTTTCAGCACGTAGTTCAATGGGATGATCTGAGGTGAAGGTAAACCTGCCAGCAGCTTTCCAAGACTTCGTGGCCATCATGCTGGGCTACAATGCCGCCATTGCCATTTTGAAGGCCAGATCCAGTCACCAAAGATCCAGTCGGAAATTTCGGGCAGTCCGAAGCACTGGTGACGATCCATGGAAAGCTACTGTATATGACCATGGCAAATTTAGGGGGCCTGGTTGGGATCGATTTGCAAGAAAATATCAGTCTATCAGACGAATTATTCTTAGCATTAGCATTCCTTAGCAAGGCTGCGATGATATAGCAGTCCAGAATAGTCCAGATTCCAAAGGCTGCAAGATGGTCATGAAGCTGAATCTTCTATACTTGCACAAACACACTTGTAGCAACACGTTTCTAGCCGCTCAGCCATTGGGAGTCATTTATTTGGGAGTCACAGGGTGAATAAACACCACCTTGCTGCATCGCTCTGATGGCATCAAAATTCGGTAGCTCACTGCATGTGAAGATGTATGCTGATATTGATAGTGGGGTCACTATAATGCCCACGACTGAATTTATTGCTGCTCAGTTCTTGACTATAAATGGATATAGATGCAGGACTGATGCAGGACGATGCATTGGATGCATGAATTTCCACACCACTTCACACCACCATCCACCATCATCAGGCAAAGCCCTCTGCAGATATACAGTCTACAGTAGGTTTGGGTCAAAATGGAGTAGCCGAATACTTGGATGGTTAGTACTATTGACCAAAACTGCGCCCACACACACACACACTCTATTATAGACATGTCTGGGCACTATGTATGTATGTATTTGTATGTAGATAAAATATATGTATATTATATATATTATGTATATTCACATAACTTGTGTATATCTATGCAATGTATATACTTGCTATATGCTTGCTTAACTCAAGTCAGAGACATGTTCAAAATTCAAGACCGTTGAAGATTTAAGTTATTGATGGACCCGGATGTACCATATACTATCTCACTCAACATTACTCAGATGTTGATGATGTTGCCCACTGATGATATTCCCAAGCTTGCTTGCAAGGCAGCCATGAACTTCTGCGGTATGCGGGCAATGATCTCCTTCCGTCGTGCGTTAGTTGAACACCATCACGCTGCGTATATGAGTCGTGAGGGGCGCTTGTACTACACCTTGGGGAGCCATGGCGCTGAGGAGGAGGCTGGTGGCAGGTGTGGAGATACCGCCCGAAGTGGCTATGTCTATTTAGTCTATTTGCATCCTTGACATCAGAACATAGCGGTTGATTTGGGCTTGACATCTTGTGTAATAGGGTATGAAGCAAGCTGCCAAACATCCTGAGAAGCCCAATGTGGATCTGTAGTGCGTAGGGAGCCTTGGTTCGAGTCGAGGCTGTACCCCAGGCCCCAAACCATGTTTTTTTCGTCGGACAAAAACGACCATCTTGGAAGGCTTCCGGAGTGCCTAATTCCCAGAATTTATATGAATTTATATAAGACTTCTCAATCTACCTACACGGTGCATGCAAGTTATCTCCGACAAACATGTATTGATCAGCAGTGTGTGTGAAAAGAAGATTCATAGTCTTGAGATACAAATTAGAGTCTTGCCGGACCCAGAAAGACTCACCCAAAAATATCACAAAATCATATAAAATCTACTATAATGATAATCTCTATTTGGAGGTGTCCTAAAATCGGAGTACCCCCAAATCATCATAAATCATCCAAGTCATTAGACCATTTTAGTATATTTTAGTATTGAAACTGAAACCTATGGATTTGGGATGATTTGGGGATCCACCATTTTCAGAAACCCCCATTTAGACCTTCAAGATCCACCAGCTGGTGGGAGCACGACAACTCGACTTCGTCCCTTAAGGAACTTGGACCACCGTGTGGATACACCCGATGCTCGTATCACCAACGACACGGATCTTCTACTGCAGTTCTTGTTCGAGTTTGTCTTTGGTGGGCAGCTTGGCAAGCACTTCTGATTCCACGAAAACCTCACGATGAAATACGATGAATCACTGATCACTGGGGCAAGTTTTGGGACACCCTAAGCCCATCTAAGCCCCAAGTCATGTTTTAAGATGTTTTAAGCACTTGATTTCACCAGGACTATCAGGCTTTGTTTTGCCATCTAACACCACGAATTTTGCATGGGCAGTACACATCGACCTGAGATAGACCATATAGTTATACGATGTTATACGATGTTCTACGATGTCATACAGGTAACAGGTACCTTGCACATGCCCCCCCAAACTTCCAAGAATTGGTTGAAGCCAACATTTGCAGGAAAACCATCTGCATTTTTTGGGTAAGTCCATGGTTTCCAGTTTCAATTTTCCCTTCACTCCATTTGAAACCAAGGATATGTATATATATAATATGATTATAGATATACCCTATACTTCCAAAGCACATAAAATTAACGTGCGTGGTGCCAAAGGTTAATTGGATAAAGACTATTATTTGCTATTGATTCAAAATCTAGTCTGCAGGTTGTAAACCCAATTTTCAAGCGTTTTTGACTACCTGGGTTCTACGGAAATTAATAGTCGTTCTACGGAAATAAGTGCCCTTTCTACGGTTTGTCCACGGTTTGTCTACGGTTTTTTTTTTCCAACCAATTTTTCAACCCCTGATCAAAAAAGTAATAGTCGTCGAGTACAAATTAACGTCCTTACCTGGAAGCACCGAAATTTAACGGTCGAAGAAGAACAGGGTATATATATATTATGTATACACATCTCCCCGTGTCTGTTGGTAAAAACGGTCAAACCAAATCATAATCCCAATAATATTGTGTTGGCGAAATCCCATTTTTGTACACACTTACACAGCTCAAACATGCTTTTTTCACATGCTGAAACTAGACCCCCTCTTGGATCTCTTGGCATCCAGGATCATGAAACCGGAATCTGGCGCTTGCTGCCAAATCTTTTTCCTGATCTTCACGGTGGCAGTGGCGTACCAAGAAGCCGAAGACGGCGCACCGGGCTGGGGCTGGCCCTCCATTGGTGCCTCGGTGAAGCCGTGAAGCGTTTTTTGGGGCTTTGATAGAAGTGGGATGACTTGGTGCCCCAAGAAATCCATGGATTTGTTTTAAAGGATGATCATGATACGTATTACTGTGGAATGATTATCATAATTCAACAATCCATGGATATTACATGGATATTACTGTGGAATTATGAAATTGAAGTTGGAAATTTATGGGATAGTGGCTTCCACGATGCTAGTGGTGATTTATTGATGATAGACATTTTCTGGGAGAATATGGGAGAATATGGGAGATATACTGAGACTCTCGACCTCTCCCCCAATTTCTGTGTATCCCATGGGGCCATGGCTGAGGCATTGCCTTCATGGTGGTGGTGGTCTCGTTAGTTCCCACGCTGGCAGCAGCCGATGGCCTCACTAAGGCTGGGAATGCCCTGGAGATAGCCAGTGGTTATTGGTTGTTGAATGGGAAGCTTCCTTAAAGATGCAGAGAAATGGCAATTCCATGAAATTCCATAGTTCTAAAATGTTCTAAATCTTATACAAACCTTTTCTGTACAAGTATCTTTTTTTTGGAGGTATGTTTTATGTGTTTCTGTACCACAAATGTTATAACCTAAATACCAGGACGGTCTCCAACTGGGGATGTGAGGTGGAACAAAGGTTGGCATCGCATTCTTTTTGGAGACCTGAGCTGGACTCAGATTTCTATGAGGAAAAAATCCGAGACATCCATTGAGAAAGATTGGCCTAACTTGGGGTTCTTCAAGGTGTTGTTTTTTTTTTTTTTTAAAATTTTCCAATTTCCAGGGGGGGGGGAAGAGGGGGGAAAAGTGGGGGTTGTTAATGGGTTGTTTTTTTTTTTTTTTAAGATATTCCAACTTCCAGGTGGAGGTGACATACTGATTAGCGAACAAAATAACATGATTGCATTTTTTGATATGGTTTTTGATTACCAACCCAACGGGACATGCTCCATGGTCACCATTTGTAGGGTATTGACAACAATACCCCAAATATAATTAGCCATTTACTGTTTACCTTGATTATATAATGTTATAAACCCAATTACATAAACCACCTATTGGATATGGTTGTAAAACAGCAATTTTTCGTGAAATTGGGGATGGTTTAGTGTAGGGTTTACATGGGTTTACCACATTAGTTGTACCTTCCAAGACACTACATTATATATATATGTATATATATATATGGGTAAATTATAACGACCTCACTGTTCTCCCTCACTGGAATCATGGTTAGTAAGGGAAATCATCCCCTTTTATGGCCGCAAGATTCAGGTTGGTGAATTATGTTCTAATTTACCCATACATATATATGTATATATATATATTCCATCCCCACAAAATGATCAGTGTTGAATCATTAAACCCCTTATCCCCCATTCTTGGTTAAATCCCCAGTTTTTTGGTCCGAATCCACATATTAGTGTAGGGTAAGATGATTTCTGTTTGTTCATCCCGTTAAATCTCATATTTCTCATATTTCTCTGGGTGAAAAACGCATAAATTCGACTCTTGATTCCCATTACCCTCTGGTAAACTAACGATAACTAACGTAGATGCAGAACACCCACCATTTTAAAATACCATTTAAGTAGATCAATTTCCTTGCAAAACCATGGGCTTTCCTTTTTCAGGTGAGATATTTGCCACCGTCAGTTGCCTCCCTCCCCAGCTGGCTCCAGGCACAGTCGCAAGTGCAATCTGCGGAGGCATCGCTGCGCGCGGCGTATTCGAAGTGTAGCCTTTTCGCAGTGATTTGGTCGCAGAAGTGCTGGGGGAATGTGGGGGATAGGTATTTACAACAAAAACGGAACTTCATGGGATTTCACTGCGAAGATTACTGTGAAAATTAGTGGATGTTCACCCAGAAAACTTGGGTTTTTTTTGGGGATTTATGATTTAAGCAACAAAAATGGGGATTTAAGCATCAAGAATGGTGGGATACAATGGGTGATACAATGGGATATAATTGATATTCATATGTTCCAATAATTGATATTCATAATTGATATAATTGCAGACATAATATGTTTACATAATTATAAAGACACAGCTCAATGCTCGGAACAAAACATGGCTTTGTCTACAAACAGGTCGCCCCACTTCTAAAAGGATTGAATGCATTTGTTCTGATGAAACATGCAATTTTAAGGTATATCCTGTCTGCGGACAAGGCAAACGTGTAAACCCCTACCAGTTCTGGTGAAACATCAGGGGCTTCAGTGCCATGTATTTCAATGGAGAAGGGAACGGATTTTTTATAAGGCCAACTAAAATTAAAAGGAGGGAACAAACTGGTTGCTGATTTCAAATGATATGGTTGTTTCATGTTCTCTCAATTTGCCCTGATTTGAGAGAATTGATCGGTTGGTCCGCATGACTTGACTGGTAATTATGTTGAAGATATGTTGATGCCAATCTTTCGACCATTTCTTCAAACGATGATGCTTTGATTTTCGTTTCGGTCAAACAACTGAGACCATGCTGTTCAATCAGCTTTCATTTATTGAACCTATATTCTATCTACTCCAGGATGACTATAGATTCTTGATGGGTTTCATGGTCCCAACTTCAGCCATTGTCCTCAAGGAGTCCATTTGCTTCTACGGCGGTGAAGAAAGTGAGGCGGAGCGCTTGGAGAAGTTATATGTGCCATGGAAAGAATTGGTGGTGAGCCCCGGGGATTAGATGGAATTGGTGGGGATGGGTCAAAAATGGGTACCCCAAAAATTGCTTGGTCTGCTGATTCTTACTTCTTGACCCACATCCAAATATATAATATAATATAATATAATATAATACAATATAATATAATATATTGTAATATAATATAATATAATATAATATATTATAATATAATATAATATAATATAATATATAATACAATATACTATAATATACTATGATATAATACAATATAATATACTATAATATAATATAATATAATATAATATAATATAATATAATATAATATATTATAATATAATATAATATAATATAATATATAATACAATATACTATAATATAATATAATATGATATGATATAATATAATATACTATAATATAATATAATATGATATAATATAATATAATATAATATAATATATAATATAATATAATATATAATGTATATTGCTGTGAAGCACATCACTTTTTCCTTCACCAGGGTCCAGGGTTAAAGATTCCCAAGCATGAAGATCTAGTCGAGTCGGTCTTTTTATTGGTGGGTCTTCCGTGTCAAGTTCTCAGAGATTGGCCCACTCTTAACTTCGCCACTTCTTCCGGAGTTGACAAAACATGACACCGCGATACAACGTGTTCCCCAACAACAAAGCGCCCTCCCCATCTCTATGTGTCACCATCCATCTCTTTTTTTCCCCCACGAATCCCAGATGTCCCAGATCCTCACATTTCATCAGGTGCGTGTTCGATTGGGATTTCAATCCTTCGCCATGTACAAACTTCTGGTGGACCTCTCCCAGTTGGCCTTCTATTTTGGCCTGGCACCCATCTCCATGGCCATCGCCGCCTTTGTGGTGCGGAAAGGCGATGGAGGATGTTGGATGATGATCCCCGATGCTGCATTCATTCAACTGGGGCAAACAAAAAAATGAGATGGACACAGTATGACACAGTGGAAATATGTGGAAATGTTCGACTTTGACCCCGACTGGAGCCCCAACCGATCCCAACTTTGGCCAATCTTGAGCGACTGTCATGAGCCTTTCTTTGAATCCTATCCAAAGCTAGTTTGGACGCTTGACAGTCAACATAACGCAATAAACATCATAAGTTAATCAGAATCACAACTAACCGACCTGAACATATACCAACACACCCAACATACCCCAGGGACAAACCAACCACCTAGGCCACATGAGGCACGCCGCAAAGCTAGTCACAAGCTTGTCAGGCAGCTGGACCCAAGATTCAGAGACAACATTTTACGCCCCTTGGCTGGGTCGGGTTGGCTGGGTCCTTCACCCCCTCTCTGTTGGTGAAGGGGCGAACTTTGCTCATCTTTGGGGCGAACTCGTAGCGGGTGCACCTCAGGCAGCATCCCCTGGCTGAATTCACTCCTTTGAACTGCGAGATTTGTAGGATAAGCCGTGAGATGCCCCACAAGTTCCTTTCCCGTACTAACATCACCATCATTGTATACCCGGTATACCCACGAAATTCATGGGATCTACCTGGCTGCTACCTGGAACATCTCCCACCTTTTGAGGTTGTTTGATCATCCCAGCCTGAAGAGGCCCAACTGATCAGATCTATTACAGTTCCAACCCCCATCATCAATCATCCGATCCCATCATATCCCAATCATATCCCATCAGCTCCTAATCCCGGAATGCCAGTTCCTTGGCCATTTTGGGGCCAACCTCCACAATGAAAGCCTGGCATCTTTTTCAGGTACTTTGAACCTCGAAAAGATCTTATCTTTTCTGGCTAAATCATGTTGAATCCACATTAGAATCTCCTCAGGTCCTGAACCTGACCTTTATCCGCATCATTCGTTGTTGCTTGGAAGTGGCCAAGAGTGTGGTGGATCTGGCCAAGGCGCAGGGTGGCTTGGGAACTGGTGATCAACATTTCCTCACCACCTACAAGTACTTACTATTTGGGGTGATGCTCCAATCATACCGAAACCTCTGGTAGTCAAGCAAGGCGTTTGTGGATTCCAACATCTAGAGATCTCTGCCTCTGTTTGGGTATGGGTCAACAATTGGGCACACATCAACTGTACGATTTGATACTACCAGTCTATCCATGGTTTCAACATATTTCTACTGGAATTCTGGACCCCGGTCTTTTGGACAAAAAGCTTCAACATCCGGGCCAGTTTTTTTTCTACGTCCAGCTTTTAGATTTCATTTGTTTCATTGGGACATCCCCGAAAATAGTTCAATTATTTTCCCAGCAAAATCCAACGAGTATTTCGGGGCACAGCGAAGTTCTTGGTTTTGACCTGTGGTTGGTGAGTCTGAGCTATTGATATATGTCCATAGGCTGTCCAAACCATCCGCAAAAATTGTGGATGTTCCGCAGGTTTTGGCAATTTTTGAAGTGCGAAGCCAAATATGTGTCTAAGATTGTCTAAGTCAATTAACCTCTTGCAAAGTAACATTGAAGACATGGAAAACGCGTGGTTTCTCTCGGAAATGATATACACCTGATGGATGTTCCATGTCTATGTGAACATACTGGAAAACAACATCTAAATTGCCAAATAAGTACCAAGAGTTTTTTTTTGGATATTCACTTATATAATCCCATCCCATGAATACTGAATTGCCCATGTTTACTCATGTTTGGGTCCACATAGAGTAGTGGGGCCTTTGCTGCATATGAGACCTTGAATGGCTAGGCTATAAATCTTGACCTAACCACTATATATCTAAGATTGGTCATGAATCATGATGAACTGGGCAATTTGTGGTTCAAACTGATGAGGGCTGACAATCTCAACAACGGGAGGCACAAGCCATGCTCCAGCGCGTGGTTCAACTCTTAGAGGCCTGGGCAGCTGTGAAATCCTCGAACTACTGGAACTCAATGGAGGTTCTAGCCGGGAAAATTCTGGAACTCAATGGTTTCTTTGATTGCCAGAGGCTAGGGATTTAGTAGAATGGAGCTGTTTGTGATTTGAAACAACCACAGAACTTTGAACGGGTGATTTTAAGAACTTGACATGGGTAATTTGTACCACATAAAGAATACGTCGATTCATGTTAGCATCGAACACGGGGGATCAAGTAGCTCACAGAAATGGGGATGGGACTCATCACAACAACGGGGTGTGATTTTTTTTGGGCTATGCCTCTATCAATCTCTAGAAAAATATGACACTGATGAAATAAATCGCTGATGAACTACAGTAGGAATTATTTGACTAGTAGTATAGACAGTCATACACTGCTACTGTCACATACTGTCACTATATGATACTATATATATAAAATATAATCAATGGCCATTTCAGGTACGCCTATGATAGACTCGGCTAAGTGGCGCTAATGGAGGCCGTGTCCATGGCAGGTGATGGACGCCTTCATCGCCTTTGAGGCGCACCGCAAGGGAAAGAGGTCCCTGAGCCGTGCTGAAGGCTTCCTGATCGACGAGGAGGAGGCCGGCTTGGGGGGATGGGTGGGTAGGTTGGGGGGTTGGTAGGGGTCTTGGGGGGTATGTGGGGTTGGGGGGTTGGGGGCTGGGGAGCTGGGGTTGAGCGATGTTTCTTGTTG
>Ga0126342_10015437_pt1 | contig 13392 bp, 15 predicted proteins | sample Cyp1metagenome_FD_92528 | JGI IMG/M metagenome (GOLD analysis project Ga0126342, IMG submission 92528) | Coral microbial communities from Lord Howe Island, Old Settlement Bay, Australia - Cyphastrea 1 metagenome | ecosystem: Host-associated > Invertebrates > Cnidaria > Coral ...
TCTCTATCTATCTCTATCTATCTCTATCTATCTCTATCTATCTCTACCTATCTCTATCTATCTCTATCTATCTCTATCTATCTCTATCTATCTCTATCTATCTCTATCTATCTCTATCTATCTATCTATCTATATATCCCTATATATCTCAATCTATCAATCTATCAAGCTATCAATCTATCAATCTATCAATCTATCAATCTATCAATCTATCAATCTGTCTATCTATCTATCTATCTATCTACGTATGTATCTATCTACGTGTGTATCTATCTAGCTATCTATCTCTCTATCTATCTATCAATCTATCAATCTATCAATCTATCAATCTATCAATCTATCAATCTATCAATCTATCAATCTATCAATCTATCTATATCTATCTATATCTATCTATATCTATCTATATCTATCTATCTATCTATCTATATCTATCTATCTATCTATCTATCTATCTATCTATTGTATCTATGGTATCTATGGTATGTATGGTATGCATGGTATGTATGGCATGTACGGCATGTATGGCATGTATGGCATGTATGGCATGTATGGCATGTATGAGATGTATGGCATGTATGGCATGTATGGAATGTATGCAATGTATGCAATGTATGCAATGTATGCAATGTATGCAATGTATGCAATGTATGCATTGTATGCAATGTATGTTATGTATGTTATGTATGTAATGTAATGTAAAGTAATGCAATGCAATGCAATGTAATGTATGTATGTACGTACGTACGTATGTATGTATGTATGCATGGATGGATGCATGCATGCATGCATGCATGTATGTATGTATCCATATACACGTATACACATATACACATATATGTCCAATACACTTGTATAATATATATATAGAGAGAGAGACACAAACATGTGTGTATATATTATATATTTATTATATTATATTATATTATATTATATTAGATTAGATTACATCATAGTATGTTATATTATATTTTATTATATTGTATTATATTATATTATATTATATTATATTATATTTATACACGTACATATATATATATACATATATATACTATGTATCTACATGTTTGCAATCATGTAGCAGCTCTTGTTGCTACCTCTTTCTACGACTAGATATTCTGGGTCAGTCAGGGCAGTCGAACCTCTCCATGTCACTGGCAACTCCGGATGTCGGTCGTGGCACCTTGGTGTGGCTCTTAAAATGCCCAGGCATGAGAAAAAAAACTTCGGATCTAAAAAAAAACATGGTGCTCTGTTGTTTAAGTTAATTCTTCAATGTATTTCAACATGTTCGATTGTAAAGATTAGGGGCAAAACGACATGTGCAAGAGTTCTCAGGAAGACTCAGAGACCCATTTGCTGCGCCTCTGCGGACAGCAAGTCATCTTCAAAGGCTGCAAGCTGTTCCCGGAGGCGCAGCAGCTGCGATAAGTGAAGAAGTTGCGATGGCAACGACCTGGTCCCAATGGTGTATCCATTTCAGCAATGGCAGCCTCTTCAGTATCCGCATCGTTGTCATCCGCAAACCCAAATCAAAACCACTATGGTATGTCCTGCGGCACGACCAGAACCCTGCCTTTCGGAGGTAAAGGAAGCTTGTCCGGACAAGACCATACGAGCCAAACTTTCAAAGTCAGGCGCCTGGCAGAATCTGGCCACATCTGGACAAATTCGCTGGTTGGTGGCTTTAACTCACCAAAAAAAGACTCGGTTGGGGCAATATGGGCAATCATCCAAAACAGGTATTGAAGAAATCAAAATCAGCAGAAGTCATATAGAATCAACATCTCATGATGTACCAAATAGTTTGGCCTAGCACCGCTTTTGGCCAGTGTCAGGGGAACCTGCATACTAATCCTCTGTAGATTTACGACAAGTGTGCCCATGTTTGTCTCACTTGCAAGCGGCTGTAGCACTGCCTAGCGCCACCTGGAATCGCTGTTTGAAAGCTATCAATCATATGGCCCAAAATTTGTTCATTTACTTCTATCAATTTAATTTACTTCTATCATCTTCTATCCTCCTTGCAGGCTTCAAAACCTCGAAGAATGATGACTCAGAAGGACTTCCCACAAGCTTCACGCTGCCAGCTTCATTTTACTCAAGATATTCAAGATGGGCCCCATAGTTTAGCAGTCCCAATTAATGGCTTGATCTGCCCTGGCACCTCCAGCACACGATAGCAAGCTGCCAAGACCTTCAGCGCAGCATCCAAGCTGGAACTGGACACCTCGGTTTTGACTCTGAAAATGGGGAATACGTCCCATGTATGGCTAACCAGTGGACCAAAAAGGGTATGTACCATTTTGTTTAGTCCTACATCAGTCATGGTTGGTCTTCAGCGCTAGCAATTCCCGATGGAAACAAAGCACAACATCATGTCTTGTAAGAACTACAATTGATCTGGTGAAATGATGGTGAAGAAACAACTCATGAGGAGAGTCTGCAGAAGGGCTGGATGAAAGGTGCTGCAACCATGGCATGTTGAAGGATGCGGTGAGCAATACATGCGGTAATGCTCTCACACCAGCATATTTGAGAGGTTTGTCCATCCAGTATTGGTTTCATAGACTTTTGACGTCTATCCATTCGCCATCCTTGTGTACCAAACGCGGATTTCTGTTAGATAATGAGAAGGTATCCAGCTTGCCTTTTGTTGCGTTACTTTCAATCAACTGCAGACAGGAGTCTGAAGCATTGCCATCCAGGCCGGTTGTAGACCTCAGCTGATGCAAACCTTGCCATGTTTATCGCAAGTTTCCAATCCACGTGAGTTGTTGTAGCACGTTGTTTGCGCCAGGAGTTTCACTGCCTACTTCGAGGACCACCCCGCGTAACTGGTCAACACGTAACGTAACTCGGCTTGTGCCTCACAAATAGGAGAACCCAAAAGAGAGAGAGAGAGAGAGAGTTTCTGTGATTTTCTCAGACTTACAGTACCCATTGCTACAATTTTGATTGGTGATATGGAAATTGGATCAAAACCCAGGTGAGCCTCGAGATAATTGGCAAATCAATATTGGCAAATCAATGTTCGCCTCAAAACCATCGAAAAGCTTGGTTTTTACACATCTCTATATCACCATTGTTTGTTGGTTACATGGGTATGGCGATCCAAACTGGGGTAGCAATGGACCTGTACGAGGTTGGTCCTATTTTTAGATTTCAACCATCCCAAAATCTTGGTCAATCATGTAAGTCATAGCCAAATGTGATGCCATGGAGAAATATATGGTCCAAAACCAGATCAGTAATTCTCCTGGTTGAGTCCCAAGTTCAGTTTGTAAAATCCCCATCTTCATTGAACTGCATTGTTTGATCTCCTCATGTCAGCGTGCCCCCTACACGTGCCCCCTCCGCAACGTCAAGGATCAGTTCCTGCCGTGCCAAAATCAGCAGCTGCCGCTGTGCTGTGGCCAAGCAGTGGCGCAAGGCAAGGCGAACCTGTGCCAGGTTCGGCAGGTTCCCAAGTTCCGGACATTGAGGTGAAATCTTGCCATGCAAACCTGGGATTTTTTCACCAATCTAAATGGGATCTATGATTTTCTGATGGTATCCCCAGAACAAAATGGTGAATCCGAAACTGAAACACACCGAAAATGCCTGGGACCGATAGTTTGGCTCATAGCTATGGGGCAAGTACTGTTGTAATATTTAGTATCTGCAGGACGAGGATAAAAGAATGAGGAGCTCATAAAGTAGGCTTCTCCTCAGAAAGTGGTAAAGTGGGAAGCATCTTGATGCCTTCAGACGACATACACACGGGAGGATGCACAAAGCGCAACACATCGCACAAGTGGCTAGTGAGGCGAACACTAATCCCTTCAAAATCAGTATCAACATCTTCAAAAAGTTTTTGTTTTTTCGAGGGGCCGAAGCATGGAATTAATTGAAATCCAAAAAGAGCCTCAGTTCCTCGCCTGCAAAGCACCACGGAAGTCTTGCAGCTCGGCCTGGCGGAGCTACTTTGAAATGGTGGCTTTCTGTGAAATCGGCTCGAAATTCAGTTTTTGTTCGGTAAATTTGTCGTGAAATTGCTGGTACTATTTCGTACCATTTAGTGTGTGTGTATATATTGTTCTTTGCCGTTTCTAATATTGCTAATGATTATACCATGCTCGGGTCGTCACAAGTTCTCTTCTCCCAGTTCCATTCTCCCATTTCTTATCATTCACAGTACAGTCCATGCATCTTACTACGTGCATGGATCCAAATTTGGTACCTTAAAATTGCATTGGTTGAATACTCAAAGTTGCTAAATGTTGTGGGTCCTTTGGTCTGATTCTCTTTGGCCTATATCCCCAGTCTTGTTAGTTCTTTCAGTTATATTATATTATATATATATATATATACGCGCAACGCCTGGGTTTTGCCCACCATATGCAATATACGTATATACATAGTATATATCCCTGTTTTTGTTGGCTGATTTAGGGTTTTGGCCATATCCCTAAGGCCTTCAGCAGCTCCGCAGCGTTCGCCAGCAGCTCCCAAGAGCGTTCGCGCTGCAAGGCCGGCAGAAGAACCTGAAAGCGCCGCGGCGAATGAGCAATTTGCTAGGCGACTTCTGAAAATTGCTGAGACAACCAAGACTAACTAGCAAGAACTAGCAATATATATATATATAAATACATTATATATATACACACGTATATATGTATACATATATTACTATATTTATTTGTTAATATTTTATGTATATATATATATACATATTTATACATATATATATATATACACATACATTTATACATTATATAATATCTATATATATATAGAATTACTTTGTAAAATGAGCACGGCTTTGTTCTGATTCTCTACTTTCTCATGTAATCTGTTGATGACCTTTGAACCACCCCAGACTTCCATCCAATTTTCTCTCTTGACCAAGTGTTCGGGTCATGCCTCAGAACATCGCCCGCAAAGATCACTCAACAGCGAGTCCAATGCCTTCGCAAATGAACACCAAAGCTTGGGGACTCCCCTGAGAACCCATTTACAGGTCAAACTTACCATGTGGGATCAAAATCCTGATGCCCTAGTGAGCTGAACATCAAAACAGCTAGTACAATGGAATATCATTCCACCTAAATATTCCTAAATATAGGAAAATCATACGTTCGACCCCACCTCATATCAGTGAAGGTCACCTCGCAGTCATTTTCGGAAACCCTTCAGCCTCCTGTGGAAGCCGCGGCTCAAAGAAAGCTTCGAAGCAGCGCTGCTCGCGAGAACATGTGTCCAGGAGATAATTTATGGCATGCCTGGAAGTTCAGGGCTTGTCCAAAAATTGGGTATAAACAATGCAATGAGCTTGCCAACTTTAAGAGTTCAAGCAGGCACTCTGGTGCAGAGCATTACCTCACGGCAAACCGTTGCACATAAGCAACAATCTGGGGTCACGCTGACAGTCACACTACTTTTCTCTAAAGTTTGTAGCATTGGCATTCTTGGCACTGGCAGTGCGGTTAGTCCCACTGCACCGATCAAATGGTGTTTTGTTGCTCTTACCTTTAGATCGTTTTCAAACCGTTTGGATTTAAACGTCCGTCAGAGAAGGCAATAAAGATTCAGATTAGAGGGGGAAGTTGAGGTAAGGTGTTGATGTTTCAGCCCTCATGACTGGCAGCTGGGTTCCCCAAAAATCACCAGACTTTGAGACATCGCATTGTGTCTGGACTTCTGTGTTGCAAGTTCGCACCAAGACCTAGTTGAAACATGTTGAAACCACAAGTAGCACATCATGACAACACAGCTGCAAAGAACCAAAAGAACCATCCTCTTTTCACAGCCGAGTGCTTCTTTGCTCAACATGTCTTCGCTGATTTTGGAGGCCAATCATTTGAGCGACAGCGCAAAAGGAGGACCTGGCCTTACGAGTTCAAGAAGGTCTGGGTTCATCTCCTGCAACGGCAGTGCCAGAGTGTGCACTATCAAATGACCAATGTGAAAGGCTCAGCTCTCCAGTTGCGGTATTCATGGTGTCCATGCGTCCTTTTCTGTTGGATGTTGGTGGTATCCCAACCATGTCCCACTATCTCCAAGTAATCCCTAGAGTATCCACAGAATGTTTCTGGCTATATCCCCATATTGATATTGTTGGTCCTGAAGTGACTCCCAATGCGAAGAAGGCAAGCGCTTCCGCAGGTCTGCCAGTGCCGCCTCCGCTGCATCCAGTGTAGCAGCCTCGCCCACAAGCAGTGCAAGAGTTTGTCTCAAAGTTCCAGGGCAACTCAAAAGCATAAATGAATTCTAAAGTGTATAGAAAGATGAACATCATGATAATAGTGTAATAAACATTCTGAAGAGACATGAATTTCACCAAGGCCAGCTGTCGCCAAGTCACATATTGCTGATGCAAATGCGCCTGTTTGCGAAGAACGGACATGAAAGTCTTGATAGTCCTTAGGAAATTCAGCAACTAAACTCAGCAAACAGACAGAAAAACCGCTCCGAGAAGCAATGTCAGGGCCGAGATGCGGGGCAATCATGTGAAATGACGTGTAGAAGATCTGGGTATCCACAGAAGTTGTACCCTCTTCCTGGCACCGCAATGGCAAAGTGCATGGTTTCAGTATCAGTATACAATGAACTGATGGTAGATGCAACATCCAGCTCCGGTTAATTCTGGGTGCGCACGTGCAAATTTTGGGTGATCAGAATCTGTCAAGAGCAGTCTTCCAAATGGTGTTTTGAGTCCCACTGGAACGAGAGCTGCGATCGATTTTTGCACTCAACAAATGCCGCACCTGTTCCCACAGAATGTCTTGGACCTGGGAATCTGCCACCTGGTTTCCAAGCAAACAGATTGCAAATCGATGACATGCTTTGTTTCGGTGTCGGTCTATTGGATGGCTTGTCATCAACAATAGCAAGCACGCAACTACGGAGCCACTGTGACAATACCTTGCAAGGATTTGGCGGCAAAGCAAAAATGCCCAAACAGAATGCTCTGAGTGATGGACTTCAGACCACAACACAAGTCACACACACTCCGTACATGGTATTATTTCTGACTGAAACTGCTGATTTTCCAATATATGAACCTGCGAGCACAGCTGATTTGTTGCGCTTTTACCTCCTTGAATGGTCGTGCCTTCTCAACACCTCCGTTTCTAGCGGGAAGGCTGGCCTCAAGAGAATGCATCAAAGTGCTCCGCATTAGGATACACACCTTGGCGGTTGAACAGGAGGATGCTAGTTCCCAACAGCAGTGATTGTCAGGTTTCAACCTCGAAGTCTGGTGTTGGGTTGCAACACTGGGCTAATTCGATGAATGTTTCACATAGCGCTGCAACTGGGAAAACGAATTCAAAGGGCAAGAAGACGGAATACAGATAATACAGTAATGTAAGATGAAATATGCATACTATAAGTCTTGACACTGCAGCTTGACATAGTGTGATGTGCTAAAGATTGGTTGGAGACAGCCACGGCTGAGCGCCGCCATGGTGCCCGATTGCGAAGGTGGTCGCAGGTGCTCCTACGGAATTTCCAATGTCAACTCCAGATGAATCCCTGGATATCCCTGGTGAGTTGAATGATATCATTGGAGGGCTCCATTTCCATAGCCATGAACATCGAAAAAAGGGGCATGCTCCTCATGAATCAACTTTAGGTATCCTCTAGGTTCATGAAAATTGCTCTTGAGTCGACATTACACAGTATCTTTATTCCCAACAGCATCCAAGGTTAGAACCTTCGTGCACCAAAGTATCTCTCTCGGACATGTTTTGTGGGCTTCGGCTGAACTCATTCGGCCTGCAATTCTTGGCATCGAAAAAATCATAACGAGACTCCACAAATGAGGCAGCAGCTTCCAGGCCTGGTGTGATGCAAGGGCAAGGCATGGTAAAACCATGGTGTTTACCACCGGGTTGCCAAGCCAGAATTGTCACTTTCAGATTCCCAAAGCAAAACGGTAAAGCTCGGGTATGGGTCAGTTCACCCAAGTTACCCAACTTACCCTGCCGTACATTCCAGCTGCGACCACGTTGCGCTGTAATAGCCGCTCCAGCTGCGCCGGCTTCGACAGAAGCGTGGAGTCGTCCAGTTCCTGCAGAAGCTACGTGAAACCGACAGACTTTTGGCCTCTGAAAGTACAAAAGAAATCAAAAGAACGAGCACATGGTGCTGCGGATGGGTTGATACCTGATAAATATATATATATACAAATATATAAATATATATACAAAGATGCTAGATGTGCCTGGCTGATGTGCCTGTAAAATCCAGTGCATTATATGCGGTCTGCTGTTTCGACAAGGATTCTCGAGAAGCGTTTGGAACACATTGCGATCGCTGTGAAGGCCTGAGCTATAGACTCAAAGGAGCAAAGGGTGTTCAACCTGCAAGGCGTTTCAGATGTGGTTTTAGTTCAAGAGTATTCAAAAGTCAATTGTTTGCAAACTGTCGGCTATTGAATTATTGTTGTATATCAGTATTGTATATAGTATGTCAACTTTATGTGTGATAGAACTATGTGACGGGTTATCATGGAATGAATGTGTTTGCCCATAGTCCAAAGTCTATTCTGACGCTAGTGCTGACTGCATCATCCAAGCACATCGAAGCGATGTATTACAGAAGGAGGCCGTTTTGCGTTCATGTAGAAAACGCAGAAAAACACCAACCCAACAAAAAAATATTTCCAAAACGACCAAATATGTTTGCAAGTAACAATGTGTATGTATGTATGTATGTATGTATGTATGTATGTATGTATGTGTGTATGTCTGTATGTATGTATGTATGTATGTATGTATGTATGTATGTATGTATGTATGTATGTATGTATATAGGTATGTATATAGGTATGTATATAGGTATGTATGTATGTGTGTATGTAATGTAATGTAATGTAATGTAATGTAATGTAATGTATGTATGTATATATATACAGTATATACATATATATATATACAGTATAATATATATATATACAGTATAATATATATATACAGTATAATATATATATATACGATGATATTATGTAATTCTATGTGTGCTGTACATTCCCTGTTTCCAAAGTCTCAGCAACAGCATCGGTGCCCACCTCGCCTTTCAGCAATCTGTTGCGCATACAGTGCCAGGCCATTGCTGGACTTCAGAGTCTCCTGCTAAAAACATGCGATCTTTGAAGCAATGTTTGACCATTTGGAGCAAGATCTGGAAGATCTGGAAGATCTGGTATCACTGAGTTGTCAGTTATCACACTGCGTTCTAACTCCATTGAGCAGAGAACTCACATCCAATGATCCAAGAAACTTTGATGCAGGATCACATTGACAGCCAGCATTTTGGTTGCCTCCTGAGGATGATTTCATTGCTGACTCTTGGAAAGGATCATTTCATCGCTGAAAGGGCTGGCGATCAGCAATCAGCCCACCTGACAATGCCCGCGAAGCCAAGTCGTTTTCCGATCCAATTCTCTGTGCTCAGCCTGCAGCAAAAGGACTGCAGGCACAGGCGCACCAACGTTGATTCTGGACAAGCAAAAGGAACCAAAAAAACATCACAGCATGTCACAGCTGCAAAATCAAATTTCAAGAGCTCGAAATGCTAGACAAACAACTTTGAGATCAGGACCTAGACCATTTTGTGTACCGTACAACGACAGGTCTGTCGTTTCGAGAAACCAATGGATTCTTTAAGAGGAGCAGGAGCTTTAGAATTGTCTCCCCATGCTTCTAACCCCACCATTTCGCATGATTCAAAGCCCCTTGGCTTGGTGCTTCAACACGGATTGACCAGCCTCCACCTGACTCAGAGCATGCACCATCTTTTCTTGTTGCTCTTGCGTAGATCCAAACGCTTCGTGGAGAGCTTGCAGCCATTGCAGACCTTGGAAGCACGGAGTTGGGAGGGCTGTGAATCGTCTCAAATATGTTTCTCTATGTTGGAATGGCTATAGCAGCTGTACGATGAGTGTCAAATAGTTTCCACTGTTGCAGAGTTCACATGTCGAGTTAATACTCGTTCATGCCACACCCACACAGGGTTTGGCACACCCCGGCATTGACAGATCAGAGATGGCACCGTCAACTACAGATTTCACGGTGATGTTTTCAAAATGCACATGTGAATTTGCTTGCAACCTAGTCAAAATGTGAGTCGATCAATATCAATCACCGGAATCAACCATTTCCATTGCCCTAAGGGCATTCTTTGAAAGCCGGCGAAAACGTAAAGCATGTTTTTTCTCCAATAATATTCGCCCTCTGTCGCGCGACGGCAGAGTGCCTACTGAGATCCTACAGTGAGGATCTTGTCGGTTCACTCTGTTTTTCAAAATTGCCTGGAAGAGGATTTACTGAGATTATTTTCATTCCCTCTTATCCTTTTTTTTGAGATCGTTTCCTTTGAAGAAGAGAGTCCGTTGGCAGCACTTTTCCATCCTCTGACTAATTTGTCGCAAGTGTTCAGCAAAGGCCTGATCCTCGACAAAAGCGTTTGGGGGACCTGCATCTGCACCATTGTCTGTAAGAATTCGTAAAGTGGAAATAGGATTCGTCAGACCTGCATCAACATCTTCTTGCTTCGGTTCGTCAGGAGCATGCTCACAATCTGAATTGACAGGACATATTGCTGTTATTGTCTTCGCATCTTGTGCGGTGGGACTTCTTTTTCGTTTCCTATGTCTCTTTCTTTTCGCGGCTTGCCACACTCGGGGCGCGGATGTTGGCTTCGCTTCTTTCGACGCATTTGAATCGTCAACACCTGATGGTCTTGCTAATAGTGTTGGTGACGTGGATCTCTGTAAATCGAAGACACTTGATGGTCGCGCTGATCTAGTTCGGGGCATGCAAGCCATTGCATCGTCAACACTTGTTGGTTTTGCCGATTCTGTTGGTGATAGGCGCCATGGCTTCGTAGGAAACTTTGCCATTTGCTTACAACCAGTGCCCGGAGGGCAACGTTATGGAAAGACACCAACTCAGAATCGAAACCTTTTGTTTTTCAAAAACCAAAAAATATTAGGCAAACAGTTGCTGCAAAATATGTTACAAATGTATTTTTTTCAATGAGTGAAATTCGACAATGGCAACAATTTGTTGTTGTTTTGTTTTCTCCTGCGCCCGTCAGGCAACCCTTTCATGAACTCCATATGATTTGTCAAAACTTGAGTCTATCACTGCAAAAACGTATGATATAAAATCATCATGAAATTAAGATATCGAAATCCATTTTGTTCTGGTGTGCTTTTTTTCCTTGAGACATAAACTGAAGTCGAAAATCCGTAAACTCTTCCTATTGCAAGCGATCCACTTAATTGCAGCACAAAAGAAGCCAGATTGTAAAACAATGTCTCCGCTCCAACTTGGGTCACTGAATGTCATTATCAGTTCATGCGTTATGACAGCGGCAAATACCTTATCAGACACATGCAGTTCAACAACATCATGAAGAAAAAGTTGAACACGAGTCAACTCCATCGTCGGGTGGAGCCGCAAAGGTGATAATAGGCGAGCAGAAGAGATTGTCACAGATTTGACAAAAAAAGATGACAAGGAAATTGCTATTAAAGAATTCAAAAAAGAATGGCCATCTTCATACAAATTCATAGTGAAGAAGGGAGATAGGAATTAAAAACTGCTGTTCAAGAGTTGAAGCAGAATAGTCAGCGTCATACAATTTTTTACGGAAAAGGGAGACGGGAATTGAAACTTGCTATTGCAGAATTGAAGGAGGGTAGTCAGCGTCATACAAATTTGCAGGGAAAAGGAAGATGGGAATTGGAACCTGCTATTCCAGAATTGAAGGAGAATAGTCAGTATCATACAAATTTGTAGGGAAAAAGGGAAATGGGAATTGAAAACTGCTGTTCCAGAGTTGAAGGAGAATAGTCAGCGTCATACAAATTTGTAGGGAAAAGGGAAATGGGAATTGAAAACTGCTGTTCCAGAGTTTAAGGAGAATAGTCAGCGTCATACAAATTTAAGGAAAAGGGAGATGGGAAGTGAAACTTGTTATTTTTAGGGAAAAGGGAGATGGGAATTGAAAACTGCATTTCCAGAATTGAAGGAGAATAGCCACGGTCAAACAAATTTAAAGGGAAAAGGGAGATGGGAAGTGAAACTTGCTATTACAGAATTGATGGAGAATAATAGTCAGCGTCATACAAATTTGTAGGACAAAGGGAGATGGGGATTGAAAACGGCTCTTCCAGAATTGAAGGAGAATAGTCAGCGTCATACAAATTTGTAGGGAAAAGGGAAATGGGAATTGAAACTTGCTATTGCAGAATTGAAAGAGAATAGTCAGCGTCATACAAATCTATAGGAGAAGGGGAGATGGGAATTGAAAACTGCTGTTCCAGAGTTGAAGGAGAATAGCCAGCGTCATACAAATTTAAAGGGAAAAGGGAGACGGGAATTGAAACTTGCTATTGCAGAATTTGAAGGAGAGAAGTCAGCGTCATACAAAGTTAGAGGAAAAAGGGAGATGGGAAGTGAAAACTGCTATTCCAGAATTGAAGAGAATAGTCAGCGTCATACAAATTTATAAGAGAAAGGGAGATGGGAAGTGAAACTTGCTACTACAGAATTGAAGGAGAATAGTCAGCGTCAAACAAGTTTGTAGGGAAATTTTGGAGATGGGAATTGAAACTTGCTATTGCAGAATTGAAGGAGAATAGTCAGCGTCATACAAATCTATAGAAGAAATGGAGATGAGAATTGAAAACTGTTGTTCCAGAGTTGAAGGAGAATAGTCAGCGTCAAACAAATTTGTAGGTAAAAAGGGAGATGGGAATTGAAACTTGCTATTACAGAATTGAAGGAGAGTAGTCAGCATCAAACAAATTTGTAGGGAAATGGAAGATGGGAATTGGAAACTGCAGTTCCAGAGTTGAAGGAGAATAGTCAGCGTCAAACAATTTTTGAAGAGAAAGGGAGATGGGGATTGAAAACTGCTATTCCAGAGTTGAAGGAGAATAGTCAGGGTCATACAAATTTAAAGGAGAAAGCGAGATGGGAATTGAAAACTGCTTTTCCAGAGTTGAAGGAGAATGGTCAGCGTCATACAAGTTTAGAGGGGAAAGGGAGATGGGAATTGAAACTTGCTATTGCAGAATTGAAGGAGAGTAGCCGGCGTCAAACAATTTTGTAGCAGAAAGGGAGATGGGAATTGAAACTTGCTATTCCAGAGTTGAAGGAGAATAGTCAGCGTCATACAAATTGAAAGGAGAAAGGGAGATGGGAATTGAAAACTGCTGTTCCAGAGTTGGAGGAGAGTAGTAAGCATCATACAAACTTATAGGGAAATTTTGGAGATGGGAATTGAAACTTGCTATTGCAGAATTGAAGGAGAATAGTCAGCGTCATACAAATCTATGGGAGAAAGGGAGATGGGAATTGAAAACTGCTATTCCAGAATTGAAGAGAATAGTCA
>Ga0126342_10015438_pt1 | contig 13392 bp, 10 predicted proteins | sample Cyp1metagenome_FD_92528 | JGI IMG/M metagenome (GOLD analysis project Ga0126342, IMG submission 92528) | Coral microbial communities from Lord Howe Island, Old Settlement Bay, Australia - Cyphastrea 1 metagenome | ecosystem: Host-associated > Invertebrates > Cnidaria > Coral ...
CATTGATTTCCCCATTCATTGATTGATTGCTTCATGGTTTCATTGGTTGCCTTTCTATTCATTCATTCATGCATTAAGTCATTTATCGATGCATTCATTCATTCATTCATTCATTCATTCATTTGTTTATTCATTCATGCATGCATGCATGCATGCATGCATGAGTCAGTCAGAAATTCGTTCATTCATTCATTAATTAATTCATTCCTTCACTCCTTCACTCCTTCATTCCTTCATTCATTCATTCATTCGTTCATGGCATTGGTTCCATGTCATTGCATTGGCATCTCAACAACAGTTGTTCATTCATTGACGCTCCTCTCATCTTCATACATCTTCAGAATTTCATTGCTTCTGCATCTCACATACCTTCCTACAGGCCATTGATTTCCTATAGTTCGTGTTCGAAACTGGGCACTTACTGGTATATGATATATACAACGTGTGTCAGTATTACGTCTATATGTGAATATGTGAACGGACTTTGATTTTGATGACGATGGTTTGAAGATGATGGTATGATGGTGATGATGATGATGATGAGGAGGAGTTGGTGTCAACGAACACATATTTAATATTATTTAATCATATATATATCCCATAGACCATATCTATCATGGATGCTGATCCACGATCTGTGACTCCCCAGCAGCGACTTTTGGGCAGGTTCTGTCGAGATCCATTCTTCCCAAGTTGCGTGAGCGCTGGGCGATGAAATGACGCGCCGACGCGCCGCCGTTGTGTTTTTCAGGCGACGTTTTATCGGGAGGACATTTGGACCTTTGGTGCGTCGAGCTACATAGAAATGGGAGCGAACCACATAGCAGTTTACTTCAGCAATCTTCAGCAAGAATACGGTGAATCGCAGAAAGGAACACATAACGTTGATGTATGTATGATATTTACTGGTAGTAATTATCAAAGTGAAACATTGGGAAACATCAATGGGTCAAATAAGAATATACAATGGTATATAGAATTGTTCTCGAAGCATGCGCAATTTGACCAACTCAAAGCTGGCATCTGACCCAACGATGACTGAAGACGACAATAATGAGAATGAATATATATATATATAACAATGATAATATTATAGTAATAATAATAGCAAATATATAACAATAATATGTATATATATGTATATAACAATAATATGTATATATATAACAACAATAATATATAACTTATATAACAATGATATATATATATATGACAATTATATATATAACACTGATATATATATATATAACAATGATATATATATATATACAACTACAATATATATATACATGTATATATATAATATGATACGAACAATAACAGCAAATTAATGCTTTAATATCCGTGACTCAGTGGTGTTTGCCCTGAACATTAACTGCACTACACTTGTGTACTCCGCTGTGAAAACCCAACCGGTAGATGATAAGAAAGGATATTCCAAACCGGCCCCTCTATTCTACCCAAATGGACAATAGAACGGTTCTTGATGATGTTGGGTTTTCCAAGGGCTGGACGCCCAAGATGAACCGATTTGATTTGTGGCATATCAAAAGCTCTAGCCCACGGAACATTGAAGATTTAACATGCATGATTTAAGACCCCAACATGGCAAGAACATTACCAGGTCATATGACTGGGAACCTTGAACTCCCCGTTTGGATCTCAGGGAAGTGTACGAAGCCGGACCAGAAATTCCGAAAGTCCTGCCCGTGCGTGCACGCCTGAATTTAGTTTGTGACATACACGTGCAACCACAGGTTGCAATGCATGCTGTCAGTGGGTCATGATGCGAATTATTATATATGGCTATGGATCAATACCTATACATACCATTTTTAGGGGGATGAACATCCATTTACCAGCTATTTGATGTTCACCAGGGGGATATAGGGTTTTGACCCATCCCCATATAGTAACACCATGTAGCACTCAAAAAATGCCCGGTAGAGTGTTTCCAGGATGGTAGCTAGACGATGTTTTCCACGTACATACCCTCTGGTAAACTAACATAACTATTGAAAATTGCCATTTATAGCTGATTTACCCATTAAACATGGTGATTTTCAATAGCTATGTTAAATTACCAGAGGGTACACATATATATATATATACATATCCAAATGTCCATCTTTTCGGCATCGCTGTGGGTGACTGCTTTATGCAACACGAAATAGTACGAAACTACCAATCCAAGACGCAGGTGAAAATCCAGTGACGCCCATCAGCGGAAAAGCTATATAATTGGACATACTGTAATAGTATATAATTGGACTATACTATACTATACTATATATATGATAATTGGAAAAATGGACTATACTATACTATATATATGATTGGAAAATTATCCATGTAAACAAATCATCCAGTTGTATTATCCTTGTGCAGTTTCTAATCTAATAGAAATTCTAATACTGCATTCCTGAATGAAAGCTTAAAAACATAGAGTGTGTTGTTGGGTTTAGCATGCATCAAAACATGTATATCTGTACAGTGGTCTTGTGATAGGAATATACCCGCTGCTGTTGGTTGCAGACCCGGCAAAATCATGTTGCTGCAGTGGCCGCAATGGCAGCATGTTTCTGCCGGCTTGAGGCAATGCAGCTGATGGGGCAGAAGAACGGCTGGGTAAAGCGAAAGGATCCAGCCCAAGTCGACCATAATTGGGTGTTATAAACTGATAACAGTTATATTGATAGAATCTGATATTGACATTTCCAGAAACTTATAATTTTATGACATTGCTAGAATCTGATATTGATCTAAAAAGTTATAGTATGTTATAGTCAGATCAGTCATCATTGAAATATTGAGCAAGTTCAAGAATGGCGGGCGGTAACCAAGGTTCACATTTTTGTTGGTCGATCTGCTGCGTTGCCAGCCTCCTTAAAAGGAGACCAAGCTGGAAGACATAAGAGGCTTGTGGACCTGCTAAGCTGAGCAAGTAACGTAGGAGTTTGGGATGAGGGTCTGATATAATGGGGATCGAATGATGAGTTTATTTTCATATTATGAAGATTTCTTAAAACGGTGGTGACGGCTGACGGTAATTCCTGTAGGCCCCTCACCCGATCAACTAAGGAATACTCGATTATTTAATGTTTCCTTGGGACCAGGTCTGGGGAACTCAGGACGATCAAAGTAAGTAAAGATTTCAATTGATGCCAATCTACTTTCAATTGATTTCCCTTTTAAATCAAAAAACTAATGATTGGAAAGGATTTCAATTTGCTTGAATCTACTTTCAATTGATTTTTCTTTTAAACCCAAAAAGAATCTACGCATGAGTAAGGATTTCAATTCATGCAAAACTACTTTCAATTGATGGTCCTTTTTAACCCACAAGTAAAACTAACAAATGATAAGTTGATACGTAAGGATTTCAGTTCATTTCAATTTATATATATATATATATATTAGGTTCAATTTATTGTCCTTTATAACCAACAGAAATCTAAGGGCGAGTAAGAATTTCAACTCATGTCAATATACTTTAAAGTGATGGTCCTTTTTACCCAAAATAAATCTAAGGATGAGTAAGGATTTCAATTCATGTCAATCTACTTTCAATTGATGTTCCTTTTAAAACTCAAGAAAAACTAAGGATGAGTAAGGATGACAATTTATGTCAATCTACTTATAATTGATGTTCCTTTTATATAAATCCAAAAGGAAATCTAAAGATAGGTAATGATTTCAATGCATCTCAATCTAGTTTCAACTAATTGTCCTTTTAAACCAAAAGGTATCTAAGGACAAGTAAGGACTGCACAAGTAACAGGCTTACCGAAAGAAAGGTGGATAAAAGGTTTTTGAGTTTGATTTTACACCAGAAGGTCCAAACAATTCCATTATGGAGGATCTGAGTCACTCATGGGCTATCCTCTCGAACAAATGTTTGGGTGGTACTTCTTTTTAACTAGGTTTTGTTTTAATGAGGAAAGTGGTTCTTTGGCAAATTTTGCATTCTAAGGATTCCAGATGAATATGGCATTCTAAAGTAATTGCAACAGCTTTACCCAAAGAAAGGTGGATAAAAGGTGTTGATATTTGTTTTACCCCAGAAGGTCCTTAGCCTTAGCACAATAATTAGATATTAGATTACCATCGAAACAAATTCTATTATATATATATATATATATTGTGGATCTGAGTCACTCATGGGCTACCCTCTTGAAAAATGTTTGGGGTTTTAATAAGGAACTTGGTTCCTTTTGGGGAACTTGACATTTTGAAGATTCAAGATGATTGTGGTGATCAAGATACGGCAGCTATAGTAAGAGGAAGGGTGGACAAAGGCTTTTGAAGTTCTGGAAAAATATACCAAGAAGGGACTGGAGCTACATTTATGTTATGTTTTTTTTTGGTGGCATTGACGTTTTGCTCCTGAAAAAAAAGGGTCTGGGAAACATGTTCGCAATAGAGGCCACCCCCAATGTCAGGTGACTGAATCATGTTTGAAAAAAGCATCACAATAGGGTACCATCACACTAATCGGTATACTTGAGTACCCCAAAACCATGGGTTTCAATACTATAAAATGGTCTAATTTGGGATGATTTGGGAGTATCCCCATTTTGGGACACCTCCATATATTTATTTGGGAGTATCATGCTGATCTAATGGAGAATATGGATGAATATGGGGATTCAATGGGTATGTAATGATGATACTGGGATATGTAAGCAAGAATCTGAGGTTTGGGTGTCTGGAAATGGGTCATACCGCGGAAAAGAACTATTGGACAGGTGAAAATGATTGAACCGTGGGGTGAAGGCACTCTTTCCAGAGAACGATACCCCGGGATGCCCTTTTTTGTTTGTTGCATGGTTTCAAGCGTGTTTGGACAGTCCTCCATAAGCTCGCATCGTGCAGAGGGATATCTTCCCCAGTGTTTTGCATTCTATATCAGTTTTTCATGGGATATCCATGGATATTCCATATAAAATCTGTATAATCCTAAGCAAAATCACGATTTTTAATGGCATATCCAAGGAAAAGTAAGTTTAGTGGGACATGATGGGATATACATTTGGAGAATCCTAGGGTCTTAATATCCGACCCAGGCTAGACTCCTCCGCAGCTGTCGCAGACGTACCAAGTCCAAGGGGAAAATGTGCTGCTTTTGATGGATGTTGATGGTTAGTGATCGGCTACATACTGACTTCATGGGTAGTATTTTTACAAACCCAATGATATCCAATGTGGGAACCCCGATCAACCAACCCATAAGTTTAGGGATAGTTAACTACTGGATATAACATGATATAACAACATGATACAACGGTACTGATGCTTAGTAGATAGTAGGTCCCCAAATTGGAGTACTTTGAGTTGGCGATTTCTTTAACCAGCTGGCCAGATCCCATCCCCATTCTGGTTCACACTGACACCAATCATTCCCTTTGACCCCACGACATGGCGTATTTTTTTAGGTGATTTGTGGCATATAGATTCCCAAAGAGAGGAGTCGAATGGCTGGACCTTGGTAAAAGGCGCATATCTGGCGACTTCTCATGGGGATAATCATATACATGTTTGTAGGTGTAAACGGAATACATGAATATAATACATGTATATATGTAGTATCACACATCATGTATATACGTACTATACGTATGTATAATATTATGTATATATATATATATATACATTAATTTGATTTTACACACGGATTCATTTCTTCGGTTGACTGCTTGAACTGCTTGAACTGCGCAGGAGCAGCTCACTGCCTATGTCGGAACTCATCAGGCGACGATCGGTGATCTAACAAGCAGAACTGGAGGTTTCCTGAGGTGGTACCCCCAGTTACCCTCTGGTAAACTAACATAGCTATTGAAAATGGCCATTTATAGTGAGTTTTCCCACTAAAAATGGTGATTTTCCATAGTTATGTTAGTTTACCAGAGGGTATAATCCATTTATAGATTGGGATTGTTCATTACAAACCATCCATTTCGGGGTACCCATTTTAGGAAACCTCCATGTCATTGTGATTTAGTGGACATGTTTTTTTTATTGGTGACTTAATGGTGTTTTTTTTGGGGGTGGGATTTACTGGGATGTAATGATGTAATGTGTATTTCATGGGTTAAATAGCTTCACCTTAGGGCTGTTTGGTTGATGCATAATGATTCATAAACCCTGGTCATAGATCGGGAAATAACACCACGTCAAAAACCTATGAGCTGGGTGTTGTCACATCGAAATTTATACATTTACCATATTGTGCATCGAAAATTTCATGCCTATATTGATGCTCATCAGTCCATGAGGATATACCCAGTGTTTGGAATGGATGACAGGATGACCCTGACCACATGACCGCATAGCCACAGCGATCGATGGTTGTTTTGCCAGGGATGGTTGCTACGGGGACTTCTCAATTTCACTTTTCTACAGCCAGATGATGGACATTATCCCAGGCTTTGTTTTTCTAATCCCTTCCCCCATCTTCCCCTTATAAATCACGAGAAACCCATGGCTTTGGTACTGGATCTATTCATTTTGAGCTTACGGAGGTATTATTTCAACCTCATCGGGTGGTTTCATCCCTGAAACTTGAGCGACTCATCAGGGGTTTTCCAGAGATATGTATGTATATATGATTATATGTATGTATTAGTTATATACAATGGAAAGTCAGATATAACGGCACGGGCCGTTTCCACAGCTCATTGTAGTCCACTCGTATCCTTTCTCAAATGGGTTTGAAAAGAAGGTACAGTAGCCATAAAGTTGTTATTTAATCATAAGCTCTACTGAGTCGATCAAAGTTGCAGAGACTTAAATGTTCTGGAGACTCATCCTGACCTATAAAGATTCGGGACCGATTCCTGTGGTGAAAACATGTGAAAACTGCTTAAAACAGAAGCACGCAAGCGTGATGAACTATTTGAAGAAATCAATGCCTCAGAAATGGGAATGCTGGGAGATGCTGGGAGCACCAGGAGGCTTGTGGGACTTTGAAGAAGCAATCCGGGGTTGTCGATTGGAAGAATCCAAGTCAAGGCTAGCGGCCGGCAAGCTTTGAACAAATCTCAAGATCCCCAGATTCATCGAAAGCTTGGAAAAAAAACACATGATGTTCGAGGCCGCAGTCAAACTCTGCTTTGGAGTTGCCTTAAACAACTTACGGTAGATATCCCTGCTAGCTGCTATGCTCCCAGAAAATCTTCACAAAAACACGCCTTGAGGCCGCCAGATCTGCAACCAATCCGTGTGTTGTGGTGTTTTTTTCCCTATGAAATATCCCCATATATCCCCATTGAATATCTACAACTCAATGTTTCCATTCTTCTTTGTTTTACATCTCTAGTGTTCATGCTTAAATCCCATTCAATCCCATATGTCGAGATATTTCGCATACCCTCTGGTAATTTAACATAGCTATTGAAAATTGCCATTTATAGTGAGTTTTCCCATTAAAAATGGTGATTTTCCAGAGCTATGTTAGTTTACCGGAGGATATATTTCTTGGCATGGCGACCATTCCGTTACATGCTTCCCATCCCCCGGATGGTGCAGGAACTCTTCACGCGATTTCAATCGGCCGTCGAGCAGCTGGACAGCGAAAAGGAGCTCTCCAAGGCCGGGCGAAGCGGCGAAGCGGCGAAGGGATCCATCCCATGAGTTCATCAACAGATGTTTCTGGGTAAATTATAACGACCTCACTGCGACCGAACCCTGGAATCATGGTTAATAAGGGGAATCATCCCCAAATGGCCGCAAGATTCAGGTTAGTGAATTATTATAATTTACCCAGATGTTTCTGGGAGGGTTTTTGAGAGAGATGACACTTCCAGGTTGCGGCAACCAACTTTTTTGTGCAAATGGTAAATGGATGTAAATGGTCTATTTTGAGAAGGCTCATCGTGAGTCATTCATCGTGTTAATTAAAAGAGATCCCATGTCGATGTTTGTTGAATCATGATTTGTTGATGCCTTAATCCCCATATGTAATGGTATGTAATTATAGATCCACCATTAAAAAAACAGTGAGATCAAAATGAGAATAAACCAACTTGCATTACAATTTCTCTAATTAGTGTTTAATCATGAACATTTTTTTTGTCAACTCCCCATGTGACATCCAATCGAAATCCCACCTAAATCCCATGAATCAATCCACAATTCCCAATCTTATCATCTCCAATCTCTAATCTCTAATTAATACAATATACAAGATGAGGTCTCCAAGTTATGTTCTTTGGTTTAGTTTCACTCCATGAATCTAGTTAATCTAGTTGGTTAGATCCGCCATTCTTCTGGGTGGCCAAGGGGCAACTGAAATATCGCCATCCTTCATGGGTCAAATCTCTCATGGCGAAATCTGAGATCAATCCCATCATAAATGTATGTTTTTCCATACAAATCCTATAAGTCCCCTATAAGTCCCCTATAAGTCCCCTAAAAATGCCATGATTCGTTTTTTCCTCGCCATGTCCCCTATAAACCTCCAGAAAGCCAGTCCGGCGAAACCGCGCCAGGCGGTCGCCTTGGAACGCGAGGAGCTGCGACGGCATCGGGATGAGGTGCTGGAAGCGCTGAAGAAGGCGAGGGTTGACCCATTGGCTTCAAGGTAGATATAGCATGATATAGCTATTGGGGTTTATATAAACTGTATAAACTATAACTTGGGAAGATATAGCTAAGGTTTATAACTAACAAACTACTATTGGGTTGATATAGCTATTGGAATGAACATCCAACTAAAGCAGCTATTTTGGGGTTCACTAGGTGCCAGGGTTTCAAAAATAGCTATCTTAGCTATCGGGATGAAGATTCCTTAAATACAATTTTTAGGGGGATGAAGATTGGTATGAACACCAACTATTTTGATGTTGGTGCGAGGTTTTGACCCATCCTATAACGAACTATATAGTGGGGTTTATAAACTTTTTTTTTTTAATAGCTGGGCCCCAAAAAACCTGTATTTTGCAAAGTTATCGATGTGATTTTACTTTTTTGATTTGATGAGATGATCGATAAGTCAATGTGTTTAGCAGGTTTATATGATGATAGAATCCCATCCCTTGGTTATATCAAGATAGCCAAGATCGGTATTTACCTGCACAGTTATGGTGATTTCATTCGATTTTTTGGGATTTAGATAGCAAAGTTGGTTAACATAACTTGGAGAATACTAGGATTTACAGGGAAGATATAACAAACTAGTTCATGGGATTCATAAACCAACAAACAAAACTGGGGGGGCCACCTCGCATAGAAAGGTTCGGTTGGGGAGAAACAATGGGTGGCTTGGTTGGGTTGGGGAGAAAGATTAGACTACATAAGGCTAGAGAAAGGTTAGGCTCTATTTACATTCCATCATATTCCCAGGAACAAATGGAGAGCCCCCTTGGCGCTTCTAATTGACGAACTCCCAAGTGCAAGCCGAAGGAAGTTTAGAAGTCAAACTTCCGACAATACGGATCAACTCAGCTGGCTTTGGTGAGGGATGTGAATCCTGAATCCATCTTTAAAAAGGGGCAGAAAAGAAAAAACACATGAAAATTACAGGAAATCCATAATGATGGTGGGATGACCCCCATAGGAATTCATCAGCAAATGTTCTGATTTTAAGTAGGAGTGATGGTGATTTCGCGGGGATACCCCCAAACCATCCAACATCAGACTATTTGAGTTTGAACCCACATGGTTTTCAGATCCAGCACTTGGAAAAAATATCATGTGGGTTAGTTTAACCAACAACTACGCAGGTATAAAACCAGACTTCAGAAATATTTGGATGAGTCGAGATCCTAAACCATGAATTGTTGCGGGTTGTTCCGCACCCCCCAGGTTTCCAACTTTTTTGTCGTATTGCAGCAGCTGTGAAAGCCGAAGGTCTTAAGAAACATATGCTCCATGCACGGCTAGATGTTCCTAGATGTCTTGGGTTATGTGTTCCCCGTTTTTTGGTGGTATGGGTATAATATGGTATAATAATAACATCTTATAAATGTGGTTAAAACAACCATAAACCATCCCCAAGTCATCACCATGGCTGGCAACCATCAAACATAAGATGTTTGGATTCGGCAGATGGACCCAGCCACCATGGCTGTATTTGCCAGTACAGATTTTCCCATGGAGCATATGGGCAGATGGTAACAGATGGTAACATCTTACCCAAAACATCACGGATATACTGATATACCTTCATTGATTCTCCACTTCACGATCTATTTCAATATTTGCCCAGCCCGCCATAGTCAACCCTGAAAGTGGACGGAACTTGCAACCAGTTAAGGCATGATCATCCACAATCAGTTGGCAGCGGTAATCCATAATAGTCCATGAGTCATTGGGATTTGCTGGGAAACATATCAACTCATCAGTATAAGTTGCAGAATAATTACCCCCCAGTAGCTATCATTCCATAGATCCGCCATAGAGTACCAACAGTGATTTCTAGAGTACCAACTAAGCCTAGGAACTCAGGCAGCACATTGTTTGTTTTATATCCTCAGATATCCTCAGTATATCCCCATGATTTGTTGCTTTCTAGCCACAAAAAAAACAGCGGCTTTTTTCTCCATGTGAATCCTCCATTGATGGAACTTGCAAGTTCTGGGGTAAATTGCCCATAAAGATATCATAAAGGGAAATTTGGAATGGTCATTAATCCATTGCTTGGGTTTTCAGACATTCTCTGATGTCTGCTATGGGCTGGATGACCATACCCCATATGGCCCATCTTTCCTGATCCTGGCACATATGGGTCTGAAAGCAGTTGTTGAGGCATCCCTCATGTTCATAGAAACCAACACATCAGACGTGTGTTTATATACATACCATTAACATATTAAATCAGCATCAACAAAATAGTGTCCATCATCATCATCATCATCATCAAATGAAACAAAATGCCCAGACATCACCATAGAATCCAATGGAATATATCCCGACTTTATTGAAACCCATAGCATTTTTGACCCCCAAACGCTCCTCAATAGCGTTCGTGGGTGGCAGGGACCTCAATTTCTTGTTATATCCCGACTTTATCCCCAGATCTTTGGTGACAAATTCGTGTTGTTTATGAAATCCCAGTGTTATATATTTATCTATTATCATTAATCTGGGTAAATTATAACGACCTCACTGCGACCTCACTGGAAATCATGGTTAGTAAGGGGAATCATCCCAAAATGGCCTTAATTCAGCTTAATGAAATATTATAATTTACCCAGATATTTATCTATTATCATTAATTATCCCATAATAATTGGGATATTTTCATGATCCCATGAATGATCCCCATAATGATCCCCATGAATGATTCCATATAATCCCAGTATTATGCAATTTTAATCCTATATTTATCTGGTTGGTGGTTTGTAACATTTTTTATGACTTTCCATATATTGGGAATAACAATCCCAACTGACGAACTCATATTTTTCAGAGGGGTTGAAACCACCAACCAGTTATAGAATCCCTTTTTTTCCACATCTTTTGATCAATGCATGCAAACTCTCCCAGCATGAATTTGTCGGTTGCAGGAGCGCGACCGGGCGGAAAAGGAGCATCAGGATGCAGAGCAAGCACGGCAGGAGCCCGCGGAGTTTGACAGTTTGGTTCTTTGCTCTAAACATCTATAAACAGGGAGAAGGTTTCCTAAAATGGGGGTACCCCTAAATCATCCATCTATTCCTAAACAGGTTTTAAGTAAACAGTTTTTACTAAACAGTTGTTACATGTTGTTACAGTTATGGCCATTTCTTAGTTATAACTGACTGGTTCTTTCTATGGGATTATACATTGGGGTTACTGTAATTCAGTACTTATAGCTGGTAAAGGGCCACAACAATGCCATAACTGTAAACATCTCTAAACAGGGATAATATATGATGATATATATATATAGTATATTAAATTGTATAAAGCATCAACGAGTCTCAGTAATTTGCCATGATATGTCTCAGTATATCCGAAACCGCATCCTGCCACGTATATCCGGGCTGCAAGTTGGCCAGAGAGAATCGTCTCGGCCAAATCGATCAGCGACCATCCTCCATGTATTTCAGGTGAATGGATTTGGGGAATCATCCCCATTGCTGGCCGAAGATTTCAGGTGTTTTATATGATAAAAAACAGCCGGATGTATGGACACTATGAATGAATTTCCAATTAAAACACATCAACATCTTCATGTATGGCATGTGATCATGTGTTTTTGTAATATCACATTCCAATCGTTATTCATTTGCCTTTCCTTCAAGTCACAGCCTTTCCTCACATTGGTTGGTTGGAGAAATGAGATCAGTGATGCCGAGTGATCCTCCATATTGCTCCATGTATTCTCCCAAGTGTCATGAGAATTAATAAATGGAATGGTAATCTTAAGGGATCATTCATTCATGGCGTGCGAATGGTTTCAAACAACTTCAATAACAGTGGATGTTTTTGTTCGTGCCAGGTGAAAAAATGATCAGAGGGTCCTTTCAGAACATCTGATGTTGTGAGCTCCATGTCATCCCAACATCCCCTTTCTAGATGGCCAAAATGATCAACCTGAAAAAACGAATGGTTTAGTGAAACAAGAATGACCCATACACGTACCCAACAGATACATATATATATAATTATATATGTATATATATATATATATTTATACATACACATGTGATACATGTATGTAGATAGTGATCCCGAATAATGGCATGTATAAATCCATTTGCTCCCCACCACATTGTATATAGAAACCATTTTGATCCCTGATATTGGCACCCGTCCCCACTATTGTTAGATATAGATGAATCCCCATTCAGGTTGGAATATATCCAGTTCGGAAGATCCTATCATCCCCAGTAGATTCTATATATATATATAGGCCCCATTGAATCATATTGACTCCCCATGGCTCCATCGATCAACAAACAATGCGAATCATCATCGAGGAACACATGTTGACCCCCAACATTTGATTGTTTTATCATAGTAAAAATTCGGTGATACACCCATTGTTGGCCCCACTAAATCTCCATGTTGCTCCCCACTAGATCCATTTCTGGAGAACTTGAGAAACTCCACATAATTCAAGTGTGGAGTTTCTCCACCATATTCTTATCCCCACTGATCGGCCAAAAGAAATACAGTCACCGACAGAATTATGGAAAAATAAAACGTTTCAATTTACAGGCGCCGCCTGTCTATGATAGAAAAGTTACGAACTTGTTTTTTCCATAATTCCCCACCTGCCAGGTGAGGGTTGTTAGATTTTATGTCAGTTGCCTCCTCCTCCTCCTTCTCCTCCTCCTCCTTCTCCTCCTCCTCCTCCTCCTCTCCTCCTCCTCCTCGTCCTCCTCGTCGTCCTCGTCGTCCTCGTCGTCCTTGCTCAACTGCGACCCGCGATCCACAGTGTTCTCTGCCGGACCTCAACCACGA
>Ga0126342_10015439_pt1 | contig 13391 bp, 17 predicted proteins | sample Cyp1metagenome_FD_92528 | JGI IMG/M metagenome (GOLD analysis project Ga0126342, IMG submission 92528) | Coral microbial communities from Lord Howe Island, Old Settlement Bay, Australia - Cyphastrea 1 metagenome | ecosystem: Host-associated > Invertebrates > Cnidaria > Coral ...
GCACTTTGCATGTGCGGTCGGCAAAATCTGTGAGCCATTCGATCCCTCAACGTGCAGGTGTGGCAGATTCAACTGTCGTCCTTTGGCTCAGATTGCAATTTGTGGGATGCGCCAGTTGAACTGTGGGAGCAGTTCCAGATTTAGAATCCTCCTGGCACGGATGTGGGTCAAAACCAGCAGGTCTAAAACTGCACCGATGGACATCAGCTATATTGGATGTTGGCTTACATTTTGACATTCATTTTGACATTCGGACCGACTTGACCCATCACCACTGAACCCCATCTCCTTCAGAGTTTCCCGCGTTTCCTTGCCACTCGGATTTTTTTTTCCGGCTCGCTTCGCTGAGGTCTGGAGCTGCGTGAGTTCGAACCTGTGACCCTTTTAGGTGGGTGGCGAAGGCGGGCCACATGCAGGGTCGATGGGTCAGAAGAACGAACCTGTGTGTCTTTGTGTGATTTTTCAGTTTTCATGTTTGTAAACGCATCATACTGGTATATATTTTTTTGGCATTGCCCGCTTGCATTTCCTCTAATTACAACTATGGGATGGCAGGCAGAATTAAAACATGTAAAAGAATCGAAATGGGAGCTTTGACTTTTGACATTTGATGAAAAAAACCACCATACCGTATGAAGGCTTAATGGACATAAGATTTGAGGAAAGCAGCGCCTACTTTGGTCAGTACCTCGCTTAGGCCTACGTCTTGGCTCGCTTAGGCCTACGTCACAGGTACATGATTATATTTGCAATAGACAGATATATCGATATATCCGAACATGATTTCGACAGACTTGCACAAGTGGATGTCAATAGTCGTGTCCTGTACCTCTAGTCGTTCCCATTGTCCCCAGTCCCCAGTTCCCCCCCAAATATAAACCCCTAGATGGATTTTCTGGTCATAAAGACAACTTCCAGCGGATTCCAGTGGATGTCCATAGATATCCCATTCCATCCCAACCCTTTTGAGCCTTTTGAGCCTTGGAAACCTGACCATTTGATGGCTGAAGATTTGCAGCAGCTCACTCTTCATGCTGCATGGTCTGCCGCCAACGTGCCTGGTTTCAAGGGCCGAAGATCCGTTTTTTTTTCAAACCCAAGAAGTTGATGCTCATCGTCACCTGTTTTTTTACTTCACATTTATTTCAGTCTAAGATATTTTGCTGTTCACTGTTTTGGTTCGATTTTTGTTACTTCAAAGAAAATCAGACACAAGATGCATTTCCACATATCTGATTATGATTCTACCTGGCAGCCTGGAAACAAAAAGAAGCTCCGTCCCATGACCCACCGGGAGGATCATCCTAAGCCGCTCCCAAAAGCCAACTATTCATTTTCCCCAGTTTGACAGCCTGGATGATTTTAGATGAAATGATCCAACTCATTCAGTCTAAGAGTCTAACCAGATCTAACCAGTTCGTGAATTTTCAAACATCTTCCCTCCCTCCATTCCACCAAGGAACGCAGTTTCCTCTGGCACTCCGCATCCCGCGACCGTCGCACCATGGACGAAGCCGCGCTCCGTCTGCAGCGCGCCCCATTGAACCCGGCCTTCACCGCGGAGGCCGTTGAGGCGATGAAGCAGCTGGCGCTCTGCGCGGCGTGGCACGCGGCGAACCAACGGCGCTTTTGCTACAGCGATGCCGAAAAAGACCGGAGAGGCAGGATGGGGATGGTGGGGATGGTGGGGATGGTGGGGATGGTGGGGATATGGATGGGAACAGAAATGAGAATCCACATGGCAAACTGGAGGCGTTTTTTGCAGAATCCTCCATTTGATGGGAGATGAATTGGATACTCTGTGGCAATCAAAGCAATTGGAAATCCACGAGCAAACTGAAGGTTTATAATCACAAATTGCGAGAGGATGGGGGAATGAATATATGATGGTGTGGATGGTTATGTGGGTGGGGTTACGGAGTTACGGGGTGTACATCCCATTTTGAGACATATTCAAATGTTGGATGGGTGGATAGGTGATGGTAATCAAACTTGGCAATGGGAATTTTCAGCTTCACGTGAGACTACCAGGCCCCGTCTAGAGGATTTGGGGAACGTGGCAAAAGATATCTGGGGAACATAGCACGCCAATCGAAATGGATTGAAACTCTTTCAACATTTTTCAACATTCTTCAACCATGTTTTTGGAACAATAGCATTCAGATGCATTCAGGCTTCAGGTAAACCAAGCAATCCAACCAATCCAACCAATAATTGATATGCCTCCTTTCTTGGACTCACTTGCACCCGTACCAGGTGTTGAGTTCTACGCGGAGCTTCTTGAACGGCTGACCTCGCGTGTCCCTTGCACCAGATATGTTGAGAGATTTCCACTGCACCAGGTTCTGGCAGAAGTGGGATGATGGGGATATATGGGCATGGTGTTGAAGGCAAAGATCTATCTGGTATATACCGATTATATATCTCTTTTCATCTCTTTTCATCTCTTTTCATCTCTTTTCATCTCTTTTCATCTCTTTTCTTTTAAATTTGTTTTCTAGTTCTTTCATGTTCTTTCTCTTCTTTCTAGTTCTTTCTCCTCCACTGGGCACATTCATGGCACACGTCCAGGATCTGGCGGGCCTCATCAAACGACTGGCCTGGGACGCGGCTTGGCATGCGGCCAACACCAGATCCATGATGTGGAAGGATGCGGCCAAAGACATCAGGACGCCCATCCCTTTCCCTTTCCCATCCCTTTCGCAATGGCAGTGAGACTTGGAATTGGGTGGCTATGGCATATGGGTAGCTATGGCTAGGTATATGAAATGAGTTATATGAATCATATGCACAGATTGAAGATGATTGAAGATGATTGAACATCTCAGTAATGGTGTGCTTCGTCAACTTAAATGGCAGACCCTCATCATACCATTCACATATTATTCATTTTGTGATTCACCATGTCCAAACAGCTTGTAGCATCAGGATCCACCAGGTTTTACAGTTGTTTTTCAGGTTTTACCATGGGTTTTCCACCAGACGCCAGGAACTTCCAACGCACCGCCCTGGAGCTGTCGACCTTCCTGGGCGGCAACGCCGACACCAACGAGGACGGCGACAGCGAGGGCTTCCGCACCCCCGACAGCGGCAGCGAGGTCGAGGGCTTCGAGGGGCTGCCCCTGGGGCGAATGCCCCAGGGCGCCGGGGGATATGGTGCTGGGGCCGCTGGGGCCGCTGGGGATGGCGATGGCATCTCCAACTTGGCCACTCGATCGGTCTTGGACGAAGCCATTTTGGGATGGAGAGAAACCTCCACCAAAATGAGGGAAAAGTCTCAGATTTGTGCCGCCAGCTTTGTGAAAGCTGCCCTGGCAACCATTGTGATCTTTGATTCTTTTGGAAAGCTGCTGCAGAGTTTTCAGGCCGACATGAGGAAAAATGCCAAGATGATTCAGCAGCATGTGAGGAATGACCAGGTTTCCCTCCAGGATCTGATTGATGGCGAATGCAAGCAGGCGGGCTCCTATGCCAAGGCCATTGTGGAAGGTAGTGCTGCCATGGGAGTCTCGGCAAATTCTCGTTGCATTTTTTCTGGATTCCATTTGAGATATTTGGGCTTGATTATCTTGATTCGTTCTTGGAAGTTTCAGACCTTTAGAATCTTAGTTTCCTTTTCATGGTGTAACATGGTGTAACTGTTGGTCCTAATTTGAGCGCATATGCTTTTGGCCACCTGAAAAGTGAGTGAGTTTCCATGTTCAAACGTTTTCACGTGAATGTAACGGCAAGGACTTCTGTGGCTCACCCGCGCCTTGCGTTTGTTGGAGAAGACTCTGCAGGTGTTGGACGAAGAACAGCAGCTGCATAGGTGGACCATGGTGGACCATGGTGGACCTGGGAAATCTGGGGAAAACATGGGAAAACCGGATGCAAAAGAGAGCAAATCCCATGGTTTGTCAGTTAAAACATATTCAAACCATGATTGAAGCGTATTGAAGCTCTATGAATTCTCCATCTTTTGTTTGTTCCATCAAAATTTGCAATACATTGGGGTATCCCAAAATCCTGTATGGTTAAAAAAATGTAATGTTTATCATCACTTTCACGGTTGACAGGCCATATTTATGGCGCTTTACGGCACCATATGGCATCAATCTTCTCGGATCAGGTGCATCCAACTGGGATACGAAGCCTCCCTGCGGCCGCATCACAACTTCCTCACCCGCAACGTGATCCAGGCGGGAATCCGCGCAGCGCCGTCGCGGGAACATTTTCTCTCCAAACTGTGTCAAGAAAATCCCAAGGAGAAAATTCAGGAATTCCTGAAATTTTATTCTCCAGTTCTGTGCAAAGCTCATGAATACCTGCTCAACTGTCGCTTAGAGACTTGAGCAAAAAAGATGTCCGATTCGAAAGAGGGCGGAGCTGATTAGTCAACCATGGTGGATACCTGTATTTTCATCCACTTTGATTTACCTATCTAAAGAGAGCAAACTGAAAAACCGTAGCCACATGATGGCACTGCGTGACCGGGTGTACTTGTATTCCACTTCTGGCCAAAGCCACATCATTTCACAGCAGAATTCTGCTCAAATCGTCATGAACTCTTCGGAATTTGCTGCCATTTTGGCTCAGTTCTGCAACATTTCTGTTGCAGCGGTCCATCCCTCAGTTTGGATCCTCCCCAATCGCTGCAGGAGCGTCACCATGTGCACTCCGTTAAAGTTGATAGGTCCCCCCCGTCCATTGAAACCTGCTTTTCATCTTCAATGATGTTTAGATATGTTTAGACCGTGGACATCGGCGGATTATGATGGGAAAGCCATAAGAACGGAAGTTATTAGCGGAATTTTTACTCGGCATTTTTCCCCGATTTCCGATTAGGATTTCTACAAAAAGATCACCGATAGCTGAGGCCATGAAAATGTAGACCCACCTGGTGGGAGATGCTCCCAGTGCTCCCAATACTTCTGGTCCAGGCTGCTTGGATTGGATGGGATGGTGGCTATTAAAACACATCGAAGAACTGGTCGTCGTTAATCAGATTAAATCACATTTAATCAACATCAAACTGTTTAAAACAACAAAATCTTGAACTCACAAACTCCAGGCTGGAAATGTTTGAGTGCTTTGAGACTGGAGATGCTATGCCACTCTTATGGAATTTTTAATTTCAGATGCCTGGAAGATGCCTCCTGTGATTTGTGGGATCTGCAACGTTACCTTCCAACAGCTGCCTTACTTTCTCCCCTTAGCAATTCTCAGGGTCATTGTTAGTTGGCTTTGCAATGGTCCATGGGAGGCCTCGGCGATTCTGCTGCCATCCACTTCATCACCTGAGTCGCAATCGGCTGGCTGCCGATATCGGAAGGTCTTTCTTCATCAGGTGCGGTGGGGGGTTGGAGTCATAGCATAGGGCCATAGGGCCATAGGGGTCGGAGTCAACGACATCCTTTCAGCAGATGTGGAATCAACCCGATTCCTGGCGAAAACAGTGCGGGTGTCTGTCATTTTTAATGGGCTATGAAACCGAACATGATGCTCCTGATGTTGAAGAGAGGATTCATGCCAGCTATAGGGATTGGAACCAGTGAACGTTGTTATCATATAATTGACAAATTGAAGCTTTCTGTTTTGCCGATCTCGTTGAATTCCTGATGCCACAGCTTTCCACGCTGCAATGCCCAGAGCTTCCAGCAGATTTTTCCATCCCTGGAGGCATCGTTGCTGGACACTTCAGAACCTTTGGAGGGCTGGGTGTGTCGCTCAGTGGTGTCACCTTGGTGAGACATGGCCATGACATAGCCGGATGATGAACGCTATGTCCGCTATGTCAACATGGCAGTTGCTGTTTGCATCTCTGATTTCGTGAAACACCTGGGAAAACCCAGTTGACTTTGGATGGGAAGCCGTGCAACCCTTCGTCAAGTGCTCAGGAAGCACATCCACTGTGATCCATTGCATTCTGCAAAATCAATCAAAATCACAATTTCCAAAGATATCAATATCAATGCTTGAAATCAACATTCTTTTCGTGATGTCTCAAATTCATCTCAAGAAAGTCAACCACAACTCAAACACCCCAAAGTCGAGATTTGGAGCATGTTTTGGACCTTTTGGAGAAGTCTGTGACCGGAAAACCTGGAGAAGTCTGGATGAAAGTGGATGATTCCGGATCACAGGTCCCGATTCCACTGGCGGCCCCCTGTAGCAGCGCCCACTGTGACCTATGCACCAGTGGAGGTGGGCGATGTCGAGATGATAGTTCTGATGCCCAAAGAATCTATACAAATTTCAAATATCTATAAGATTTCAAGGGTTTTCAATGAGTGTGGAAACATCATGAAACATCCAAAGAATATGGGCACACCTTTTTTGTCAAACATCGAGTTCAACTTTTTGTTGGCTTCGGTCGGATCGCAGATGGAGTCGCAGGTCTCAAAGTGGGCCTCTGCGGCAGATCAAGCAGTGGGCAACAACGGGCAGATCACTCGTGCTCACCAGAAGGAGCTGATGGGTTCCAGACTGTTCCAGCTGGTTTTGATTTTTTTTTGGGATCCAAATCTTTATCTATCATCACACAGAAAGAGACAACACCTTGAAACCTCTCCCGAAGATGGAACTAAGAGCTTTTGACCTGTCAGAGCCCTAAGGGTATCGAATTTATCAGGGTTTCTGGAACAATTGATCAATCTTTGATGCTTGAGATCTCAACTTTTTATCCACTGCCTGTGCAGGTTTGAGGTTTGGTGCATCTACTGCTTTGTTTTTTTTTTGTGTTTTGGGTGCCTGTGAATATTTTGCTGTATATATATATATATCATGACGAGGTCATGATGAAAAAACTGAGCATTACCATGGTTTCAGACCATCTAAGTGCATAAATCATCACTCTCATTTGTAATGAAAACTCATTCCCCCATGGGAACCCGCTTTCTATTTGAACCATACGAAGCCTATTTTTAAGCCATACTAAACCCGAACGAAAACATGTTGTTTTTGCTCGCGCCAATAGCGGCGCTGAGGAATAGCGTTTTTCGTGTACTTGTCAGATGTTTATGATGTATATATTTCTGTTCATGGTAACTCTTGCATGGAGTGGGGTGGGGGGGTGGGGTGGGGTGGGTGCTTAATCGTTTGGGTTCTTTGATGAATTGATTTGCACTTCCCGTAGTAATTTCACCCGCTTTTGCATCTTGCTATGAGCATGTGAATGTTTCCACGCGCTCGTGATGTTACGTTGTTGCACTTCCCATAGTAGTTTTCAATCCGCTGTTGCATCTACGCTATGAACATGCATGTGAGCACTTCAGCCCGCTCGTGATGTTACGTTGCACTTCCCAGAGTAATTTCCAACCCGCTCTTGATAGCTGGCAGTCCTAGCAGGAACCCAAGCACTGGACATATATGAAGGAATTTGTTCCATTTGAAATCAGAGCCAAAGACAAATCATCAAAGAAGATCAATGCCGGGCTCTGGGGCTGGATATTTAGCTGGCAGTGGCGCAGGAACTGTCAGGGAGACACTTGGTCTCACATGGCAAAGTTGTTTTCGCCTTTGGGAATGAATGGCTTCGGCATCGAGTTTTTGGGTTTGGTGTCTTTGTGCAAAACAGAAACCGACAATTTGCCCACCCAGACGCCAAAAGCAATGGCGATGATCGGAGCTGTAGTCAGTTCGCTGGGTTCAAATCTGAAAAGCTGACTTTTGAAATGCCAAGAATGTACATATTGACTTTTTGACTACCATCATTCCTCCTGAAGGGAAAGCTCGTAGCTTAGGAGGTAGCTGTGGCCGTTGGAGACTGAGTAGTGACTAATTACCCTTGGGTATCATTAATAATCACTTTTAATAACAAATCATAACGTATAATAACCAACTATAACCAATGAACATATCACGCATCACTAGCATTGGGTATTCATTTTGGTTTGCACCGCCAGGAGTTCCTGAAGTCCCAAGGCCTTGATGTCACCGAGGACGAGATCCGGGAAGCCTTGCGCATCACAACGCCGCCGCCCACCACGGCATGGACGACCGCGGCACCGGTGGGGCCGGGGTTGAGGGGTTGGGTGGATCTGAAAAGTTATTTGCGGGGTTCCTAAAATTGGGGTATCCCCAAATCACCCAAAAATAAGATGTTTTAGTATTGAGCCCTATGGTTTTGGGAATCCCCCATTTTTTTTTTGAAAATTCAATTTTCCTTACATCACTATGTGGGGTTCCTTGTTTTTGTGCTGCATCCACCGCCCCCGCCTCCCCCCCCCATCTCTGTCAACCTATAAGCCTCTTTGTCGAAAACATGCCTTAAAAAAAAGGCTTCCGACGTTTTTGGACTTTTCAAGATTTGGGTCAAACTCACCAAATTGGGGACGCGGAAGTAAATCCTATCTTGATGTCCCTCGTCTATTTGCTTGCCAAATAAGATTCAGAAACTTTTGACCGGGCCAGAACACTTGTGCACGGCAGACGCATGGAACCAATCGCAAGCATCCCGAAAACATTCTCGCTCCGAGTGAAAACGCAGAGGATCAGCAATGATGGGTAAGGTTGTTGCCACAGTGCTCCCAACAACAAATTGTAGGCCCGTTAAGTTGGTCGTTTAAGCGTTTAAGCAATCCCCCGGTATCTGTTGGTTACAGCTTCTCTCTATCCAACTTCTCTCTATCCAGCTTCTTTGTCTCGCGACTCTTCCTGCCTCTCTAGACTGGCTTGCTGTTGCTTCCGCGCCCCTGGCTATGGGCTGCGCGGCTGTTTGGCGTGACAAGCGCGGCTCTTTCCCTGCAATCTCCTGCAAGCAGTATCCATATATTGTCAATGCAGAACTTGGCCATCTGAGGGGCGATATTCTTTCGTGTCTCGGGGCGCAAATTTGGAACAAAAAAGGTCGCCCTTAACACTTTCAAAATCCCAAGTCAACATAGAATTGCCTCACGCACAAGAGCTGACGTATCATGGCAAACTTTCCCTGCATGCTCTGCTTCCGATCCCAAGCAGCCCGGAAAGGACCTAACATGCCAACTCCACTGACCCACTGACGCAACAGAACTAACATGTGGACATGTGTCACTGCCTCTCCCCAACTGGAATCTGCATGTGCAGATTCACAGTTCCCCTCGCCTGCAAGCAGTATCCATACATTGTCACTGCAAGAACTTGACCAAGGAAAGAATCCTGAAGAACCTACGGAACAACCTACCTCCGTTGGATTGACAATCCAGGGTTGTGTGACCTGCGCACAAATTGACGCATCATGGCAATCTTTAACCCGCATGGTTTGCTACCGATCCCAGTCAGGAAAGAATCTAAGGTGTCAACTCCTCTGGCCCGCTTAACGCATTCTCCTTGCACTGACGCCTTTGCGCCCGGGAAGCCACACTTGCAGCTTCCAAGACTGGCCGGGCCAGCTGCAACCAATTTGCTCATTCAAGAGACCAAGGAAGAACATGGAAGAACTCCCAACTCAAAACTGCAATGTGTGCTGGCCCCAGTCCGGCTGGAAACCACAGTTGGCGCCTCCACGATTGCAGCCAGCTGGCACCAGTTTGTGCGCGTTTTCAATGCAAAGAGTTCATCAAGGAAGAACATGGTCAACTTTCTTGTGGTGAAACAAGCGCAATGTCCAGAAAGAAAGGAAGGCATTCGATTTGCCGCAGCCTGCTACAAGCCCAACTCCTCTGCACGAGACGGGCGGCCCAGGGATCACGTGAGCCAATGCTGAAAAGTATAGAAAGTGCTTTGCTCGAGAGGACTAACTTAGATGAAACCATCAGACTGCGACTGAAGATCCAGGCATGGCAGAATCGAACACTTGGCCTTGCGTCTTGTTGTCTCCGCGGGCCCGCGCGGCATGGCTACTGCGATCTACCAGACTTTGTGCGCAGGCGTCATGCGCCCAGACAGGCATGAAACATGTCCAACGTGAAACGCCTCTGCTCTGACCTGAGACGAGAGCGGCGGAGACTCTATGCCCAACCCGGCAACCCATAGAAAAAAAACTCCTAGTTTTCAGCGTTCCTCCTGTGTCAGGCTTGGGATGCTTGGGGCCACAAGATAGCAATAATTGGTGACCAGAGTGATTCCAGTGATAGACGACAATTCCTGTACTTTGTGATGATTTTGGGTCTCTTGACATGGATTTTGCGGCCATGGGCAGATGCGTTTCCAGTGTCGAATTGTGGCAGGTGTCGGATGGAGTTCCTGAAGGAATTCCTGCAGGCATTCTCGAAGGATATTCTCCCGGCCACATTTCGGTGAATGTGCAACGCCCAGCATCGATAAACAATGTTCTTCACCCCTATCACCCCTACAGCTGCGGCAAAATCTTGGCATCAGGTCACTGATGCGGACCGTTTCGTGCAGGCCTGAGTGTTTTTTTCCCGTCACTTGGCCATGCCATCTGGAATCCGATCATCCAACCTGGACATAGAAAATCACATAGAAACATATATAAACCATTTTTAGATCACCAATTTGTAGATGATTTTTCGATCAAGGATGGCAATTTTACTGTTCTGTTGGATTTTTGTCGGAAAGTGAATGGTTTTTATGGGGTGTAAGGTGCACGATGCTCGGATGATGCAAAAGATCAAGGAGATTTTGGCCAACAGGACAGGTCTGGGATGGGTGTTGTTTCAAGTATCCATCATCCAGAGGCACCAATCAACCCGGGCAATTGAATGATCTGCATGTTCTTTTTGGATGCTTTGTTGAACCTGACACTTTCAGCTGTTTTCCCATGTTTTCCCCATGGTAACCAACTGAAAAAAATCTGGGTGAGGTGTCACTGGACATCCCTTAGCACTGATCCATGTTGATCCATGTTGAGAGGACAGGCCTTGACCCTGACTACTTCCGCATCAACTACACCAAGCTGCACGATGGGACCCCTGGGACCCCTGGGACGCCTGGGACCCCTGGGGCTCCGGTGACACCGGTGACGGGATTTCTCCAAGTGGCTCGGGCTCTGCCGTTGGACGTGGTGGAAGCAGGCTGGGGAGATGACTGGAACAGGGACACGGACTGATAAGTGCAATAAGCGATCCTTGCAATAAAGTGACAAGGCTATGATAAGGCCATAAGGGATCTATAAGGATGGACTGATGGATTTTTTTCTAATGTTTTCTTCTTTATGGATGAATCTGGATGAGGCATTTCTTTCCATTTCCTGGCATGGAAAGTCTTGAAACGGTCGCTCCGAATCCGAAACTCAACTCAGTTCCACCGGAGATGGGCCAGGTATCACTGCCTCCATCCCGGAGAGTGACAAGAAGGCGGCCAAAAAGTGGCACCTCGGCAAAGCCTTGGCAAAGCCTCGAAGTTCGCATCAGGCTTCTGTATGATTCTGTGTGGCCCGAAAATGTGGGAAAGATATTGGTTAGATGTTGGTTCAATCATGTAAGAGTGACATCTTCAACAACATCAGATTGACATGATGACATATTAAACCATTATCTTTATGCACCTTTCCTATGAGAGTTGCATGGCTAAGATACGTAACTTGAATTGGACATGGTAAGAAAACCTGTCCGTGCATCTCAAAGTTCGGCCAAGGCAATCCGTGAAGGAAAACGATCTGTACAAAGCTGCCGCGTTCTCAGCACCACCAGCGGCATGGCTGTGCCATCCCGTTAAGAGCCCTCAGGTGCAAGACGCCTATCGGGAGATGGTCCATGAAGATAGTTCTGAAGCTCAGGGGACCGGCTGGGGACCGGTGACCAGTTTCCGACCCAGCTTCTGGCTATGTTCGAACTGATCCATTGAAGTTGGCAAATGTTGGCAACGGTTTCAGGATCGGCTGACTTGAGTTGAAACGTTGCAAGAGAACACCCAACACGTCTTGCGCGTGGACAGCGTATACTAAGGATTAGCTGTTCATTACTCTCCCACTCCAACTGACGCTCTTCACTCAGCTGATGGATATGTCACATCGATTTTTTCGATCAGGTGCTTTTTCTGGTTCCAAGGCAGAGACCGTGGCCCAAGTGGTGTCGCGGCTCCAAGAAACCCAAGCCAGTCGCAGCAGTCGGCCACTAACGACATCACCGTTGCCAGCTGCAGCGCCTGCTGCGCAACCAGCTGCTGTGGCTGCTGCCCCTGCAGAGGCCTGATGAAAGGTGATCCTCGAGTTATCCTCGAGTCATTTGGAGCCGATGTAAATTCGATGATCTAAAAAGACTAATGCATCAAAAACAATAGTACCCCCACCTAATTGTTTTTAGCGGCGCCGCGGCCCGCAAATCATAAGCATTTTCTGAAAAGGCAGGTCGGTCAATTCATTTCCGTTCTTGCCGCTTTCAAGCCATTTTCAAATGGAAGAAAACTGCACGAAAAAAAATGACGAGGGCCATCCTTGCTTTTTACTGCTAACGAAATGTTATTGCTTTTAACATTTTACTTTGGTCTACACATTAAGTTGAAATTGCACAGTGTCCTTTTGCTTTTCAAAGCAAAACAAACAGACAACAACAGGACCAATGGTGTCAGTATACTATTACATACTATTACCTTTGCACTTCTGGGTTTATTATTGCTTTTATTGGCACCCCAAAGGCGGGTAGCCTTTGTGAGCTCGAAAAACATTGTTTCTTTATACACCGGGAAGTCAGAGGTCAGTTATGTTGAAGCTGGAGAAACCTTCTAAATTGAAATGAAAAACAGCACTAACATAACAAGGACACCAGTGGCAATTCATTGTTGCCTGTTTGGTTCTGCGTTTTTTTTGCTTCAACTGACCCTGCAAGGGGGGGATACTTGCGCCCTTTGTGAGCTCGAAACATGGGGTGAAATAAGAGATCAGCCAAGGCCTGAAACTGGAGAAATCCTGCAATTTTAGTTGTTTCATGTGACCTCAGGTCCTTTGTTGAAACAGAAAACTGTTTTCCCTGCTTTCTGGCAAGGACAGCGGATGTTTATTGCTGTCCAAAGGCCTGATCAGTTAAACTATCCCAAAGAATGTGGGTCGAAAACACAGAATAACAATTGCGACAAAAAGGTATAGACAATTGTGGCACAGTGGCAGTACTAAAAGTAATAAGGGCCTTACAAACTTATGTATTGTTAAAAAATGGGAATTTGTCGAATTTTACTATTATTGCCAGTGCTTTACTATTGCTTTTGAAACGTAAATGTAATTTCTAGCGCAACGTTTTTACTTATAATCGAAGGAAGTTTAGAAGTCAAACTTCCGACAATATGGACCGATGAAAAGCAGAGCAGGGCAGAGGCAGAGAGAAGAGAAAGATTAGAAGACAGAAGATCAGAAGAGAAAGAGTCAGAAGAAAGAAGATGCAGATGCGCGAAAAGATAGGAAAGTCGCGAAACATTGTGTTTTTCCAATGATTTGTGGCTCCTGAGGGTCGAAAAGTAGGCTCGCTAAAGCGGCGGGTGCGGAGCCAGCTGGCCAGATGAGAGATGAAAAAGTGCACGCCGTTGTGGCGCGAAGCACA
>Ga0126342_10015440_pt1 | contig 13390 bp, 8 predicted proteins | sample Cyp1metagenome_FD_92528 | JGI IMG/M metagenome (GOLD analysis project Ga0126342, IMG submission 92528) | Coral microbial communities from Lord Howe Island, Old Settlement Bay, Australia - Cyphastrea 1 metagenome | ecosystem: Host-associated > Invertebrates > Cnidaria > Coral ...
CAGGATCTTCGCCTCAGTGGCTGCTGGAATATCAATGCCTGGGAGTTTGCGCTGCATACAAGGTCACCCCTTGTGTTGAGTTTGAACCAACCAATCAAGGTCAAGTAAGGTCGCCCCTTACAAAGACCGAGAAAGAAAACAGCAATGAATGCTATTTTGGTTCAAGTTTACTTGAGACAAAATGATAGCATTCATTGAACACTTGAAGATGATACATGCACACCCAAGCCTGCCAAACTCGATGCATGGGTATATATTATATATTACATATATATATAGTGAGTTCTGTGCCTCCTCAAACCAAGACCAAACCAAGAATAGCCTACAGTGCTCTCCGTTTGATAGTCTAAATTTCCGTTTCCATCAGTGGCGTTCGGCACATTCGGCACTGGAAGACTCGATATTGAATGAAATGAATGAAAGCTAAATATTGAGTGTATTCTGCTGTATTCTGCTGTATTCTGCTGTATTCTGCTGTATTCTGCTGTGACTGTTTTGGCAAAGCAAAGTTCAACTGCTTCAGACATCGTGAGATCAGCTGTACCCTGCGTGGCGTTACAGGCCTTCACGGCCTTCATGTCTTTACCCAGACGCTTCCCAAGCTCCTGTCGACTGCAGAAGCCCACAAAAGAAAAACATCCTGTAAACACACGGATAAGGCAGCACTCAGCTGATTTTGGTGAACTCAACAACTTCAGCTCCAAATTGTCGCCTTGAAGTTCAGCGTGCCAGAGAGGGTGATCTGAGCGGAACAGGAAACTCCGAAGTGCTGAGTTCTGCTTTGAAGAAAACTTCAGAGAAACTGGTTCAACATGGTTTAAGTAGTTGTTCAAACCACCCCACATCATTCCGAATCCTTCCCATATCTTTCACCAATACGAAGAGGCATCTTGTCGAGTAGTAAAGGTATTGTATCCACCTCAGCATCAGCTCTGAAATTCACTTCCACGACGTTCAGCTCCTCCTCAATGTACCTTGCAATGCAAACGCTTTCCCAACAGAAGTGCAAGTCGGACAAAATTCCAAATTGGCGGCGAACTTCTGCAAGGCTTTCACGTCCTTCATGAAGGCCTTCCACTAATGACCACAATGACCAAAGTGCATCAAAGTGCACAAACAAGTGAGGCCGACTCGAGGCCGAAAAAACTCTTTGCCGTGGCATGCGCACCCGGCCTCGTTCTTGTTCATGATCGTCATGGACTTCAGCGGCGTTTTGAGACCTGGAAGGATTTTCGACCCGAAATTCGAACCATTCGAAGCCTCTGCGATTCGTCAATTCTCTGCGATATCTGCGATTCGAAGCATTTCAATCTGCGGGCACCGAACCCACTTTCCGTCGTTCCCGGCACGTGCGTCCAAGCTCCACAACAGACTGCATGCGCCTCGACTTGAACACCAGTGACAGCGACTACAGAGACTATAATAGTGACTACATGCACTAAGGTAGTCACTGAGGTAGTCACTAAGGTAGTCACTAAGGTAGTCACTAAGGTAGTCACTAAGGTAGTCACTAAGGTAGTCACTAAGTCATCTGCATTGCATAGAATTGCAATAAAAATCAAAAAAGCGATGTCCAGCCTCACAGCTTGGGTGATTTCCGGATTGATGGCCTGGGCAGGACGTTCTTTGCCCCTGCCCTTGTCTGGGAAGAGGCCGCGCTTGCACAAACTTGTGCCACTTGCCTTCATATCAGGCTCGGGGATCATCACGAAATGCACCGATTTCGCCTGGTTCGACAATTGACAATATAACGAAATGCAGCTGTCATGATCAAATTTGAATAAATTTGGAGTGTCTATTTGGGATATCTTTCAATTTGGAGGCTATGCCACATGCCTTCATGGGGTGCCCGTCGGGCAGCGCACGTACAAGGTTCGAATAGATGAGCCTGGCAGAAAAGATCGCAGGGCGCACAAAAAATACATCATTACAGTAAAATCCAGAACGATCTTCCACCATTGCAAGAGTCTGCACGATTGGCAGAATGTCTTGAACTTCAAAACTTCTAGAAGCTAGATTGCTTGAGAAACGTGCCGAGGAGGCTCGGTGATGAATGGCACTACTGGAGCCAAGCAGACCTAGGCACCATCTCAAACGACTTGCCAGCTTAGCCCAGCTTAGCCCAGCTTAGCTATACCCCCCACCTTGAGAGCACTTCATCTTTGGGACTTTTCTCAGTTGAGCAGAGCTCAGCCAACGTTCTGCCAACTTTATGCCTTTGGGCTGAGTTCCTGCACCGTGACGTTCAGCAGGACTTCGTAGAGGGCACTGAGTGACGTGAAGGCCTGGCCGAAGTTTACCCAAGGTGTTCGGGGCTCCCTGAAAAGCAGAGGGGCAAAGCAAGCAACATTCAGCAACTCGTGTTTTCAGTCATGAATTTGTCATGAACATTCAGCAAATTCAGCAATTTTCCATCACAGATTTCTGTTTTTTGAAAATTTTGAAACAAACGCAGTCTCCTCGTCCATGCCATTGGATCCACGCATCCTGGCGGCACCCGGTTTGAGCATCGATTCATCGATGCGCAAAGGGTAAACGATTTTGCAAGGAAAATCACATCGGTTTGAACCAAAACTTTGACTCATTTGGCCACATCGTAAAACCACGTAAAAGCAGTATAGTCAGTATAGTATAAAACAAAAAAACATGTAAAAACCACTCGGTTGCGCAAACGATCTGCCTGTCACGGTTCAGTCTCACATACCTGCAGTTGGAATATCGCCAAACCCGGCAACTCTGGCCATCGGCCAGTGTCGCACTGCAATGGAAGGAACTTGAGCATTCCCTTAATTATCTTAATTCACTTGGATAATCTTGAATATCCACTTTTTGTTGCTGTCCTGTATTGCCTGTGCTGCATTTCACGTAGGGTCAGCTTTTGAACCCTACGCAGAAGCATTTGGCTCTCAACAACTGTAGCGGCGCTATTCAACTGTGCACGGCCACATTTAATTTAAAACACCGTCGGAATCTGAGGCTGCTGGTGGTACAGAATCAAGCACGTGTGGATTCCTCACCAAATCGCACGTGAGCTTGATCTTCGGGCGGCAACAGATGGGACACACTTGGTGCAATAGCTTTAGAAGCACCGAAGTGAAATTGGGGTCAAAAAACAAAGCAATCACCAAGACCCAGGGCTGTGCATGCTCCAGCACGCTCTCCAGCAGCAGCATCGCTGCGAAACCCCCCGATTCTTGTTTCCATGGAAAAGTACTTGACCCGCGTTGATCACCTGCATCATACTCTTGACGATAAAGAGAATGCTGATTGCAAGGATGGTGCCTGCACGCCGGTGCACGTTGCATGGCAAAGCATCTTGCAACTGACCATGACAAACAACTGTCAGTAACACTGGTGTTCAGTTAGCCTCCTTTCCCAAGGGGAACTCTTCAGGGGGTGTGCTATATATATACATATATAAATTATATATAAATTATATATATATTATAAATTATATATATATATATTATAAATTATATATATATTATAGATTATATATATATTATAAATTATATATATATGCGCCGTCCTTCATTTTGACTTGTATGAACTTCAGTTTTGCTGTCAAATTTGGCTGAGGGTGGGCATACAGAAGAGGCAAGGGCCAGGCTCGGAAGTGGAAACATGAACACGAAGACTGGCAAGAGCGAGGAGAGGATCGAGAAGACTGGGACGAACATGCAAAAAACAAAGATCAGTGAGGAAACATGAAACAAATGGGAAAGGAATAGAAAGGATCAAATGGAGGTTGCTGATGGCAAGGAGCTAGCAGAAATGCGGGGCACCACCGAGGCAAGCACGGAGCGAAATGAATTTACAGTCAAGGCAACTAGGGAAGATATGAGCTGAGTCCCATTGTACATTGCCCAAAGCCCCCACAAAATGCGCAGTGCAATTTGAGCTGTCAGCACCAAACCTGCTTCAATGCTGTTCTGCGACTATCCCCAGAGGGGAAGTGTCTTAAGCGAGCTGCACATGACTCAGTAGCTCAGTCAGGCCATGTTTGCGTTGGTGCTAACTCTGCAAAGTCAAACTAACGTTTCAGGTTACATTGGTCACATAAGTTTAGACGTCAGCACCCTTTCCCCTCATGGAGTCATATGTTGCCTGGATTCGCGCCTATTCCCTAGGCTTATGAAATACACAGAGTGATGCAGGCAGAGCAATGCAGGATGAAGTTCCGCAGAGCGTCTCACCAAAGAGCCAGTACAGGTAAGCGCCTAAACAACCCTTAGGAATTTATAGAAAATCCTAAACAACCCTTTATGTTTTTTTATAAATCTGAATCAGTGACGATATGTGAAAATGCAGGTCACAGCTGCCCGTTCTCTGCGCCTTGGGGGACGAGTAGTTGCCACTTGTTCTCCTCCGCACCGCTCTCAGAGTCGGATTCCGTACCAGAAGATCCGCTGGCACTGACGGTGTGCAGATTCTGCAGATTCACATGCCCACTTTGTCCGTTTTGATGTCCGTATTGTCCGTGTCCAATTGGGACTTCCATCATTTCCTTTGACCGCCTTGCTCGACAAAGTCCATCTATGGCCAGGACAGAAGCAATCAATAGTTGCAAGCAGGACCAGGCAAAAGTCAACGTGAGGGATACGGTTTGAACCGCTGCGATTCCACAAATCTCATTGATAGTATTTGGTGTTGCTAGTAAAGATGGCATTAAAGCAAAAACAAAGCACGCGAAGGCCATCAACAAGCCCAAGCAGGTGTTTTTTTTGGATGTTGCTGGGCCATAGACCAACATGGATTCCAGCAGAAGCACCATGATGCAGGCCGTGTTTTGCAGCCAACCGAAAGTTAACACCAAAGGAGTTCTCAGTTCCATCTCCTTGAACAGCTCGCAACTGTATGGAGACAGGATAGGATTCAACATCAAAGAGACCACTGCATAGACCATCAAGACCAGTCCATAGAAGGCAACTAACATTTTCGCTGGGCATTGAAAACACCATCCTCGCCCAAGCAACAAAAGAAAAAAACAGAAGATGAGACCACAAAGGATGCTTGATGCATCGGTGGTGGCTTGTACTTGCCGGAGAATCATATTGGCAGCCAAATCTTCTTCTGGCAAACTGTACGCTGTGACAAACATGACGGGTCCAGCCAGAATTAATCCAAAGAGTACCGCTGTGGCGATCAGCTCTGCTGAAGCTGGATCAAACTGTGCAGCGAATACAATGGGTGGACTCCCGGTTGGAATGACCCCATAGAAAAACGTGAAATCTCGCAACTTCTGTGCGCCTTCACGATCTTCAGGGATGAGAATCGTAGCAAAAGCATAACTCAAATATGCACACACCACCACCTTCATCAGCACAAGGCCCACTGCCCACACCGCCACACGAGGTGAACGTAGGGACGTGCCCGTTAGAAAAAGAGCAGACATACCAAAGGGAGCAGTGAAAACATCAATCAAATCCGAGAAGGGATGAGGTAGCTTCTCCATGTCCCCATTCGTGTTGCTGAGAATCACTTTCAACAATAAACCAACACAAGTCATAACCAGAACTGGGTTCGTGGCCAAGTCGTACATGATCGTCCCGAAGATTCTGCAATAGTTTGAGCCCTGCCCTTCAGTGCCCTTCAATGCTCCACCGATGGCAAGGCCTACAATGGTCAGCGGAACAAAGAGGAACGAACCTACCAACGCATTGCCAGTGATGTAAATTCCCATGTCTTCCTCTGTATAAAGCGCGTCAATCACTGGGAATCCAATGGCAAAATCATCTGAGGCTACGGAGAAGAATGCAAAGACGGCTGCTGTCAAAATCCGCTGTCCCCTTGATCGCTTTGGCAGGTATGCAACGAATGCCAGGAGCCAAGTCATGGTTCCAACACAGATTTTCCCAAGGCTACACGCCCCAATGACCCCCAAGTCAATCGCACCAATGTTTGCTGTTGCGACAGTGTTGAAGATCAAGAGCGGGAACGCAATCGAACCAATAAAAAATCCCATGCCCTTCAAATCCCCATCCTCTGGCCGAATGAGACGCAAACGGACCGAAAACAATCCAGTCAAAATGGCAAGCATCGTCACCAAAAGGGCATTGAACAGGCGCAGTGTCGGGCTTGATTGGCTTGAGTCTTCCATGGTAGCGAAGCGAAGCAAGCTACTAGGCTATTCACTGCTGTGCCTGGCGAGAGGTCCGATGGCCTTTCATGCTTCGATGTACCTTGTTATTTCATCGTCCTTTCATCCTCTACAGTTCTGTTATGTCCTCCATTTATATCCTACATGAAGTTATGGTACATATTGGTACATTAATGTACATTATATGACTATATGACTATATGTGATACTGTCTTTGGGGGTAACGCTTGGCGCGGTATGTTCAAAGCGCGAGATGTCTCTGGCCAACTTTGGACCCTTGAAGCTCAAACTGCAAAACATGGACTCCATGGACTCCATGGACCTGAGAATACCTGAGAGATGTGGAGAAAAATGTTTAGATTAGGAATTTATTGGAGATTTATTGGAGATTTATTGGAGATTTATTAGGTGTGTGGAGATATCAGGAGAGTTCTTCTCTTGATCTGTTTCAGTCGTCTGCTCGGGTTCTGTTTCTCAATGATTCCTGCCTTTTCAGCATCTCCTTTATTAAAAAAAAAAACAATTCACCACACCTTCAACTTGGGTCCCCGCCAATTCGTCAAATCATCCAGAAAACTCCTCGGGTGCACAAATGAAAGCAAATGAAAGAATGCCAGAAACTGAGCTGAGTGCATGCAGGAGAGTCGTTTGCCGAAAATCTTTTGATCGTGAACTCAAGCTGCTAGTGGAGTCTTCTCTTCTTAGATTCTTGTTCGCTGCGAATTCCCGATGTATCTACAGGCCTAGATTGGCAGTTGAGATGCTCTGCTTAATCCATTTTTGCTGCAAGCTTGCATGGTCAATGAGTCAATTGTGATACATTCTATTTCAATCTAATTTATGTCTCAAGGTAGCTCGGATTCTGATCGCACTGTGAGGTCTACTTGTGAATATGTCTGCGAGGAGAAAGGAGCAAATATACTCTCTCCTGATGTTTGCCTCAAGACAGTCAGGGAAAAGTAATCTCCTGGACTGAAGGGTTCGAGCACTGTCATCAGGTCATCCATGCGATGGATGGGGTTGTCGCCCTGGGATATAATGATGTCACCTGTCCTGAGACCTGCTTGCTTCGCAGCGGAGCCCGGAATCACTTCCTGCACCACGACTCCTCCACCGGTGACCCCCAGCTTCTCAGCAAATCCGTCGGGTGCCAAATACATCCCCAAGGACGGCCTCGTGACGTGGCCGCTGGCGATGATGCTTAGAACATGCTTCTGGAGGCTGTCAGAAGGGATGGCCTGGCCCACCTGGGCCCCGGCATCAGCTCCAACAGCCATACCAACCACTTGCCCCCGGCTATTCAGAAGTGGCCCTCCGCGGTTGCCGGAATTCATCAAAACATCTGTTTGAATACAACTTTGAACAGGAAGATCACGATGACCATCTGCATCCACCAAAGCCAGTGGCTGGCCCAATCCATACACCACTCCTTTGGAGATCCTCATGTCTAACGTTGCTTCGCGGCCAACAAGGACCACATCTTGACCAAGTCTCAAGCTGGCAGAAGGTCCCAGAGGCAAAACCGGCAAGGACTGTCCTGCAGTTGCTGTCTTTGGCAACTCCAAAACGGCAAGATCACTGCCAGTGTCCACTCCGATGACTCGGGCAGGCAACTCTGTACGGTCTTCGAGAATCACCTTCAATGAGCCCCGCCTTGCCTGTTCAATGTTTTTCAGGCTGGTCACTACATGATGACTATCAAAGACCCAAGCACTGCCACCAGGGACAAATTCACCTTGGTTCTCCGTCTCCGAGATCCACGGGGCTGGTTTGCCCGTCACGTAGACCACACCAGGAGTGGTTTGACTCAGCATCTGTAGACGGGCCTCCTCATCCGGCGAGAGACGCACGATGCTTTGTTCACTCGGCAGGTCAGAGCTTTGGTTCACAGGATGTGAGGGCCAAAGAGTCATCAGCAAAAGAAAGGCAAGGGCAACGGACAAAATCCGCTGCCTTGGTCTGGTACGAGACCAGGAGTCTCTCACTGACCACCAGGCAGATTGAGCCAGTTTTCCTGGCTTGATACCTCTGACACGTTTTGAAGCCTTTCGCAGCTTTGTCGCAAGCACTGACGCATGTTTGCGAGCCGCGCGGGCTTTCTCAGCTGCTTTCTCAGCTGCTTTCTCAGCCTTGTCATGCAGCCACTCTTTCCACCGTTTCATTTCCTCGGAGTCCTCTGTCATCCCCTGTGTGTTGGAACTAGTTCCTGAATTCATGGAAGAGTTTTGGGGAGGACCTAAAGGACGCGACGGCCCAGGTGCAGTTTCAGTCAGCTCAGTTTTCTTGAGCGCTGCAAAAAGGCTCGAACTCGTGGCCCAGTCTCTCCTCTTGGAACACTTGGGACACTGTGCCACAATCCCAGCCATCACAACTCCGATAGCCTCAGTTTCCCAACGCTGCCCGTTGTCCCTGTTGCCCCCGTTGCCCCCGCTGCGCTGCCAGGAACGACTTGGACGACTTGGACGACTTAGACGACTTGGACGACTCGGCTCTGGCGGACGGCGCCAGGCATCGCGCAGCTGCACTCGCTGCACTCTCTGAACACTCGGCATGGGCTCCGAAGGACCAATGGCAGCCATGGCTTCACGTGGCTTCACGTGGCTCCACGTGGCTAGGGCCGGTGATCCAAGTCGCTCGCGCAAAGAAACTTGGTCGTTTAGACACTCCGGTTTGCTACCTCAAGGCCAAAGCAAAGCCTGAGCCAAATCAAAGAACATTCAAAGCCTGAAAGCCTCGAATGTATCGAAATCTCTTCCCTTCATGATCTTCATGGCATGTCAGAATCAGCTTTGGTGAAACAGGTGACTATCAGGTGACTGTGGATTTATCTTCTTTCCAGCTCTTTCCAGCCCTGAGTGGTGGACACCAGTCTAGGCACGACTGTGTAGAGTCTGTAGGCTTCCATCTCCTGGAGAAGTGCGGGGCACAAACCAAGGCCCGTTTATGATCCCGTTTCAAGGCTGATGTTTGCTGCATCTCCTCCCGGACGAAGCGGATGAGTTCATGCATCGAAGCGAAGATCCACTGGTCCATGTGGTTTGAACTGGCCTGTCCCGCATTTCAAAGGACTGTCGTTTGCGCAGCCTGTCCCTCTTTAATCAAGATGAGTCCTAAGTTGGTTCCATAATTAGGCGGCAGAAGACCAGGACTCGGAAGGCTTCAAATCCTTTCAAAACAGCTTTAGTCCAGAAACCATCAACCTGCTGACATAGCAAGTCATGTGCCAAGCGTACTTGTGTCATCTGGCCAAATGAAGCGGTTTCGAGGCCTAACCCCACCTCGTGGTGACAGGCAATTTTGAGGTGCCCTTCATGGGTGAATAGAACAGGTCGATTCCATCGAGCATTCGCACCCCAGCTCTTGTCCAACTTGTCCCACAACAAAAGCATTCATGGCATGAGGCATACTGCCCATACTGAGCCATACTGCCACTGCCCATATCTCCCGTCACTATGCAGCAGTCTGCATAGTCTGCCTTGACTTTGGCTGGATCCGGCCTGGGCACACATTAAGGTTTTGCAGCGTGCGGAGGCCCAAGCCATGTGAATAAGAAAACTAGTGCAGCAGCTTTGTGTGGTCGGGACATTGAAAAAAACAATGGAATGAATAAGATCATATGTATTTTTTTTAAATGTGAGCAGATTGAGTAACTCTGTTCAGACAAGGTACTTGAACTTCTGAGCATTCGCCTCATATCTGAAGCTCTCCTGGAAGCAAACTTCGAGTACTCGACATGGGAAGGTCACGATGAATATGACTTGGAGGATAAAGGAAGAAAGAACTACAAAGAAGTCAAACAAATGGAATGCAGAATTTCCCTTGGTGCAAGGTGCGCTTCTTGAAATCCACTTCATTGTCAAATCTGTCTAGAAAAGCTGCCTTTACTTGCCACCTACACCAGCCAAACTGCTGGTAGTTTCGTGCGCAACTGTGCCACGTACAACACCCAAAACTCAACAATTGACTCCTGGACAAGGAAGCGATAAGCATTGTACCAGGGCAGAAAGACATCCTGGAGCCATCGTCGAACCGAGGCGGGAACTCTGAAACCAGAACATACCAGAAATTACCAGAACCAAATGAACCAAATGAAGCAAATGAAGCAAGGATAAGCAAGGATAAGCAAGGTATGTAATCAATTTAGTCAACGGTAATCACGCGTAGTGCGGAGCGACAGGCTGTTGCAGTTCTGTGCAAGACAGGCCTTCACAACGTCTCGCACACCCTCCTCCTGGTGCTCGGGTAAACATAAACATTACAGTGAAGGCGCGAATCAGTGCAAAGTAGTCAACATAAATCAAGCTCGGCCTTGAACTTCAGGATTTCTGCACGTACAACACCAGAGTTCAGCATGTACATTCGAACCTGGGGCATCACACAAGTCAGGAGCTTGTCTCGTCTTCGCCCCAAGTACCAAAGTGAGTAAATCGACCAGACAACTTCACACTATGTATTTTCAATTATTTTCATGCAGTATTACACTTTATCACACTTTGTCACACTCGGCCGACATCAGTCGACTTTTTTCGAAGTCTGCGACGTAACTCGCTTTCCGTCAAGATGCTGCATCGGCACCGTATCGCTCCACGACTTCCTCCCCGAAATTCGTCAGTAAACGAGTCCAGGTCACGGATCGGTGAAATGGACAAAGATGACCAAGTACACTAGTACAATACTAGTACAATTGCAAGAAAAATCAGAGAAATCCCAAAAATCAGCATAAATCAGCGAAGCCCTCTTTTTGCCTCGAAAAATTGATCGCAGCCCTGAAAGCGTCCAGGGCTCAGAAAACGGTGCCAGAGACTCGCAGTGCCCTCAGCTGGAGGCGAATTGGTCCAGCGCCTTTATAAAGGCATCCAACTTCTCCTGGCCGCGACATGGCGGCAGGCCGTTTCTCTGAACTAACCAGCTGAACCCAGGCCTTCACCGTGGCCATGTCAATAATATCGTCCTTCCAGTGCAGTTGCACAACATTTGCATATGTGGCTCAATGGAAGACATAGTCAAATGTTGTTGAAAGATGTCATGAAACGTCATGAATGTAAATGCTTCATGTGATTCCTGTAGAGGCGAAGAGCAATGGAAAGCGGATTGGAATCGGGAAATCAAAGGTCCTTTGCCAAATTGACATTGTTCTTCAGGTCTCTGAACATGTCACTGACCTTTCGGCGTAGGTTGCAAACTGGATAGTTGCAACTATCTTCACTACAGAGTTTCATGTGCCTGGTCCGGCTCAGGCAAAACCACTTCAGCATCAATGTCCCTGGCGAAAACGTTAACATATTTGACATATTTGCAGGGAAACAACCACAAAATGATCAAACACGACCAGCAGCTACCAGCAGCTACCAGCAGCTACTAGCAGCTACCAGCAGCTACCAGCAGCTACCAGCAGCTACCACTTACATATGCCACACATTGCCTCATTTAGAATCGCCACTGTAATGTCCCTTTTCCTCCCTTGTGAGGCAAAGCTTGCGCCAGGAATACGCGTAAACGTTGGTCAGTGCCCTGTCCAATTATGGCAGCGAAACTCCAAATGCTGCTACGACAACAACAATGCCATTGGAAATCCTGAACTTTCTCTCGGCATGTGTTTGCTGTGGCTCTCTTGTACACTGTGCAAAGGATCTGAGAGATTCTGTTGTTTCAATATGTTTCAATCAGTCTTTGTAATCACATGCGATGGACCCAGGTCCAAGGAAGGTTTCTCCTGTCCCACCTGTCGAGACTTACCCAGGGAGACTCAGACAGTCGCTGAACCTTGAAGACAAGGTCCTGACCCTGACAGATTCTGTGTCAATCGTCAAGTCGTTAGCATCGTGAACGATCGGTAAACTGCTGTAAAATGGCATAGAGACAACTTTCTTGTTGGAATAGGACAAAGACAAAGATTTCAGTCAGATCGAATTGCACCAAAACAGCAGATTTGTTTCCTGCCATGTTGCAAATCGTGTATTCATGTTGCAGTGAAAGGTTCTTCTTAGATGTCTGATGAAATTAACTATCTTATAGATATATGATGATATATGATATGATGATATGATGACATGATTCAATGTTCACCCAAATAAATATCAAAGGCACCTGGTTCTTCGCCGCCTTGACACTGTTCACAACCATCTCCTCATCCTGACGTCAGAGTCACAACCGATTCGCGAAGGTTCCCAGCCACACATGCCACACATGCCACACCTTGGCCTCGATGCCATTAATCTCTTGGATGGTGTCACCTCAAAGGGTAAGGCGGGTAAGGCGGGTAGAGCTGTGTAGAGATGTGTAGAGATGTGTAGAGATGTGTAGAGATGTGTAGAGATGTGAGTATGCAAAAGTAGAATGCATGTTTCAGCCCCTTTCTTGGAGCCCATTTGAACGCAAAAAAACGGAGGAAAAGTACGAAATTTCCAGGAATTTCCTGGCTTCACTTGTGTCTTGGATTCAAATCTGGGCTACTCACCGGTGCTCCAGCCCAGCTTCCGGCTGCTGACAGAGGTGATAGTTCGATCCTCACAATGTTTGGACGATGCTCTGCGAATGTTCTCCAAATGCTTGCCAAACGCTGATTGCATGTTGATTATGTGCAAATTGATTTGATGTGTAAAGCTTTGACTTCGGATGTTTTGAAACCAGGTGCAGCTCCTCAATGTCGACGCCCACACTCTGACCCGCTGGCACTTTGATGACGAATGTGCTGTACGACACTCCACTGAAGGCCTCATGTGTTATGGCATGTGCAGCACGAAACAAATACAGAACTAATATGTCACTCTTGCTGCATTGATATTCACAGCGTCTCCTGTCGCTTCTTCTTTTCATCTTTTGTGTTCTTAGTGTATCTTAGTGTTCTGCGTTTCTCCTCAAATCGGTGATGTTATTTCGAAGGCGGCACGCCTCCAAGATTTCCTTGGCTCCATCTGGACCTTTGCTGGCTATCTGAGCCCAGCGATCCTCCAACTGCCGTTGCAGTCAATGCAAATCGCAGTCAGATTCTGATACGACGATACGACATCTGTCTAGAAAAAATGTGTGTATTTATTAATCATTCGTACTCTATATGTATCCCGTTGGGTGAGGGATCCAAAAAAAAAATAAAGCATTAAAAAAAAAATATTCCCCTGGAATCCCCTGGAATCCCGTGTTTTCTATGGCCCTTGCCACAGTTTGGAGACAAAGCCGAGCATTTCTGTGGTATTTGCATCGTTTTGGAAGTGGAGCCTCTCGCCCGTAAGGTTTTTGCAGGACATTGGACCTAGAAATCGAGCATTCGCAGGGCTCGACGCTGCCGTTTCG
>Ga0126342_10015441_pt1 | contig 13390 bp, 17 predicted proteins | sample Cyp1metagenome_FD_92528 | JGI IMG/M metagenome (GOLD analysis project Ga0126342, IMG submission 92528) | Coral microbial communities from Lord Howe Island, Old Settlement Bay, Australia - Cyphastrea 1 metagenome | ecosystem: Host-associated > Invertebrates > Cnidaria > Coral ...
AGCCCCAAATCATTGGAAAAACACAGTGTTTCGCGACTTTCCTACCTTTTCGCGCATCTCCATCTTCTTTCTTCTTACTCTTTCTCTTCTACTCTTCTTTCTTCTAATCTTTCTCTTCTCTCTCATCTGTCCATATTGTCGGAAGTTTGACTTCTAAACTTCCTTCGAATAGTAATAATACGTAGTAATAATAATAACGATAATTAGTATAGTGATAGTAACAATTATAAGAGTAAATAATTAGTAAATAATAGAAGCAGTTTGACAATTAGAATAGTAATAATGCGAGATCAGAATAATAATACTATGTAGCTATTAAAACTACAAATAAATATACATTCAAGAAATAAAAATAAAATAAATAAAAACTATGTTGCTACCTCACTGTACCTCACCTCTCCAATATCGCAATGTATTGGTCAGGATTGGGGTGATCCAAAAAAAGACATGGCGATTCGACCATTCGAAATGCTTCAGAAATGATTATGTCGCCGGATTTAGCAACCCAAATCTCGGATTGAACGAACACAAAACTCACCAGCAAGCATTGTGATTTCTTCAACAATATGACAACATGTTATTCGAAGAAAAAAACGGTGTCCTTTAACAAACAAGAAGTGTACTTTTTGTTAATCATAGTCAATCCAAAATCGGGGATGTAACTGATATGATATAACCATCAATATCCTGTCATTTTGGGAGACCCAGAAGCCACTTCCTAGCCATTTCCAGCTTTATTGGATACTGTCATAACCAGTTTTCAGCTTGTGGTTTTTCAAAACCGTGGATGTGGCCTTTCGAAACATGAGAATGGATGTCCCTGAGACAACAAACAAGGAACCTGTGGACATCTGTGGTAACATCAGGGACAAATCCTGGCTGGAACGACAAATCCTCCATGGATCATTGGAGCAAGCACCATTTCACCATCCTATGGCATCGATGGGTCACTGCAAAAGCCTTAAAAACTGTTGGGCTTAATACAGACAGTCTCCAGAACCATCAGAACCATCCAAAATTTGTTTGGTGCAAATAGGTCATCTCCAGGTAGAACAGTTGTTGAAGTTGTTGCACCAAACAAACGTCCAGTGTTCTCCCAAAATGTCAAGTCTATTCCCAAGTTCGCCCCACCATCTGCTGGCCTGGTGCCCGTAGTGCAGCCAGCAACTCTGCTTGGAAGATCTGCCAGTTGGGACATTCGGCACCTGACCATTGTGAGCTCATCTCCAACAGTTGGGTCCCAACTATAGTTGTAAATGACCATAGAAATTGGATTTACCCATTGAAAATGGTGATTTTCCAGAGTTATGTAAACGTTTACCAGAGGGTATAGTTGTATGAATCATTATGATCTTATATCCACTTGCAACTCGAGTTTCACCCCCTGGACGATTTTCGGACATTTCGTATGTCCGTGGCAATTCTGCTGGAAGCAATGATTTGCACATGTTTTAAAGCTTCGCAAAGCAAGTTGAAATTCCAAGAAACTGTGATGATTGTCATGCAACTGAACAAAACCTTCGACAATGCTTGGGTTCTAAGAGTTCGCACTCTGTCCGATGTCTCCAGTACACCCACTACTTCAACTCCGTCGAAATATCCCATCTATTCCCATCAACCAACAGCATCAGCTCCAATCAAGTGATGTTTTCAGAAAATGGGATACTTAATTAATCACTACTTATGTTTTATATCTATAGTTATATATACATACATATATATATAGTAAAGTATACTTATATATATAATGGATGATCAATCTGGTACTCACCAAACTGAAATGCCATTGTGGGATAGCCGCTGACCCTTTTCCAAGCCGCCGGGCCCTCCGCGCGAACGGCCACCAAAAGCAAGGGCAACGTCCTCACGGAAAACCCTGGCGGCTAAAACTGAGGATTTCGGTCCCTTGTTTTCCTGGCACCAATCGATGCCAATCAAATTAGTTGTACAAATGCAATTTCAAGGCCCAAAAATATCCAAGTTATTCCAAGTTCATCAATTGGGAATGGTCCCAATATGTCCCAATAGATTGGGCATTTGTGAACTGGTTTTTTCGGGGTGTTCCATTTGGATGGCTCAGATGAGATCCAGGGCTTCGGAAACCGAGGTTTTGCAGGTACCCAGCATATTTCTGGTCGATTTTTCAGGGCTATGTAAGGGGATATACCATGATATACCCCAAAAAATGTGGCTTTATATGGTACAGTACCCCTCTGGTTGGTGGTTTTAACCATCTTGAAAAATATGAGTTCGTCAATGGGAAGGAGACAACCCATATATGAAATGGAAAATAAAATTCATGTTTGAAACCACCAACCAGCTCTAGTTTAGGTACACCTGAGATGCCCAAATGGCACTTGTCTCAATGGCATTTTGGTCCTCCAGTTTAGGTGTCTGATTCCCCCAGATTTCTGCGGTAACTCTGGTTGAATCCCGGAAAAGTCCTCATAGAATCTGTAAGGCCATGGGCCACGGCATTGCTCCAGCTGGAAAGGCTTGAGTATACATATTATATATATAATATAATATATAATATAATATATAATATATATATATAATATATATAATATATAATATATAATATATAATATAATATATATATATAATATTTATATATATATTATATATTATATACACATTCATATATGACTACCTACTACATAGATCTATCTGCTACAGCTCAAGTAGCTTCAAAAACTCTCGGTTTTTGTGACCCACACATCGAATTGGCTAAATGATCTGTCGTGGCTAAACTTGATGCAACCATCTGCGCGGCAGTACACCGATGGTCCCACTGTGCAGCAATTTGGTTCGAGGCTCGCGATGGACCAGGGAGTTCACCCTTCACGAAGCAAAGTGGATCGGGCGAAAGAGCTCGCTCAAAAAGGAAAGTGGCCCCAAGGCTCTTGAAGATTCTCTTGCTTGGGCCCCCATGGGGACCTTTTTGGAGCAAAATGTTACAGACACTGCCAAAGATTCTCCAACACAAATTCTCTCCATTTGCTCAGATCCTGTTGGCACATCTGGCAGTTGTGCAGGAAGAGCATGTCACAGCCAATCACGGCGATCCGAAGGACGGTCATTCCCTAGGCGTTCCACAATGATTCTTGTCAGGCGAAAGAAATGCGCTTGAAGCCTCTTCAAAGTTAAGACACTTAGAATTAGCCACAACTGAGGCGAACTAGGGCTTCATCGAACCATCAAAATTCGGGGAACGGTGCCTCTCAAAGTGTGGGACAAAAACAGCCACGTTTTCGCCATCGAATTTGTCACGATATCCACGATATGTCATGATCTGAAGGCCAGGCAAGAAGAAAGAGAGCAAAGCGCTTCATCTGCAAATCATCCCTGGCCGGAAAAAGGACCACACCACCAAGCCGTTGAGCGAATCGGATTCGGTGGGGTATCTCGGAGAAAAAGGGACACTGAAATCTGCCAGGTTCAGAAAGGATTCCAATGGCAGATGCTGTGGAAAAGTCCTCAAGAAATCATGGTCAATCCTTCCAAAAAATCTGGTCATCTTTTGCTGCTTGTGGTTACCCTTTGGTTTTCTATTATCCTGAAAATGTTTAATAAGATTTACCTATTTCGAATCATGATTTTCCATGGCAAGTTGTGTGAATGTCATAACCAGAGGCTTTTTTCCAGGATCACTTGGCTCCCAGGCCCATGGTGTGCCGCATGAAAGCCCATAGGGAAGAAGATGAGACCGCTCACGGTAAACTGAGCGAACTGGAGAGATTGGAGAGCTTAGATCAGATCGAGCTGTCCAGTTAAGTCCAGTTAGAAAAAAACCTGGTATACCCCCGAAATCCATGAGTTCATCATAATTCATCATCATGTTCCATCTTCAAAATGGCCAAGAAAAGGGGAACAAAAATGGTAACCCCCATTTTCAGACCACATGAGTCGTGGGAATGGGTCACCCGCAAGGGGTCCCCCCTTGGGTCAATGGAGTGCCATGAATCATCCCCTGACGGATCCCACAGATCTTGTTGGCTCCCCCCTCCACCCGAAGGAGCCAAGGGTTCCATCACATGGGCGGTTGCGTCCTGGCGAATGCTTAGATACCACCGGGATTGGCAGCCCAACTTAGGGCAGAAATCCAAGCGGGAATGAGCATCGCTTCCATCATCCATGGTACATCCGCTGTTTTTCCCGTGCCATCCTGCCATTCTGCTGCTGTCCTTGAGACCTTTGCAAGAAAAGACTTGGAAGCATTCTTCGCCCACACAGGAAGGCACCCTGGCAGCAAAGGCTCAAAGCTATGAATTCAGCAATAACATCCACGACCAGCGGATGAAAATGCTACCTCAAAGTTGCTGAGACTAACTTTCCAGGGCCCAACACCTCAAGAAAAAATGTAAACATGTTTTAAAGAATGTAAAAATGACGGTCTTGGGTGGTCTTGTTTACAAAAAAAAATTGTTCCCATCCGCGCCATTGCAATGTCTGTACTGAGCTTGGCACTTTTGCTCCACCTCTATACTTGAGCCCACGATGATGATCCAACTCAGTAAGTTGCATGGTGGGCTGCAGGATGCTATGGCCACAAGTATCAAAAGAATCCAAGGATATTGGGGCTATCTTCAAATGTGGGGATCCCAATTTACCATGGGTTATCATGGGCCTCAATACTAAGTTATGGTCTGGTGACTTGAATTTGGGGATGCCCCAATTTTTGGAAACCTATGGACACCTCCATTTTGTGGTGTCACATTCCAAGTATTTGGTCACCATCCAGTTTTTGGGGTGTCAATGGTGTCAACCTATCGCAGATTCCACGATTCCAGCGGACCGGAAAAAACCGGGCGGCCCTGCTACAAGACGCGCGCTGCGTAGAGGAGACTCATGGCGATACAGACGCCCATCACCAGGTGCCTACCGCGCCCAACTCCAGATGGGTTCAGGGCGTCTTGAACCCCATGGGCAAGGGATATCACGAGCTATCTGCGTTGGCAAACATTGGGGTCAGGTGAGAAACGGTTCTTTCCCAAACCAGATTGGTCCTGTCTAAAAGGAAATTAACATGTGCCCTACAGCTTTGGCTAGCTGCTAGCTGTAATTTTCTTGGATCGCGCAGTCATAGAGACACAAAGACAAATGAATTTTACAGTGGCCAATCTGTCACTGAGTGTTTGAATTCACATGTAACCACTTGTCGATCAATGCAGCCCAAGATTATGCACCGAGGACGCTTTTCCAAAATTCGTCCAAATTTCTTGTTCCTTGGAAACATATACCTCAACCAATAAAACTACTATATTTCACTGTCGTTCCTCAAAGAAATTGGTGCGAAGGACTGCGAAAGAGAATGTTCTCAGGCTATGTTCATCATTGAGGAAAAATTCCAGGGTTGCAAATTTTAGGTCCAAAAAAGGGCCATGGGCCAAACCTGGGCATTTCTGAAAAACCCTGCAAAGCCTCCGACTTGGTCCACATAGAAAGGAAGCTCCGAACCTGGGATTTCTCAGCAGTTTCTGCTGCAAATCTCTGAAACCCTCCAATTTTGCGGAGATTTGGCCATACTTCGATGTCTTTTTTGGCCTTTTTTCTCCATTGCAGTTGGTGCTTACGGTGAAAAGAAGATGGAAAACAAAAAGCAAAATGCAGATTCTCATGGCTCCAGACGCATGGCTTTCCCCCATGGCGGCTTGGAGGGTCGTCAAGCCGCGCGCTGCGAAGAATGAAGAGACAAGTCCCTTGTGACATGACGAAACTCATGGACTGATGATGGGATTGGATAATGTTTGGTGGGATGATTATGATTATGATGATTATGATGATTATGATGGGATGATTATGATGATTATGATTCAATTGCTATTGGAGAATGATCATCTGGTTTCAATATGTGTGTCGCCTTCTCAAAGATCAGTGACCTTTTGACTACGATCATCATTGGAGTCCTTTGATGAGACAACTGGACCGTCTCGGTCCAAAGGGTTCACTACCTGAAATTGAGCCACTGATGGCTGCCAGACAAGAACTGGTTTGTTTGTATCTTTTATGATTTAAAACCATGATTTTAAAAAAACTTCAGCACCTAACAACGACCATCCAACCATTCCTATCTTCCACATAAACCCCTAATCCCCCTGTTTGCTCATGATAGTAGATACATACCTACTTCTATAGATATACATATCTATATATATATATACATATAATATATATATATATACATCAGCTCGCCTCCCTGGACCTGTCTTCGGTCCTTCGGATTTTTTGGGCTCAGCGATGCTCAGCGTCGGAGATCTGTGACATGGCTTTCTAGCCATGTCTTCTGGCATGAATAACATATTGCAAAATATGCTAAATTGCAGTCAAACACAATGGAGTATCATCAATAAAAGTAGAATGTATTACTGTAAAATATGGTAAAATACAACAAACTACAGTGCCACATATGATAAAATGTAATATAGTACATCGAAATATCTTGGATATAAGCAATACATAGCAATACAATCTATAATTAATAAGTACCAGTAATAATATATAAATCAAAACTCGACTTGGGGATTGTTTCTTTTACTGCCCTATTTGGAAAATTTGGGATGGTTTCTTGAAAAGGCATGAAAGATCACATTTTTTCTGGTGAGCCCATCCCCCGGTTAACAGCAATACCCCAGCCAGCCTATGGGGCCTAAACATGTTCAATTCCACCATGAAAAATCATGGTTTCTGGATGTTTCTGGTTGCTTCTGTGGCGGAAGGAATGAATCGAAGAATCTAGAACAAACTTGGTAGTATTGTGCCACATGTGTTGATTTTTTTTCAGCGATATCTTCCTATATTTTGGGGGCAGCATGCACCTATAACTGGCCAATTTTTTACGGATCTACGGTCACGTCAAAGGATGAGGTTCAAGAGTGACGATGCTGGCGGATCTTGGTCCCTCCGCCGCTAACTATTGGGATTCCTATGGAACACTGTTCTTGTAGTGGTACCCTCTGGTTATTTAACGTAGCTATGGAAAATCATCATTTTTAATGGGTAAATCATCATAAATCGTCTATAAATGGGCAATTTTCCATGGCTATGTTAAATAACCAGAGGGTACAACAGGATAAACCACCTACAAACACTTGTGCAGGTCGCAACTATCCACAGTAAGCGTCATGTTACTGGAGAACTCCGCTGACCAATTCATCATGGCATTGCCCGGCATTTTTCACCTGGCAAGTGAAACTGCGTCGCCGCGTCGCCGCGTAAAACTCATTTGCGTCGTGGCTAGGCACCTCGTGAGAGCTGTCACCCGCGATGTCGGCCCGAAATTTTGCGAATGCTGAGAGATGCTTGTGGATTTCGCCCTTCTGCATTGCGTTTTCAAAATACTGTTGTCATTTGCCGGTTTTTGATGTGGAACATTGAGGAAATAAATATATATATATATATATATACTTATATACTAGTATATATATATATATATATCTTGGTGAAATGGATCATTCAACCAACCAAACTCTTGGTACGCCTCAGCTCCTGGCGTTTAATTTGGCCCAGCCTCACGTGACGAGTCTTGTGACCAGGCTCCTATCTTCCGATCTTCTCCAACGGGTGAAATTGTCACGTGTCAGTAAAAACATCTTCTAGTGATTCTGATGATGAAAACCACCAAACCACAGGGTTTTCCATGTTTTCCCATTGTTTTTCCATGTTTTCCAATTGTTTTAACATAGGAAATCACCAGAAATCACAGGAGAAAACGCCCAGAAACCACGGGGTTTCACTCCCCAGAAGCCTCCCGGGCACGCCGCGAGCGGCGCCGTGGGACCTGGGAACATCGTCGGACAATTTTGCTGTTGAACCATGAACCATCTCAAAGTTGCTGTGTATATATATACATACATACAAATAATATATAGTTTATATATACATATATACATATATACATATATACATATATACATATATATATAGAGATATATAGATTCATTATATATATATTACATATGTATATATATATATTATAGTATATATATATATATATATTATAGTATATATATATATATTATAGTGTATATATTATTATTATTATTATTATTATTATCATTATTATTATTTTTATTATTATATACATATGTTGTGTAGATACATATAATATCTTTATCTATTTATATGGGTAATACAATGGTAGCATTTTGCCCCCCATCCAGCGCTTCCAGACGCGCTTCCGAGCTACTCCCTGTGGCGGAAGCGGAATGGCTTCGCAACCACGACCTGGTGGAATGGCTGTTCTTCCCGGAAAAAACGAGGGAAAACTGAGGAAAAACTGAGGAAAACCGGGAAAAACTGAGGAAAACTGGGGAAAACTGGGGAAAACTGGGGAAAACTGGGAAAAACTGGGGAAAAACTTGGAACATCCCTGGGAAAACTTGGAAAAGAACTGGGAAGATCTTGGAAAAGCCTATTTTTGGCTTCGAAAAATGCAGGATTCCTGAATCATTTTCGAGGTGTTCCTGCGGTTTCCACGCAAAAAAAGATCGATTGGGCGGACGGTAGCTCCATTCGTATGGTTTCCATATGGCATCATCAGAGTAGCTGTGTCATTGTGGCACACAACATATCTCTAGGGCCCAGCATCTGCATTGCCACCAGGGGGCATCAACTTTACACAACCTTTTCCCTCTGGCAATTTCACATATGGAAGCCACGGCCCACTTAGTTCAATGATTTACCAAACCTAAAATGGTTATTTCATGTTATTTTACACTTCGCAAAATGTTAGTCATTACCAGTACCAGAGGCTATCCCTTTAAAGGTTCGGTTCACTTTCGGCATAGCTCAGAACCTGGGAACCGGTGGCTTTTTTTCCCCTGGTGAAGATATTGGCTTTATCAACCGTCAGATTTTCGGGTGCCCTATCTGCAGACAAACACATTTCAAGATCCTCAAAAAAGCCTGACAGTTTCAGCCAACGAAAGTTCCCCCCCTTCCCGAAAGTTGCTGCTTTCGATGTTTGCCACTGTTCCACAAGACTCAACTGGCTGAGGATGTTCGACCAAATTCATGAATTAATGCGAGGTCTAAAATGGCTTTACTTGCTGTAGCAGGCAGAGCTAACTCATGATTTCAGCTGGCGGAGCATGGCAGAGCTAGCTCTTCTAGAATTAGAGTTCCCCCATTCTGTTCCGATTCTTTGCTTCGTCGTTCGATCAGTATGATCCAGTCAGAAAGAGGTGCTTTCTTGGAGCGCACGCCTGCAGGTTTAGCTGCACTATTCCCATATCTGATACATCGCTACTTTGTAGATATTGCCTCTCCATAAGCTACCAAACGCGCCATTTCTCAGAGCACTTCCCATCATTTTTTGGACCTCAAAAACCGGAGTTCATCACCATTAACCACCATTAATCACCATTAACCACCATTAGTCACTTGGTTAATGTCAGACCGTCTGTTTGTGGGTCGTACATCTTCGCCACGTGGCGAACCCCGGCTGCACCGAAGACCACCGGAGTCTTCGGAGAGGGCGGCTCGCACTCGAGGACCCGAACGGATGGCAGAGTTCAGTGAACGCTGCTGGAGGACCCGAAATAAAAAACGTTGCCAGCGTTGGCAAAATAGTCATTGAGTCTCTAATATAGTCAGGTGTTTGCTCAACTTTGCGATGAATTCCAAAATGAGGATGTACAAAAAATAATCAACTTTAGTCAGGTTCTTACCAATTGAAGCTCTGTGGCCCTGTAAAACCACATACAACATGATACAACACACATCCCAACAGTCATCCTATGAAAACAAAAACGACCCTCCGGACCCCGGGCGTTCAACGTGAACGCTGCCGATGGAACGCAAGCGAAGCGCAATGCGGATTGCTGCTCACACCGAAGTCCAAACCACACCCCAATCAAAAGCCAACATGGAGGTTTTCTATAAATAGGGGTACCCCCAAATCATGCATGTGAATAGGATGTTCTATTATAAAGCGTCCATTTTGGGGGTACTCCCATTATAGGAAAGCCCCACATGAATGGGTCTCGAAAAAATGAGGGCTGTCCAATGGTAACAATGAGCTACCGGGTACCTACCACGGTATGGGGGTATGACCACCTCTAACCGAGACTCTACCTGGGGATTGTCGGATAGATCTGATCAAGAAAGCTTTGTCTCTTGTCGGACTTGTCGGTCGCCACCAGTCCGGCACGGAAAATGGCTCTTGCCAAATCTCAGCCGCGACCGATCAAACAAAAGGTCAATCAGCTGAGATGGAAAACACGGTCGAAAACGCCCGGTGCATTTTCGGGCGACGCCCGAGATGGCACCAGCTCGCAGCCCTCAAAATTTGAAAGGAACGCAGTGGTGACAATTTTTGACCCCAAGTTCACCAGAGTTGCATTCTGCTTCATGGCTTCAATGGCAGATGCCACAAGCAGAAAGCATCCAACTGGGAAGCTGGAACAGGGCTAGGCTAGGAAGAGAGTAATTAGCCCAGAATCAATGCGAGTCAAGGCCGAAAATCAAGACCTTCAGCAATTTCATGTTCCACAATTTTTGCATACCAGTTATTACAATTAAATTTACTGGCTTCACAAGCTTTTCAGGGTCCAAAAAGTGCCAAGAAGCAACGCGCCGAAGCATCCATTGGTCTCTGCCAATGATCATCCCGCTTCCACACGAACGGTTCGACGAACAGCTGTCGAACTTTGGGATCACACCTTTTCGGCAGTGGTATTTTTCCAGGATCTCAGGAGGTGTTTGCAAAGTGTTCAACTTTGCGGTACGAAGTGTCAGTGTGTGTGTGTGTATCTCACTGTAGCCTGTGCGTATGCAATGTACTGTGATGTGATCTTATGTCATATTGTGTTTGTTTTGTGTCTATATATATATATATGTGTGTGTGTGTACACGTTACATATATATATATATATACATATGTGTTGTGCATGCATTATATATATACATATTATGTGTATATGTGATTTATATCTGTTTATGTCTATATGTATGTGAGTGTGTGTGTGTTACGCGTATAGTATATGTACAAACATATGTAGATGTATATACATGTTATATATACATGTTATGCATATGTATATATATATATATATATATATATGTGTGTGTTATGTGTTAATGTTATGTTTATATGTAGTTTATATGTAGTTGTAGTTTATATGTAGTTTATATGTTATGTGTATATGTTGGGTATATCTGTTCTGAATATATGATATGTATATATGTTATGTATACATGTGATGTACACGTGTTATATATACATAATCTATGTATATATGTGGTGTATCTTATATCGTGTCAGTTGTGTTATGCTTTGTCATTTTCTCTTATGTTATGTCATGGGAGTTGTGTTATATGGTTTCTGTTATGTTGCGTTATGTTCTGATATATTTTGTGATGTTATGTTGTATTCTGTTTTGTTGTGATTGTGTGTTATGTTATTATGTTCTGTTCTGTTATGTCATGTCATCTTATCTTATCTTCTCTTACGTTATGTGTGTATATACATATACACAATGACAATTACACTGTTGAAAAAAAACACTGCAATGAACTCCCGAGGTGCCTGAGCTGGTTGAACAAAAACCTTTTCCAGAACCTTCAAAAAAGTGCCCGCTCTCTCAGCGGGGTGCCTTGAACGAGGCGCACTTGAAAAATGTGGCGCCACGGCATTGGGTGGCGCGGCAAGCCCGGTCACACGGCGCTTTCCTAGAGGAACCCTAAAGCCATCATCTAAAAACTCACCCATGTTCATCCAATGTAGGGGTCTTTGTACATTTTCGGAAACCACCAAGTGACCCACCTAACTTGAACAGCTGGGATCAGATGTGCAAAGAATCTGTGCTTTCTTGTGATGTTGAACACACACCTGACATCCGGGTTGGGCTCGGCATATCACATTGCTTCAACGGCCGGCTGGAAGATCTGGTAGATGACAACCGTCTTCCTATCCACACTTCCCAGGGCCAATCTCGTTGCATCCCAGTTCCTGATTGACCAATATGAAATCATTCAATATTACCCTCTGGTAATTTAACATAGCTATTGAAAATGATCATTTAGAGTTGATTTACCTACTATAAATGGCAATTTTCCATAGCTATGTTAGTTTACTAGAGGGTATAAGAATTATTCAATATTATACCCCAGTGAGATTCATGGAATATCCCCACTTAGAATCATGGGTTACGGAATTATTGAGAAGAAAATTAGGGAAGAAAACACTTTGGATTTCCCGGGATGCTCCAAAAAAAGAACTCTCTAAGGCCAAAATTCGGCTATGAAGTTGTGAAGTTGACGCAATGGAAGACTTGGCCCACGAATTACCAGAGGCGAACTTTGTCTGAGTTATACATACAATTATAGCACCATGTTTGCTGGTTTAATTTCACATCCCCATGTTGCATGTTTTTTAATACTCATGTTATACCGCAACATTATGCAACATTTAACCATCAAATATCCATTTAACCATGAAATATCCCATTTTTCAATCATGAAAAAAACCATTCCGCACCTCAGGACCCCATCAGGAACCCATCAATCGATCTTCCGCATTTGGCAGCATCGTTACCTGGAACGCCATTTCTAGGTCCATTTCTAGGTCCATTTCTATGGAGTCCTTCCTCCTGTGTCTTGGTGTCCTTTGGGTGTTCGGTCTGGACCACTTTGGTATATCAACCACAAACAAAAACATCGGATGCCGGTTCCATGCTGCGTAGCCTACAAAAACAAGCAACAAGAACAATACATGGAACCAAACATTGCCCATGTGCTATGTCTGAATCGCAGGTCTGAAACACGGCGATGTTTTTACACCAGCAAAAGTCATCGGCGTCGCTTGGGATTACAAGCTGAGGTGTCCCCAAAAATTGGCACTTCCCTAGCATTTGCTGCTGAATACATTGAATAGAATTCCGGAAAACCAATATATCCCGTTATATCCCATGACCAAAATCCTATGATCCCATGACATCAGAATTACATACCATTCATATCCCATTAAATCACTATAAACCCCATTAATATCCCATTACATCACTACAAATCCCAGCTCATTCGTAAATCAAACCAGCTGAAACCTGGTGGCGTTTCCAACGTTTCCAACGGGCCTGGTACACGCAGTGACACACGTCTACCACGGCCTGGTGAGGCCATGGAAAACCCCAGTCCATGGAACGGGCCCGAAAAGGCTATCTTCAAGCACAGGGCGGTGCCCAGTTGAACATTGCTGTAAATCATTCCGTTTAACTACCGTTATATCATTATATATATATACATACCATACATACATACATACATAACATTACATTACATTACATTACATTACATTACATTACATTACATTACATACATTACATACATTACATACATTACATACATTACATACATTACATACATTACATACATTACATACATTACATAC
>Ga0126342_10015442_pt1 | contig 13390 bp, 9 predicted proteins | sample Cyp1metagenome_FD_92528 | JGI IMG/M metagenome (GOLD analysis project Ga0126342, IMG submission 92528) | Coral microbial communities from Lord Howe Island, Old Settlement Bay, Australia - Cyphastrea 1 metagenome | ecosystem: Host-associated > Invertebrates > Cnidaria > Coral ...
CAACTGTTCCCTACAGATTGAGCTGAAATGCCTATCAAAGTAACATACCAAAACCCAGGTCTGGAGTACGATGAAAACATGGTATGCGAAGATTTTCTGAATATGGGAATGTTGCCTCTAGAACTATTGTTTTGTTATAAAATGTTATAAAATGTTATAAAATGTTATAAAATGTTATAAATCAACTTAGCTAATGAATTGGGGCCCTATCCTGTACCAAACCCATTAAAATTACTGTAAGGCCCAAAGCTGGTCGACCCCGCCAGTGACCTGAGCCAAATTCTTGACTGCTTCGCTCAAGGTCTGGTCTTCCGTCAACTCGAACCTGACTCTCCGGAGCTCAACTTCAATCCTCATGAAATCACCATGAAATCGCCATTAAACATAAATTAAACACCCATCATATCCAACTGGTTTGTGGTATACCTACCCCTCTTTAAAAAAAAATGAGTTCGTCAGTTGGGATGATGACATTCCCAACTGAATGGAAAGTCATGGCTACCAGATATGGTAAGCTCCCCGAAAGACACCGAAATACTTCCGACCTTGGGACCGCACCAGAGCAGCAGACCAGCTTTGGTCCTCATAGCCGCCCAGCCAGCCTGGCACCATCTGGCACACGCCAAAAATGTACATCATCTAACCATCAAAAAAGCTGTAGATTTGATAAGAATTGCTGGTTTCACCATTCAAAAAAACACGATAAAACCAGGGAGATTTAACATGATGTAACCTTCAAAAAAGTTAGAAATTGTGATTATAATGTGATTTTTTCCATCAAAAAACATGTTTTTACCATCGAAAAATTATAGTTGAAGCTGCTAAAATTAGGGAAATGGATTCGAAAAAAGTGCTGGATTTAAGCATCGAAAAGGAGGAGTTAAGTGGAAATGTGAGCATCAAAAGTTGGGATTGAATCGGGATTTCATGGATATATACATTATTTATATATATATATATATATATATTTAATAATATATATAATGTATACATATATATATATATAATGTATACATATATATATAATGTATACATATATATATATATAATGTATACATATATATATATAATGTATACATATGTATATATATAATGTATACATATATATATATAATGTATACATATATATATATAATACACTACATATATATATAATATAGTCATTGGTTTGGGTTTCAGGTAAATTATCAAGCGGAATGGTACATTGTTCTTACCACCAAGAACAGCTTGGGATGTCCTGCAGATGGTCCTGAAAAACCATCTTCAACCCATGGAATGAACGGTTTACCCAAAAAGAAAGAGTTTAATGCGTTAAACAAAATAACAACGCATTTTTTGGCTGGTTGGTGGTTTCAACCCCTCTGAAAAATATGAGTTCGTCAGGTGGGATGATGACATTCCCAATCTATGGAAAGACATAAAAGTCATGTTCCAAACCACCAACCAGTTGAGTTTGCGTCCAGAACTGGATCCACATCATACTTGGTGGCTCATCCCACGAATCGTAAGTGGCTTAGTTCACCCCAATTATAAGTGGATTAACCCGCTCCTTATCCCATGTAAATCACTGGGGTTATAACCCACTTACGATTCGTGGGTAGTTCGCCACATGCCCAGATCCCACCCAGCCCAGGTCCCCAAAAAATCCCAAAACGCGGCCAAGGCGAGCGGACCGGAATCCGAAAGAATTCTTCGCCGTCTTTGTAGCACAAGGATGGTGAGAACGGTGCCTTCCGCAGGGATCGGAGTCCAACAAGATGCACTAAAAAAAATGGAGATGGATATGGTGCAATGGATATGGCTGCTCAAAATAGGGGCTCCGAATTAAAAAAAAACTCATACACCCTGGATGTATGTGGAAATTCATGAAAATTCATGGAACAGCCATCATTTAGTTCATTGATTTTCCCAATGAACATCTCCATGTTCCATCATTTTCCCATGCAATATCCTTGAACATCCACCATTTATGGATGATTTATGGATGATGTTTCCATTTCAGCTAGGCATTTCAGCTGGAGCTCGCACCTCGTAGAGGTGTGGACGACCACTGGCACACTTTTTCCCAGCCAGCCTTGCGCTCCAGCTGCGCTCCAGAATAGAATAGTAGTCATGGGATATTGATGATCAAACCATGGGAAAATGAGGTAAATCATCAAACTAAATACATTATATGGTTAATGATGATGGTTAATGATGGTTAATATATGGTTAATGATGATTGCTATTATATGGTTAATGATGGTTAATAATCTGCTTGGTGATTATAAATAATCTGGTTATCAGATTATTATCAAACTAAATGATAGATGGGGATGATTTTATAATCTGGTTGGTGGTATACCTACCCCTCTGAAAAATGATGTTGCGTGAGTTCGTCAGTTGGGATGATTTTCCATTCCCAACTGAATGGAAAGTCATAATCCAGTCATGTTTGAAACCACCAAGCAGTACTGATGGGACATGGCGTTAAATGACAATTGGATTTAGCTGAGATTTGATGATATTAATCATCTATAAATGGGCTCCTGGAATGTTAATGGAATAAAAATCGACAAGAATGGGAAATGCTCATGGAAAAAAAAAACTGGGAATGGAACTTCTGAATGGACTCATGGGAATTGAATCATGGTCTATTTTTTTTTCTATGCCAGGTGTCATTGATTCCAATGTAACATGAAAAACATCATTACCCATGACGGATCCATGGTGCTGCTATATATGGTAACATGGATCCCATCAATATACCCCCTTTATGTTAGTATATATACCATACATGGATCCTACAAAGTGGGGCCCCCAAACGATAGCTAAGTTGGTTTATAACTCCCATTTCACTATGGTTTATGGCAGATATAACTCAAGTTATTGGGGCTTATAAACCAACAAACATAACGTTTGGGGGCCCCACATTGTATGGCTTAAACCATTCTTCGAATAATTGGGTGTCATCATTGCCGTGGGACAAGTCGTCAGAAGTCGTCCCGTCGTCCCATGGCCTTCGTTAAAAAATGTCCCAGCGCGAAAAAACACCGTTTTTCCACGTGGCTTTGATTCCCAGGTTTTCGCCATTTTAATACGGAAAATCAACTGAGGTCATCGTCCTAGGTATGGATGAATATAAAAACTAAGTGGAAACCCTTACTTACTGGTGCGTTTAACTACGTAGGGAATGGATGGGTTGCTGGGGGTTGCTGGGATGATTATTACTAGTGATTATGGATCATTCCCTCATTCCCTACGTTTAGCACCAGTAAGTAAAATGTGATCAAACCGAGCTGTAGTTCAACCACCAGAACGTGATGCTGCAATGAATCATTAGAATGTAAAAGACGGTGGGTCGGAAAATCGGGTACAAGCATTTTCCCAGAATTTTCCGACCATTTTTCCCAGATCAATCATGGTTACCCTCTGGTAAACTAACATAGCCATGGAAAATGGCCCATTTATAGTGAGATTTCCCATTAAAAATGGTGATTTTCCAGTTCGCTATGTTAGTTTACCAGAGGGTAATCACCATTTTCCCAGAACTTGGGTGGTCCATGTTTTTCGGCCCCCAATAACTGAGGCCACCAACGAGAAGTTGATGGACCTCACAGTCAGCGACACAAATTTCCAGCGGTGGACATTTCTCGTGGTGGAGCCGTAACCCGTTTGGGCAACGTGCTGGACCTGACGTGAAACAAACGATTACTTGGTGGCGAACTACCCACGAATCGTAAGTGGCTTAGTTCACCCCAATTATAAGTGGATTAACCCTACTTATCCCGTTTATAACTGGGGTTATAACCCACTTACGATTCGTGGGATGAGCCACCAAGTAGATTGCCACAAAAACAAGCAAAACTTGGATAGCCAGGGCTATATTACCACTATAATCACTATGTTATCTCACTATAAAAAATTCTCACTATATTACGTAATATATTCCCATTTGTTCCCATCATGTTCCATCTTCATTCACATTTTGCCACCCCTCTTGCTACGTCACGGCACGGGAGCTTCTTCGAAATCTTGGCCTGGGACAAGAACTCGGAGGGGTGGAATCCCATTTCACTTAAAAATTGGGGATGATTTGTTGGTGTTACCACATTTTAGGGAGTTTAGTTGGCAATTTTTATATATAACTCTTATAGATATCTTTTAGTTTGCTTTTTTTCAGGATTTGCGTACCTTTTTTTTCGCAGTGTGCTAGGGATGTTCGTTTCGTTTTGCTGGTGCCTTTTTGTTGACTCTGCTGGTCGTGGGATGCACAATTTTCAACACGTGGGTTTGTCGCAAGATTTTGGGGGTACCCCCACAATCCCAGTGTGTTTCATCAGTTTCTGACAGAGGGCCCATCCTGAATTTTATGACACAACCTGCTACAACTAATTACATGTACCTGGTGCCCTTCTAGACTTGTAATGTCATGTAATTATCATAATTATCCATCCAGTCCTGAAAGATCACTCTTTTAATGTGATACCCTGTGGTTATTTAACATAGCTCTGCGGGAAATCACCATGTTTAATTTTTAATAGGTAAACCATCATAAATCATCTATAATGGGCCATTTAACACCATACAAGGTGGTGCCAATAGTTAGCTAAGTTGGTTTATAACTCCAATAACTATGCTTTATGGTAGATACATCTATACTTACTATGGTTTATAAACCAACTTATAACTGGGGGGGCACAATCTTATCAATCTTGCAATTACAGTAGTTGGTGGTTTAATCAAACTGTCATGGTGTTTGGCAACAATATGTTTCCAGTAAAATTGAAGAAAGCTGTTCAGTTTCAGCTACAATATTTCTGAATAAATTGCAATATTTCCCAGACGAGGATTTTCCATAATATAGCTTATTGTATGCTAGCTAGTGTAATCCCTTATAATCATCAACCAACAGGGGTTTGAACACTGAATAATTGCATGTATCCTGATAAATTACAAGAATTCCCGAAGCAGATCTATACATTTACATGATTCCATAATAATTTCTAAGAACTATATAACATGTCCCGTCTGTCCCGTCAACACTGCTCAAGCACATTCAAAATCATACTGTTGATTATTAACTCTCATTATTATATTCATTTATATTCCCATGATACTGTGGATGCTTGCGAAATCCTGCACCACCAAAAGGATGGTCTTTGCAACCCTAATTTATAGTGAGACAAACATGTTTAATAAACCATCTATATCAACTGGTGCAGGATTTCGCTGGCCCATCCACAGTATGTCCATTAAATCGGATGCCTAAGCCTAACCATCCATTGTGACTTGGGCGCCGTCATCCCTGGGTTCCCCTGCATTTCCACCAGTCATCCCAGTCTCGATCTGGGCATGGTCTCCGAGGTCGGACCCGGCGGATTTCAATGTGGCTATGGATCATTTTCCTATGTCATCCCCTGTAGTTACTAGTCAGTTCACAGCTAAGATTAGTTGGATTCGTTGGCAAGTGCACGTGAAAAAACACGTGTTTACTTCACATGAATTCCGAAATTCCCTGGTTCTGAATGGAAAAATGATACCAAAATAGCTGGGATTTCTGGATGAACATCGGGATTTTTTTGTTCAAAAAAATCCCTTGGAAAACTCATAGCTTTTGATCCTTCCCTGTCATGGTCCATCCTGGAAATGTCACCAGGGATGAACATGGCTGATGGTCATCCACACCGACAATGGGAATATGATCCCGGTCCGTAATGGACTGATGACCAAGCCTGATGACCAACAAGGTTTCTAGATTACCTCTTCATCGGTTTTTTTGGATCCAATTCTTCTCTAAAGTCATTCCGTTCTCTATCTATTTTAGTCCGTATATGAGTATATTTATGTTTACGATGGAGTATCTATCACAAATTGAGTATCTATCTTTCCTATCTTCCTTCGCTTTATTTCGCTCTTCATGTCCTATTCTTTCTACTCCACTCCAATCTTATCAGCTCTTACTTGGTCTTCGTGGAACTTCTCTATCCACTCTACGGCATTCTTTCTACCCCATCCAAAGTATCCAGATCTTGTCAAGGTCGAAACAGAAGCATCTCACTCCAAATTGGACGGACAGCTATCAATTATTCCACTCGTCCATTCTCATCCATCCTATGTCTCTATGTGAATATATTCACATATTGGATCAGGCATATGAATGTTATAGCGACTGTAGTGGCTTAACGTACCGACCCAACAGTAGTTGCCAAGTTTTTGGGGAGGTCCCTCGGATTTACCACCGAGCCCTGAAGCAGAAAAAAAAAATGTTGCTTTGGTCCACGGAATTCTAAACTCCTTAGAAACATATAGAAACACTATCAACATCTATCAACAATTTTTAACCATAAATAACCGTGGATCATTGTGGATCCCTTTGATATATGTCTTTCCCTGTCCGAGATCTCCTACCCGACAGGATGAGGACGTTGCCCACCTCAGCGCAGCTGGTTTTTACAAAATCAAACTCTTTCCGTAAGATTTGAGGTGGCAACAGGTGGCATGTTTTGTGTGTATTACTAAATTACTATCCAATTATAGATGTAAATACTATCAAAACAATTCAAAACATATAAAATATCACTTAACTGCCAATCCAAATCGGCTTGCGGAATTGACCAGGATGGCAGCTGATGGCGATTGGTTCTTTTCATGACCTCTCTTGGGAAAAAGGTGAACTTTCAAGTGAGCACTCGCCAGTTGATTTTGAAACCTGGTGAAACAATACGAAACAAGAAAAAGTTGGGCATCACTTACCAGACTTGGCAGTTCAATGTTGCACAGCAGCGTTTTTTGGGGGTGGGTCCCTATTAAATCACTACCAGCTATAACGGTGGGATGAACATCTATCAGCTATAACTTGAGGTTCACTCCAGGGTTTTGACCCCTTCACCATTTCTATGTATATGTATACATATGTGTATATATATATGCATGTATATAATATATATATACATATATATATATATGTATATATATATATATTATATACATGCATATATATACAAATGACTTTACTACTGCAAAGTTCTTTGTTCATGCTATTTTCAACAGTCCAATGGTCCCGGAGTTTTTTTCGCGAACTCAGCGACACACGAGCGTTCCGGATCTGAAGGAGCTTGGGAGACCTTGGAGGACCAAGGTCTAGGCTCGTTGGATATCATGTTTTTATTCCCATACGGATGGTTGCAAAATCCTGCACCAAAAGGATGGTTGAAACAGATAATAAACATGTTGAAAGCCTACAAATCAGGGGATTTCGCCCATCTATCAACTGGTGCAGGATTTCCCAACCATCCACAGTATTAACTGTTTGCAATACTACTGGGTGAACTATGTGAATACAGGTTATTAAATTTATTAACTAGTTGGTAGAATTAGGAATCTACTTGGGGAGTATCTGTTTCGTAACTACATACTCATATGGGCTCTGATATATTGCTGTTGGCTGGGGTTTGAAACAATTATATATAATCACAAATAATCCACGATACAAATAGTATTAATATCAATGGATTGGATTAAGGGAAAATTTACAGGAAAGCCCCATATTTAATGGGAAAATCTATGGTTTCCTGTAAATTTTCCCTTAAACCAATCCATTGATAATACCTATGGTGTAGGGTATAAAGATACATATTTGGGACATTTTCGGACAGAATGGGGGGGGGGGTGTAAAATAAAGGGGAAGGCGTTGAGTCTCCACACCAGCAAAGATCCAGGTCTGCTGACCTCACATGGGGCGAGCATTGCTAAGTTGCGATTTAAAAAAAAAAAAGTAGAGGTGCTCACATAGATAGAATCTTTTTCCAGGATGATATAGAGTACCCTCTAGTAAACTAACATTTTGGTATGGAAAATCACCATTTTTTAATGGGAAAACCACTATAAATCACAATTTTCAATAGCTATGTTAAATTATCAGAGGGTATGTTTGCACATACAATTTCCAGGTGTTCAACCCTTCCCCTGTTCTGTTGGATAAACCAATGGGAAAATGAACGATGATCTTCAGCAAATAAAGATCTAGGGCACCAACAAAAAAAATCTAGAACAGAATTTAATGGATTTATGGTGCCCTAGTCAAACATGGGGATATCATGTATAAAGATATTTTTTTTACATTTATCAATGTAAATAAAGATGCCCTAGTAAAACAGAAAAACAATGAAGAACACATACACAATGTTCATGGATGTGCTTAAGGAACCACCAAAAAATTAAAAACAAAAAAAAAAACAACCCATAGATTCCTCAGTCGTAGATTTCCCATGGAGAAAATAAACAATCATCTGCAGCAAAGCCAAGGGGTCATCGGAATTTTGTCGGCTTTACTCGGGAAAAAAAACGATTTGCGGGCAGACTCCGACCCCCAGACCCCCAGTTCCAGCCGGTTCTGAGAGAATAGGCCAAATTGGCGCGGCTTGGACCCAGCAATGGGTAGCATTTCTACCAGATTTGTTGAATGAAAAATCATTTGGAACTACCCTCTGGTAGTGGCTGACATAGCTATAGAAAATCACCATGTTCAATAGGTAAACCATGGTAAACCATCTATAAATGTGCCATTTTCATCCATTTTCCATAGCTATGTTAGTTTACCGGAGGGTACCATGGATTCCATCTTGGTAGAAAAACTTTTTGAACACATCCAAAGCACCGGTTGCGAAAAACTGTTTGTAAACATCTTGAAACCCATATGCGAACCATGGTGCTGGAATATGCACACCAACATTTGCCACAAAATCGCCCAGTTTTGTAGCTGTGCATATACCAGCACCATGGTTCGCATATGGGAAACCATACCATCATATATATATATACATATATGGATTGACCTAGTAAACAATCCTTTTTCAATGGAAAATCACCATTTTTAATGGGTAAATCAAGCAAATTTCTATCCACGAAGCCATCCACCTGATTTCTATCCACGAACCCATCCCCCACCTGCAGCGTTCTGAAGGCTGTTGGAGGAGAGGAACGACAAGCCGTCATCACCTGCACGTTTTTCGTGAAGGGATCTACAAAGTGGGGCCCCTAGATAGCTAAGTTGGTTTATAACTCCAATAACTATGGTTTATGGTACTTATAACTATAGTTATTGGGGCTTATAAACCAACTTATAACTAGGGGGCCCCACATTGTAGAGGGATCGGCCTCAAATTGGTCCAGTTGTACTCTGCCTGTGTCCTGTACGGCGAGACGACTGCTGGAGCCGCTGGGTACGTCACCGGCACCGCTGGGTACGTCACCGGCACCACCTGAATCAATCGTGGCCCGTGGCGATACGAAGGCATCGAATTTTTGGGCTTGGATGAAATGGTGATGAATGGTTGAAATACCCATCAATAAGCATATAATTTAAGGATTTGATTAAGCATATGGTTGTTGGATTAATGAGGATTAACTATAGAAAAAAAATGTAACGTTGGAGTGTCTCTTTTGTGTCTCAGACAGTCTGAACTTATTGGAAAAAAGTTCAACATATTTTGTTAAATTAGTGTTGACGCCGTCATAAACGAAAAAACAAAATATGGTTGAAACAAGGAAATATACCCATAGGATCCATGTATGCTATATATGGTAACATTTACCATCAATATACCCCAAATGTTAGCATATATACCATACATGGATCCTATGGGATAATTTTAATTTCCTAAATATAGTTGAAACTTAGATATGGAAAAATCATGAAAACTCATTTTAGTTTTGACGCTTCAATCCACATGTTTGTCCACATTCTTGATGGTATCCGCCAGTAAGTGTGAAATATGTTGTTGATCAGTGTAAAAGAGTAATCCCAAGCACCAGACACATTAATATGAATATATATTCATATATTCATATGATATATATATATATATACATATGGTACAAATCCTGATTGTCCCAGCATTTCATGGCTAAATAAAATACTAGCTAGTGTTTCAGAGAATTGTGGCTACTTTGGATGCTGAAATCACCACATTTTCACGCGCCTGAGGGATAGATGTCGCCACTCCAGACCTGGTGAAAGATGGTGAAAGGCAGATGCTGCGCTGCTGGAAAAACCATGGAAAATATCTGGTTGAGGGATTTCCCACTGGGATTTCCATGGTTAAGAATGGTTAATAATGGTTAATAATGGTCTGGTTGGTGGTATGCCTACCCCTCTGAAAAATATGACAGTCACTTGGGATTATTGTTCCCAATAGATGGAAAAAAAATCCAAATGTTCCAAACCACCAACCAGCAATACATGAAAAAATGACATCCTTCAAACCTCAGACTGAGACTCGACCGTATATTTACTTACAGGGTTTCTTGCCTTTTGAGCATCAATGACGATCAATGAACATCAATCGATAAGCCTGATTTTTCTACTTGCACTGATATACCCTCAAAATGAGCCTTAAATGCAACTTACATATTATGGATGGCATGGCTAATCTGTGCTAGCTGAAATGGTTCACTCAGGCGCCAGCCACATATATGGTGCCGGGCTAACAGGGGGTGACATCACCACCTGCCGGAGAAGCTGCACCCCAAATCATTCAGTCGGGATGGTGATGTTTGGTAATTGGGATACATTCGGATGATGTAACGGTTTGGAACCCATATTGTCTCATCGCTCTCAAAAATGAGATGGTCCTATATTATACTCCCCCCTAAACAACTCCACTGCATATATCTCATCCAGTTTTCTTCTTGGGGGGGTGAACTGGGCTTCGATTCATGGTACGGAATTTAAGATCTACTGGGCATTCCTGGCTCCGCCACGAATGCATGGCCAGAAAAATGGCAGTTTCCACCGCGAAAATCAGCCAATTTGTTTGGACAAGAAGTAAATCCAGGCAGTGAACATGATGATTTACCATGATAAAAACCGGTGGAAAAATCCAGGGTACCGAAATGCACTGGCCATGTGGTTTTTATCCCAAAGAAACCATGCCCAACCATCCTCGGTGGCCATGGTGAAGCTCGCTGGAACGGATGGAACTTGAAACAGGACTTGAAACAATCATCATTTAAAAGATGAACGGGAATTAAACTTTGAAACAATCATCATTATATAGGACTTTGAAACTTCAAATATATGGTAATATTATGTAATATTCAAAGTCCTATTAATTCCCGTTCAAACTTCAAACTTGTTTTCATGGTTGTTACTCAAACCAGAAAAATCGGAAAGTCGCTATATAATCTAAAACCACTTCTTACTAAGTTTCCACTATGTCCTATTCTTGGGTTTCAAAACTATCATCATAATATGACATAAATCAAAGTCAACAAGTTGTTTGCCGGATAATAGAACAAAAACTATAATCCGTATTAATCAATATGTTGAATATATGTAACCAAATCACACAATTGCTCCAAACACCCAGGGTACAAGGGGGGTAAATTGAATAAACATAGAGGTGAAATGAATTAAAATGACTAATCAAATACATTGCCAATCTTAGATACCCTGCAAAAAATTAAATTCTTTGCTGGTTAGTAGATATTCCCATCAATACCAAAAGACTAAAGGATTAAAGTATCCATGTAAGATTGACCTAGAATACGCCCTTGTGGTTATAATTCATCTATAGGTTGGAGCAACCCTGAATCATCGACAGTTCCCCTGTTGGCGGAACGGCAGGCTGTGGTACCCCGCCGGAGACACCGCTGTGCGCTGCGCCGAAGAAAAGCGCGACACGGATGGGGTGGGTCCTGCGGATGCCGCCAGTTGGGGGATATCATGGGGATATATGAAGCCGGTTGGTTGACCTAGCCCTCTGAAAAATGATGGAGTGAAAGTCAGTTGGGATGATGACATTCCCAATATATGGAATAAAAAATGTTCCAAACCACCAACCAGGAAGGTTTCCATAAATGGGGGTACCCCAAAATGGATGATTTATAAGCGAAAATCCTATTAAAATGGATGATTTGCGGGTAACCCCTTTTATGGAAACCCCCATATAGCAACCCAACAACCCACCAAAAAAATACAGAAAACTTGGAAATCTGGAAATACGAGGTAATTATCATCAAACTACCATTCTGGAAACACTTTTCTATCTTTTTGAGGCTTACTATCATAGGAATATAATGGGGATGTATTTCTCACGAAGAACAGGCTGGAGGCTAGCGGCTGTTGTTCCCAAACCTGGTGGAAACAGAACTGGCTGGGCTGGGAAACCCAGGGCCCAACCAGCCATGGAGGTTTTCTTCGGTGGGAAAATCATCAAACTGTGGGGGGATGGATTTCCAGCAAGCCATGAAGCTGATCACCAGAGGCTGCATAAGGTGTGTTGCTTTATCCCGATTTATGTCATTTTCTTTGGTCCGTCAGAAACATCATTCATCCCCAAATTGCTGCTTCGCGTTTTCTGCAAAACAGAAAACATGGCAAAACAGAATCTGATCATATCTGGGCGTCATGTAGATGATTCACCTTTCAAAAGTGAGGCTTTCCGCCAGAGATGTCCGGTGGTACTCTTTTTAAGGTCACAACCGTCGCTCCTCTGATGATGGTCACCGGTCGAATCTGGCCATGAGCCATGACGAGCCATGAGGTGGTAAAAGCAATGAGAAACTCCAATTCTTCGCAAATCAACACGCGAATTTACATGGTAAGACTTGGCTTGATCATTGGATATGATTGGTTTCATCACTGGGAAACCAATGTCGTGAAAAGTCGATACAATGGGCTTTACTGCAAAGCTCTTACTGTCGTTAGTAACCCATCCCATCGCGCATAAATTCATCGTCTCGGAGAACTGGTGCGTTCCAAGTTCATTTAAACGCATCCAAATGCCATGTTTTTCTAGGTTTTTGACGGTGAAAAACTGAAAAGTCCTATATATGACACCGTATCAAACGAAACGACAGTTCAGTCGCCGCATTCGGATCGAAACATGGGAAAGTTCGAAGCAGTCTTGGCATCAGTGGTCCAACTCCATCAACCACCACAGTGGGTTGGACAAAAAAAATGGCTCTGTTGAGTCAGCCTGCCTCTGCATCCATCCATCCATCAATGGGAATTTCAGGATCCTAAAAATGGAGGTACCTACCATATATAAGGCCTATTTTTCAGGGCTATGTAAGGGGATATCCCCCCAAAATATGGCCAAACATATGGTACTAACGTACCTCCATCAATTGGATCCTGGAGATCTCCCATTGAATCCATCCAATCCATCCAGTCGAACTGAAGTGATCGACTGAGTTTCGAAATAAAGACCATTGCCCAAACATAGACCCTGACAAACAGGGTTTGGAAGATACCTTTCCACTAAAGATATATATATATATTATTATTATTATTATATATATATTATATATATAACTATATTTTATAATATATATATATAACTATCTTTTTACAATAATAATATATATATATTATATCATTATATATATAACTATATTTCATGTA
>Ga0126342_10015443_pt1 | contig 13390 bp, 12 predicted proteins | sample Cyp1metagenome_FD_92528 | JGI IMG/M metagenome (GOLD analysis project Ga0126342, IMG submission 92528) | Coral microbial communities from Lord Howe Island, Old Settlement Bay, Australia - Cyphastrea 1 metagenome | ecosystem: Host-associated > Invertebrates > Cnidaria > Coral ...
CAAGATGTCTCAGCCACATGTCAGGTACTCCTGGTGCAAAATCACCTTCTCATGGCTGAAATGCAGCTGTACTTTGGGAACCCCAAATCAAAAAAACAACAACCCCAAATAGGGCAACTTGGAATTGAGTTGGGAGGAGCTCCGGTGACGTGTGTGCAAGTTTCTGCAGGTGCTCTTCGCAGCGTTCTTCTGCTCAGTGATGGTACCGCCGTGGCCCGTGGATGGAACACCATTGGACAATGCACTGTCCCTGTGTGTGACTCCAGATTCTTCACCCAGGTTTCTGCAGGTGCATGTCACACTGTATTTCTCCGAAGTGATGGCATTGCTGTTTGTACGGGAACGTTAGAGCACTTCGAAGGGGCGCAGAGGCCAGGATTGGAAATGATTGTGGCTGGCGACCGCCATACGGTGGGGATCACGAGGGATGGCACAGCAGTGTGCGGTGGCTTCAACCATGACGGTCAATGCAATATTCCTGCCCTGCCGGATGGAGTGACTTACAGCACTTGCTCTAGATTCTCGATGGCGTCCCACACTTTCGGCTTTGACGTTTGGGCGATCAATGACGACGAGGTCAATGTGATCTTGACGAACCTCGGTGGGCAAGAACGGCTGCGGTGGAGGCGGTTTGGTCACGAGGAGGCCTTTGCAATCTTCATGCTCGTCTCATTCGACTTGAAGCTGCTGGTTCAGTCGCTGCATCTCATTCTACCCAGCGGCGGTTTGCTACATCATTGTTGTGGTCAATTAACAGCCGGGGCTGACTTTGGATGGCTTGGTCGAACGGCCAAGACAAAGAAGGCGATTTACGCCATGAAGGCCATGAAAAGCGATGAAGGCTGACAAAGCCATGAAAGCCAAAGAGCCATCGAGCCGTGAGCTGGGTTGGGAAAATGGTTGAGCAGAGACCGGGCACGCATCTTTTTATGATGGGTTTCGATTCTTTGAAGACATTTCATTCTTGGATTTTGCACATCCAACATCCTGGGCCAACCTGGAAAGACCATTATTTGCGTAGGGGTTTTTCACTACCCAGTTGCTTGAACGACCTTTCTTTCAATGGTCTAAATGACCTCCAGGGCGTCATTAGTATAATTCCTAATACAAACATGAATCAAATCCCACATGACACTAATAGTTGGTCACTGGGGGTTGGTCGAAAGTCCATTAAACCCAATTTATGGCCTTTCTGGTGAGCTGGGAAAGGCGAACATGTTGCTCACATGTGGGTTGATCGGTCAATTCCCGTGCTCAAAAAGTTGACCTTTCTGGTAAACTCACCATGATCCATTTTTGGGCAATAAGTCATCATGGTAGTGTTATTCTTTTTCTGGTCATCCCATGCGAATTGGACCTTTAGAAAGCCCCAATTTTTTCGGCACCCGTACTGTACCAAGCAACCAACGGTTAGTATGGGAAACTACCCCCTCTATGGACTGAAATCATTTTAAATCTGGTTTGGGAACTCTGTTGTAATTTGCTTAAACATTGTGGTTATCTGGATCAACCTTTGATGAGTACTTTAGTATTGATTTTTTTGCTATAAGTGGGGACCTATATTAACCAGCAACGCATCTGTCATTTTTGCAGGGTATCTTAGATCAGGCATCTTATCTGGTGGAAACTGGGATCCTGGGGGTATCCTGTCCGAGGGGGCCAACCCAAGGCACCAATGAACCATTGGCTGAACCAGATCTGTGCGTGTCTCAAAATTTGGAATACCCCATTTCATGGCCATTCAGGGTGTGAATGTAGTAATCATTCCAAGAGGGTGCTTCGGATTTGCAGCCTGCAGGTGCATGCGCAGAAGTGAGATGGGTGAGGGCGCGAGTGAGCAAGCATTGTTCACATACCCATCTTACCGTCTTCCGCACAAATTCCCCATTGATTTGTTTGCCCCTTTTCCTGCACACTTTTTTACGACGTGTTCAAATCCAACGGCTGTGCATGCAGTATGCGGCAGACAAAAGACTATTGCATTGGCATGAGCCGGGGCTTCTGTGGTGATGTCCAAACTGGTCTTTTAATGACCACTGTAATTTGCATGGAACTTGGTATGGCTGGTTGGGTTCAGTTGAGGGATCATTAAAGTAAAAAAGGCGATTCAAAACCATGTTTCGTATGAGTAGTAAACGGACACTTGAAATGATGTGATAGGGTGGCGTGGCGTTTGCGCGTTTTGGCAAATGCTTTTGAAATACGGAGACATGATGCGGATGGAATGGGGAACTGCCTTTTATTTGGTATTTTCTGGTTGCTTGTCTTGAGCGTGTTAGTCTGTTAGGTGACGGCACGTCCTGCTGCACCGGTACCTCTCGGGGGTCGCCGGCGCCGTTCCCTTGTTCCCCTGCCGTGCTTTGGCGAGAGAAGTTCATGGATCCGAGTGGAACTTTGTGCGAGTTGGTCGAATTGAATAGGCGGTTGCTTTATGCAATATCAGGGAGTCACGGATATAGAATCAGTCAAGGACTGTTGCTGGCTGAACCATCATGCTTGTTGCGGGGTATCACGAAAGAATGAACGGTATGTTACGGTGTGGTTCGAGGTGACTGTTTTTCGCAAATGTGTGTGTGAGATCATAAGGGCTGATGAGAAGTCAATGGCACCATTGAAATTGAAGCTTTGGGGAGTTTTAGGTGCCACATCTGTATACTATTTAAGCATTTATTTGTTTGTTTTATTTATTTATTTTATTTTATTATTTTATTATTTATTTATTCATTTATTTATCTACTTATTTATGTTTTTTTAAATTTATTTTTCTTATTTATTCTTTTATTTATCTGTATATCATCTACACCCTCCCTCTATATCTATATCTGTTACAGCATAGTTACAAATGTATACGTATGTAACATTAATGAATGCATGACGACTACTGTTATATCTCGTATCTAGTATACATATATGGATATCAGTTTTTATGACATATACATATATATATATATGCATCATTTATATTATATTTCCGTATGACATGTATGTATATATATACAAATGCACATCAGATACACAAGGTGAGCCCCCTCAGCTATAAGCGGTTTATGAGCACCTTTAACTATAGGTATATTCCGCTAATCAACCATACTTGACCAATTTATGAGTCACCTTAGCTATGTCAGCTATGGTGCGGGGGCTTCACCTTGTATATATCATACAGCCTTAGTTGGATATTGATCATACTGATAGTTGTGATTATACAACCTTAGTTGGATGGATAGTTGATGATAGTTATACATACAACCTTAGAAGTTGTTGATCTTATGCATATTTATACAAAAGCCCTTAGAAAAGATCAACAACTTATAATAAGATGAAATTTGTATATCCATAGATCAACAACCATAGCCGCCATAGCCATCGTTGGATGATCATCCCTTGGGTCCGGGTGAGCCAGGCGACACCAGGGAAGCCGCAGGTCAGTCGTGACTGTCGATCCGGGCCTTGCCCGGGCCGTGTTTCGGGATCCAAACTTAGTTCTATGTTTTTTTTTGAATTGATCAATTATTCGGATTTTACGAGTTTTTTTTTTATGTTGATTATTCTTTATTGTTCAAGGTTTAGTTTCACAAGAGACTGTGAATGGGTAAACCCGATTTCGAGTTGTTAGTTAAATCCAACTGTTGCATGGATTGAAACACCATATTTTATCTATCTTACCGCCAGAAGTTGCCGATGAAATCCCCAATTTTACGATGATTAACTCGGCATTTCAATCTTACACTTTGTAAATGGGCTATACACTCAGTTAATCCCAGTTATATTTGGAATATCATGGTATATCCCTTATTATATTTGGGATTTTATGGGTTAGATTAATGGATTTTAAACCACGGATCCGATTCGTGGGACGCACGTCCTGTGTTCGCGAGGCGAACCCAGGACGCCGGATGTCAAGTAGCATGGTTTCCAGCCAGGTGCGAAGAGTTTCGCTCCATGGATTGTGAAGCATCAATGGGGGCTTAAATTTGTTGATATGGAGGTTTTCGAAAATGGTGGTACCCCAAAAACGGATGTTTTAGAATGGAAAATCCATCTATCAATGGATGAATTGGGAATCTCTATTTTAGGAAACCTCCATTTATGTAAGTTTTATGGGTTTTATAGTTCTTATGACCTTGATAAGTACTGTACAGATGGTTATTTTTCTAGGTGATGTTTTTTTTTCCATATTGAGATTGGTATGTTGTAACGGAGGTGTTCCCAACTTATCATTATAAGTATGCTGGTGTGATCGGATTACCAGTAATCAATGATTTTTAAGAATCAAACAGGTATTATCTGCTTGAGCTTGACAATTATTTGGAATGGAATGTGATTCTGTATCAGAAGGGTCTCGGTAACCAACATGAACATTCCCAATCCTGGATATGTTTGAATAGTATTTGAACAAAGAAACACGCAACAGACAGTAGATTGGTTTTCACGGGAAAATCTTAACCGGAAACCATCGATTTTCCCATGAAACATGGGGCTTTCCGGTGAACATTTTCCCCAAAAAAAGGTGGCTATCCCCATGAAGCCTCTGCGAATCCAGGAACACCCTGGGACCGGTGCCAGGTGATCCATTGCTAAGGATTGTCCGGGGGGTAAACGTTGACAGAGATGTGTTTTTTTCCTATGAAATTCGATGTTTTTCCCAATGTTTTCCCCTAGGACATTGACCTATGAATGGCGTCTTTTCCACATCTAGGCTATTTTACAAAAATCGCAAAGAATAGAGAATTGTAATCAATTGGATTTTTGATAATGGACCCTTTTAATATTTTTTGATCTATTGAATTGGAAGCAAACATAGTTATCTTAAACAATCCACATTTTTTGGGTATCCGTTGGATGATCCTTCAAGGGCTTAGTTTAGCGATGGGCTTCCTTTTCCATGTTGACTCAAAACATGGAACCCCACAGTGTTTCTTATCCGAATTAAGCCATTGTGTAATCATGTCCATTGATAATGGGAAAATTGACTTTCCAAACTTTCTCTTCAATCATCAGAAACATATGGAAACATTATGTATGTGTTTGGTAATGGCCACCTTGGGAAAATCATTTTCCAAACATGAAAACAACACCTTCCTGGAACACCTTCCTGGTGGTATTCCAGCGATTTTTCAGGTACCCGGAATCCACCCCGTGACCCAAGATGATCATCCCCAAGTTACTAAAGATTAGTGTCAGAAAACAGTTCGACTATTTCTGATTAATGGCACTTAATGATACTTAATGATACTACTAGTATGTTGATGATGATACGTAATCAATGATACTTAATCATGAAATTGGCTTTACTCTACTAGTGATAAATGATTAATGTGAGTAAAACCAATATTACTTGTAGGAACCAGGTATTGATTCTCACATCATGATTGTTAGTAAAGCAATACGATCCACCACCCACACCTTTCCCATATTTTGGTGGTATACTTGATGGTTCATCCCACATACTAAGTAGGTTAGTTCACCCTAAGTGGATTAACCCTACTTATCCCACTAACCTGCTTAGGATTCGTGGGATGAGCCACCAAGTATACCATCAAATTATGGTGGCAGGAGGACTTGTTGGCCCCGGAGCGTTCTCCATGGCTGCCATTTTTGGACAAACACCACTTTTTGGTCACATCAGTTCTCGGTGGTTCTTGCGTCAAATCCATACATGCTCATATTCCCAGACTGGATAGATAGACATATATATATATATTTCTATTTGTAATATATACTGTATATAATATATAATTTAATATATAATATAATATTTAATATAATATAATATATAATATGATATGATATAATATGATAATATATAGTATAACATAATATGAGATAACAAAATAAAACATAATATCATATAACATAATATAATATAGTATAATATAATATGATATAATATAACTTAATATAATATGATTCAATTTAGCATAATTTAATATAACATAATATAATTATATATATATTTTTAATTTACTATAATATGATGTAAAAAAATAAAATATAATATAATACAATATAAAAAATCAATATAATATAGTATGATATATTATTATGTAATATTTCAATATATATATATTATAATGATATACAATAAATTATTGATATATACACAACATAATATAATATACAATATGAATATATATATATATATATACATATACATATACATACATCATTGTACATTCCTCAAAAGGTCTGCATTTTGCAATCCCAATTTTCTTCCTTAACATCCCTCCCAAACATGCCACCATTCCAGGTGGCGGAGCTGGCTTCGGAATTGAAAGGTGACCAGGTGAGGGGGAGAATCAAGGTGTTTGTGGCTGAATTCCAACGGAGAACTACGGTGAAGAATAACAGAATCTAAGGGACGTGAGATTCAGGCCATCAAACGAACAGATGTTACTAACACCAACTGGGCCTTGAATTTGAAATTCAATATGGGGAAACTCAAACAATTGCGGCTTCCAAAAGGTACGGGTACAATCATCTTCCAACCCTTTTGTTCCATGGCAATTAAGTTTCAGAGGAGCATTGTATATTTGCAGTATGGCATGAGTTTGATTCGGCTCGGTCAGGTAGATATTTGCGGTTCAGCATGCACGGTTCGATTCATAAACGGTTACATTAGTAGAGGATATAAACGGTTCTACTGGTTCGGTTACTTAACATGTATGGTGTTTGAGAAAGAGGATTGCTATGTTGTAGATCTTCCAACCGGAATTCCTAGAATATAATCCTATAATTGTGATCGTCACATCTCGTGCAGATTTGTCCTTAATAGTTTAATATAGTTTATAGCAACCTCCAAGATAGAAAACTTGGAAACCTGGAAACTACACGGAAACCATCATTTTTACCGCCTTGGAAACAGCTGTGGAGCGTGACAGGTTGGGGTAAAAACACAGATGGTTTGCAGCAGTTGCTGATCCATCGTGATGGCGCTTGCTGGTTTCATAGTGTGGTGCCTCGAAGCTTACTGTATTTGGACCGGCACTTGGATCGAAGGATGAGGTCGGACACGGATGACCATGGACTATCGTTGAGGGATTTTGAGGCTTTGGAAGCATTCAGGTGTCTACTCAGTCTTGGATTTCGATCCTGTGCTATAATTACAGACGTCCAATGAGGTGTTCGGTCCGAACTGCTTTGGCACTGCTTCTGTGATGACATACTGGTGGCCGCATGGGCCATGAAAGACGGATGGTATTGCCCTCAAGGAGCACATCCAAGCCGCAGCTTTTGGAAATCAGACATGCCTCTCGGTTTTTATTAGGGGGTGCCTGCAATGAATTCTCAACATTGCTTGAAAAACCTGAAGGGGTCCAGCCCCAGAATTGGAAATTTCCGGATCTGCTTTGAAGACAGCATCAATCTCCACATTTTAATATTTGGTTTTGATAATGTCAACCGCGGATTACTGTAATAAACCCTAGCCTAGGCTGTTCAATAATTGGGGGGTACCATTTCAGTAGCCATTTATTCCTATTTGGGGGAACCACCACAATTAATCAACCAGGGTTTATTAATCCGGGGTTGACATTACATTGTGTGATGATAGCCCTGAAGGGAAGCCAGCCTCCCCTTCATTGCTGCAGCAGGCATCAGCTCCATCCAAACTTGCCAGACTCTTAGCTTCGCAGCTGGGGGAAGGGCCAATGATACAACTGAACGGGACCCAGTTAGTGGTCAATAATCATGGTTCAAATGGCTTCATGTAAGATAGACACGAGTATATCAATAGTATATCGACAGTATCTATCAAGACCTAATGTACTGTATTTGGGGGCATGAACATCCATTTGAGGAACTCTTTTTTGGGTGAACGGCAGGGTATGAGGGTTTTGACCCATGGCCATCTATTACTTACAGTATATCACGTTTCTATCTATGCGTTATGTGCAGGTTTCAGAGCGGCCAAAAACCTCAAGCATAGTGACGCCATGATTTCACCAAATATATTTAATTTGAATACACCAAACAATTGCAATTTTAGAGGTGAAATGACAATTTCGATGTTGAGGTACCCTATTTTCGCGTAGTTTCCAGAAAGTATACATGGAATCTATATGTTTTTCCATCAAATATGGGTGTTTTCTGTCCATTTTCTCTGAGCCCAATCCATGAATGGGATGTCAGTCAGGATTTAACCAACCAAAAAGGGCATTTACTGGCATAGTGACATTCAAAATTTCCGGAGCTGAAATGTTTGGCATTTTGGGGAATCATCCCCTTACTTACCAATACCTTGGACTATCCCCCAGCCAATATTGCCAGTCAGATGTCAGCACCATGGGGGAGAACCCCAACTGTAGTTGGTTAGTTATAAACTAAACCATCTAAACCATTCTGGTTTGTATCCATCTCATATGATCTTCTATTTCCATAAGTCCAAGAATATAGAATGGGGAATCCCCAAATCGCCAAGATTGTGGATTTATGGAAAAAATGCAGATACAAATCAAACATCGTGGGATATCATGATTCCAAGAAACCCCCACGTATCCCCGATATCGACGCCTTGGAACTCCTTGAAGGAAAAACCCGCGGCGCCGCAGAGATTTGATGGGAAAAATATCGGATCCATGATCCGTGTCATAGAGGTTCCGGAAACCATGTGAAAATAGAGTACCAAGATCCCAATTGTAATTTCAGCTGTTGCATCGCAATGTTTGGGGGAGCCAAAAGTGTTGGTCAAAGCAGTAGATATTGGGTGAAAGATGAGTTTGGAAACTATACAGTTACCATCTTGTGTTGGTTTAATTGTATAGTTCAGATCTTTTTTGTATATAGATTTCCATAAATCCACAGTGCATCCCCAATATCTATCAATATCTCATATCCCACTATACCTGGTTTCTAGCCCTATGATATTGCATAAATCCACAACTACCCTCTGGTAAACTAACGTAACTATGGAAAATCACCATTTTTAATGGGAAAACTCACTATAAATGACCATTTTCAATAGCTATGTTAAATTACCAGAGGGTATATCCATTTCTTCAATGGATCGCTTCATTCCACACCCCTGAGGCAGCACCAGAGGCCGGCCGCCGCTCCAGCAGCGGCCGGCGCATGTCCAGCAGCATGGCAGCCAGCCAGGCGGCGTGGCAGTGATCACTATGAAGTGATGCCCCATGTTAAACCGTTATTACTGCTAGGCTTTGGCGATGATAATTGTATATATATATATATTACATACATATTAAAACAATTGATATAGTAATAATAAATAATAACGATGATAATATATATGATTATATATGCAACTATATATTAAATATATGCATATTATAAATTATATATACATACAATTGGGTTTATAAATCGACTTCTAACCTGGCACGTCGCTTTTCAAATCTTTGGACTACGAGGAAAGCTCGCCGATGGCTTTGGTTTCATCGTCCGGATGGTGGATGTAAACCAGCGCCATTTAGATATTAAACAAACATGTATCTATAGATATAGAATGTTATAGATGGACTATATAGTTATATAGAATGTTATAGAATGTTATAGAATGCTTTTAGAATTTTATAGAATGTTATAGAATATAAAAGAATAGATAAACTATATAGTTATAGAATGTTATAGATGTTAGCTGCTAGATTACGTATTTGATATATTATCTAATGTGGGAAAATGACATAAATCCATAAACCACCCATGATTGGAAATGGTAAACATAGCAGCATAGCACCTATAAAAATGGTGATGACTGGGGGATGCTTTATATGGCATTGTTTTACCCACATTGGACGATTTTCAGAGACATCCAGATGACCAGTAGTATCCATTGGTACCCTTGGGTCTCCATAGCCGAAGCCAATTTATCTAATTTTGAACAAAACGAAGCAAACGAAAGTAACTTTATTGCTATCTAAGTACTTTTTTTTGTCGGGCAAATCATGTCAAATCAATTAATTATCAACGTCTGTCGCGTAAAATTCAAACATGTCCATGGCAAAGGCTGGATGCATATATATACATCCCTATCATTTTTTCATATTTTTCCTTGTCTACCCTCTGGGACTCACAGCTAAGCTATGGATAATCATCATGTTATATCTTGTTTAATAAGTAGAAGATCCACTGGGCCGTTTTCCATCCCAGATGCTCCATGTATGGCATATTTACATATATTTACCTACAGTTACTCTAAGAATTGCCCAGTTTTGTAGGTAAATATTCCAGCACCATGGATCATCTGGGCGTTACAAACTCTTTCACCATAGGAGCGTCATATTTTGCAACCCGTCCAGGTGGCGGACCTTGCCTCGGAATTGAAAAGTGAGGTGAGGACTCTGATGGGGCTGGAATCACTAAGAGATGTTACCCTCCGGTAAACTAACAGTTTGCTATTGAAAATGGCCCGTTTAGTTTGTTGATGTTTGTTGATTTAGCCATTGAAAATGGTGATGTTCCATAGTTTGTTTGTATGTTTACCAGAGGGTATTCTTTGTGAAGTGAAAAATTACCTCAGCTCCGATGAACGCCCAAGGGTGCAAACTCACAGGGTTGATGGTATTTTCCCAATGGAAAAGTCGACCGCTTGGGATAATAAATGTGTATATATATATATAATTAGTTATAATTATATATATATATACATACCTAGGCCCTGGAAGTACCCATAAAAATTGTTAAATGTAGTAGACATATGGGTGAACACAGCAATGTTTATAGGTACTTGGAGAGTCTAGGTATATTGTGAAGGCATTTTATGGGATTTTACTTATTCATTTTTTGTTTATTCTTTTTGGGGGTTCCTGAAGCAAATCCAAGTTTTGAATAGAAACCTAAGGAACTCAAACAATTGCCCTTGCCAAAAACGCACCATCATCTTCCAAACCCGTTTGTTTCATGAAAACCAATTCGACAAGGAACGCTGTTCCCTGCTCATGGTTCATGATTTGTTGTGAAGTATGAATATCCAACAAAACGCGGGAAGATGCTTTATGATTGCCATCCACTCACTCAACTTGGGGCCTCCAAATGAGGGACAGGAAGGGGCGTAGAGATTGCAGGAGCTTTTGCGGGGCCGATTAGCAAGTCGCATGGCTTCAGGTGTTCCAAGCACATCAACATCATGCATTGGCGCATCCCTTGCTTCTATAACATCTTGCCATGTTACCACTCCGCCACAGTGTTCGAATGTCTGTGTCTAGCGAGGACAATATCAGTCTCGCAAACATTCTTTTGGGCGCCAAAAATGCGCCCAATTTTGGTCCCAAAAGCAACTTCGCTTCTTGAGAAAGACACTGCGCGCTCCAATTCTGGGACCAAGAATCCACTGTTGCATCCTTTTCCTTTCCTTTTCCTTTCCTTCTACACATTCCTACGTTTTATCTGGGGGCCTGGGACCAAGAATCCACTGTTGCATCCTTTTCCTTTCCTTTTCCTTCCCTTTTCCTTTCCTTTTCCTTTCCTTCTACACATTCCTACGGTTTAGCTGGGGGCCTGGGACCAAGAATCCACTGTTGCATCCTTTTCCTTTCCTTTTCCTTTCCTTCTACACATTCCTACGTTTTAGCTGGGGGCCCAGGAAACGATTCCGGAACACCAAAAACGAAGCCAATCGTACTATTCCACCAAACCGAACGGAATTTGGAAGCGGCTCAATACCAGGCAGCAGCTCCATCCAGACTTGTCGGACTCTTAGTTTCGCGGCTGGGGGCTGAAAAGGGCCCAGTTGTTGGTCAATAATCATGGTTCAATATGGTTCAAATGGTTTGACATGGGGTAGACACCAGTGTATCGGGAACCACCATATTTGAGAGGATGAACATCAGCTACCTTTGCGCCTCTGCGATCCCTCACATATCTCCACCCCCTCGTTCCAATTCCTGAGGCAACACCAGAGGCCGGCCGCCGCGGCAGCAGCGGCCGGCGGATGTCCAGTAGCATGGCAGCCAGCCAGGCGGCATGCAGCGGGTCAGGAAATGGCTATCCAATAGTCTTGAGTCTGACGTCTAGGGTAGTTTTACCCTGTAAATGGCCTATTAAATTTCACGATCTCTTGCTTTGTTTTGTTTTTTTAAGGGGATCACGGATTTTGAAGTAAACATGTATTATTTCGTACAACCTATACGCGCAGAAGGGTCGCGAGGAAAAGAAGTCTTGAATCTTGTGATTTTTGTTGAATCAGTGAATCAGTGGTCCATAGGTAGTTAGTATTAGCGTCAAATCCGGATGGAAAAACACTGGTTGATTAATTAGGTTGATGTGCTACTAAGAGGGCAACTCCTAATATCTCCCAATGAGCAACAATCCAGGGGTTTTACAAAATCAGGTTTTCACATTAATATACTAATAGGGAGTTATCAACCATCATTTATCTATCCTAGCCTTTACAAAGAAGAATGGTTATGAATAGAACCCATACACCTCCATCCAACCACAGTGCTTGAACTGATGGGCAGATTACCTCCATGATTTGTTAATCATGGGTTGATTTGAGGTAACTCCCTCTTAGATGTGACCTAAAAAATGGAAATTCAAGGACCTTTTGACGGAGGTGATCAAGATTTAACGGTAACTTCGAAGATGGGCCGTACACTAGTTCGTCCCCGAACTTAGGATTATCCCCTTCGGGTGTTTCCTGAAATGGGGGATGCCCAAGTCACCGCGGGTTCAATACTAAAATTTGTTCCTTTTCTTTGATGATTTTTAGGGGCTACCTTATGGATTGGAAACCTCGCTTTACTTCGAAGATGGGTCAAAAACTTCGTCAGTCCCACTCCGTTCGTCTTCTAACTTAGGATTATCATGGATTCTCCCATTTCTGATTAGCTCATATTAGCTGATTAGGTGATAATTCCACTTTTTCCCCAAACACTCCCAGATGCTCCATGTATGGAATATTTACCTACAAAACTGGGCAATGTTTAGGGTATATGTAGGTAAATATGCCAGCACCATGGAGCATCTGGGACTATGTCCACTCAGGGCTTCTTCCGACTCTTCCAGGTGGCCGAGCTGGCGCAGGAGTTGAAGGTCGAGGAAAAACCGGAGCTCACCAAGGCGAGAGTTGGCGAGATCGAGAGAGACGGAGGGGCCCGGGGATGGGTAAATCACCAGCAAGAATTGGTACGTTTAACTATAGCTGGTTGGTGGTTTGGAACATGATTTTTATATTTGTTTCATTTTTCCATAGATTGGGGATAATCATCCCAACTGACGAACTCATATTTTTCAGAGGGGTAGGTATACCACCAGCCAGATAGTCCCTTTGGTTATTTAACATAGCCATGGAAGCCATGGCCCATAGAAATAAATGATTTTCCCAGCTAGAAAACTCCATTGATAAGGGATTTTCCATAGCTATGTTAAATAACCAGATGGTACCGTTTAAGTATAGTTATTCCGTTTGTTGCTGGTATAACCGATTTGTGATACC
>Ga0126342_10015444_pt1 | contig 13390 bp, 10 predicted proteins | sample Cyp1metagenome_FD_92528 | JGI IMG/M metagenome (GOLD analysis project Ga0126342, IMG submission 92528) | Coral microbial communities from Lord Howe Island, Old Settlement Bay, Australia - Cyphastrea 1 metagenome | ecosystem: Host-associated > Invertebrates > Cnidaria > Coral ...
TGCACACTGAGCTGGGCAGGTCCCAGGTTGAGGTCCCAGTGCACACTGAGCTGGGAAGTTGGCAAAGAGCTTGGCGAAGAGTTGGCAAGGCGGAAGTGGAGGTGGAAGTTGATGCAGACATGGCCGAGGAGAAACTAGAGGAGGAGGAGGACGAGGAGGAGGAGGAGGAGAGCTAGCCGAGGAGGAGGAGAACAACTCTGGTAAAATCTAACAACCCTCACCTGGCAGGTGGGGCAATAGAATATAAATACCCTCTGGTGAACTAACATAGCAATGGAAAATGGCCATTTATAGTGGATTTTCCTATTAAAAATGGTGATTTTCCATTGCTATGTTAGTTCACCAGAGGGTAATTTAAATAAACAATATGTTGATGTCCCATAATTATACAATTTATATATTGGTGTTTAACGGTTTAGGGTTGTTTAGAAGTTATGGGTATTAGTTCATCATCCCACAACAAACATGTTGTTATTATTGTTTTTCAATGATCAATGGGTACTATTGAAATTTCAGTGACATGACATGACATGAGAGTGCACTGTGCTCCTCTTCCAGGATCACCACTCAGGCAATCTCAAGGTTCTTGATCCTGTTCGATCTTCTCCGGAAGATCTGCGGCAATATCCGGGTCTGTCTTTAGCCTCCAGGGCAGAAATATCTTGACAAGCCGGGTTAGCACCTCATGCCTTGCCAATCTGTCATGTTTGTGACCAGTAGTAGTGGCATCCACCCTTTGGTCCATAGGATAGTCGCCGCTTGGCCACTCACCAACTTTCACAGAGTTGGGCACAAGCTGGTCGATTTGGTCCGTCGTCTGGAGGTCGGTCTCGAGGTGAAGAAGTTGTCTGAGTACAGTCACTATAATTCTATAATAATACAGTAATCAATACTGGCCAAAACTCATTTATCAACAGAATTAATTCCATTCGATCAATTGTACTGTACTATTGATTCTGAATCTCTCAAATATGGATAATAATAATATATGCTGGCAAATGTCATGGAGTAACTATTTAAAATTCACTATTACTATTGGTTATGGTCCAGCCGGCCGAATTCAAACAGTCAATCCTGAATCCTTCATATTATTATTGGTATTTAATTATTATTACAGTCCCCTGGATTATAATCATTGTTTTTCATAATAAATAATAAAGTCTATCTCTGAAATTAACCCCATCATATGATCTTAGTACAGTCGTCCCCTCTTGTTCCATTCAAGGCCGTGGAGGCAATGGATGAGCCAACCATTACATTGGATGGTACCCTGGTGAGTGAGATCCCGGCTAAGAAGGCCAAGTGTGGTGATGCTGCTTCTGATGGTGGATCGACAAAGGCCCCCTCTGTTTCGGGGGCATCAGTGAAATCACAGGTTAGCTCAGCTGTTTCTGGGAAAGCCTCTACTGCTGCCACTCCAGAGCCGAAGGCAACCCCGGCCACCATGAAGGCCACTCCTAAGGCAAGCGCAACCGGCGCAGCTTCGTCAGTTGTTTGCCGAGGTCAACATGCCTAAGTAGGCATTGCTTTTTGAACTGCCGGGCTGGCCAGGCTAGAGGTCCATTGGAACTGTGTGGTTTAGTGCCCTGACTGTGACTATTAGTAAAAACCTTTAATACTGTAGCACTGGAGTTCTTAATAATGTTACTTGTTTGTTTTGGTTTCTACAAATTCCACCTCCACAAACATCCTTCAGATTATGAGTCAATATGACGGTTGAATACATGGTGATGGGTCAAACACTGCAATTAAAAGTATCTCAGTATTATCTCATTTTGTGGGGGCCCTGGCTTGCTTGAAACCTGGCAAACGTTGGCAACATGTCCCTGTAGTGATGTCATGAGGATACACTAATTCATGGCGTGTGTGCCAGGGTCCATTAGGGGCCTGAGATGAATCCACATTCCGATTCTTGTTGTGCACTCCGATGCTCCAGCTGTGGGGCCCAAGCAAACTGAAGAATCAGCTCAGGTCATAATGTATCATCAATCATCTTTGATTTTAACTAACATGATCGTGTACTGGTCATTCTGGTATGGTCATCCCAAGTGTGACTTGTGAACTTCAGGATTGGTTGAAACACATCTTATCTTGTCAAATGAGAACTCAACCAGAATATCTATAGCTCCAACATTCAATACCTCGCATCAACAATGTAATCTCGTTTTACTTCTCACAAACGTGTTACAAAGTAATGCAGCAATTACATGTATCGTATATCTCCATAGGGTCACCACCAGTTAAACAGTTAAACCAGTTACTTATTGGCAGCTTGGGGTCACAGAAAGAGCAGGTGCAGTTTGAGGCACAACTGCCGAAATGGAATGGGTGCTGCCATCAGTGATGGTAATAGAGCAGCATTCGAACTTGCTTACTAAAACCATTCAGTTTAGCGTTTTACACTTGAGTTGTTAGGGACAATGTGGAACTGGGATCCAATGAACGATATTTGTAAATGATCATCTTTAGATACACTACGATTTCTTTTATGTCATTTTGGTTGATGCCATCTTAGGATCCCCCTGTAATGAAGTCAAGCATGATTCACCCAGATCTGGGGATTTGCACCTGCCCTGCTCGGATCTGACATCACTGGCAGCACTGGAATGCCTCAGCCCAGGGCGAAGGGGGGAACAACCAGCCAGTTAGTCGCGCCAAAAAGGGATCTCACATGCGCATTGTCAAATTGTGGGACAAAATGGGGTTTTTATACAATTGTTTCAATGTTTTCAAGCCGCCAATCACCAGTCATTTTGTTTCAAATGGTCAAACAATCGAATCAATGCTGTGGAGTATGTTATAGATAACTGATGATGGTTCAGGGTGAATCTCAGTAACAAATAAACTATCAGTGAGGGAATCCCTATTAATTATTATTGTTATCTTACTGATAAAATATAATGAATGATGACATGGCCGTGTTTATAAGTCCAAACTGTTTGTTTATAATATAATAAACAAACAGTTTGTTACACGTCACTGTCATGTCATGTCATGTGCAGTCAACTCTGGGTTTCCAATGAAAAACACATGGATATCAACTTGGAATTAACAATGTTATTTAGGGCTTTTTAGGCTTTATTATTTCATTCACTGTTACACTGTTATCCTCAGTAGCATTTCACGCCTTGATCTCCCCATCACAACATTGTGCTTGGCCACCACGTACTGGAGCTTTAATGTCATGGAGCTAGTCTGGGACAAACAGTTCAGTACTACTTTATGTTTGAACCATTGAACCAGTAGTCGTAGTCGTCGTAGTTTATCGGGATGACAATAATAACATAAATAACAATAAATAATAACTGATACTTATAATTGAAAAAATATTGTTTTGATTGGCATTTAATACTGGTCATGTGGGATCCTTATAATACAATAAATTGCTGATTATAAATAATTAAATACTACTTCAGATTACTATTCTACCATCCATTAATCCCCAAAACAAAACAGGCTCCCATCCACAGACGACCAAGCACTGAGGCTTTGTCAAGGCACATTCAAGGACTTGCCGGTGAAGAGTGCCTGGGCCTGCGGCAGCAGGTGGCCCCCCAAGTCGCTTTTTAAGCAGCAATGTCATGAGCAATGGAACCAAACATTGTGGGTATCATTTTTTGGTTGCATTACAAAGGCAATAAAGGGTCAGCAGTGTTGTTTAGGTTTTACCGTCAAACATCATGACTTGGGCCTGGGAGAAACAGTCACCAGTGGTGGTATCCAAACCTGTATTAAAGTCAAGCCATATGTCCAGGGTTACTTTTGGCTTTATCAAATGATGTTCCACGAAATGTAAGCAACAGTATTAAGGATTCATCTTTTTTAAGAAGTTGGGAGCTGGAACAGATATGGTTCCAGGAGTGTTCAAAACTTTCATGCTCTGTCTCCGACACTGGACTGCCAGCACCCCTAAGGAGCGAAGCACACAATCAGGTTCTGGAAAGGATTTGCAGGAGAACCAAGATCAATCTTTGCAATGTCCGTGTTCTTTAGCTTGAATTTGTGGGGTTGGGAGCTAGCTAACCCAACAGCTGATAATCAGATCATATCTTGAACTTAGGTTAGATTTCTACTTGTAAGTACGTATGTGTTTTCATTACCATTCATTCGTGGTTGTGAACCGCACTACTGCAGTTACTTACCAATTAATCAGCACATCATTTGCTTTATGTCAGTAATGCGACCCACTCAGGCAATGATTGAATAGTTGAAAGACAAAATAATAGTGACGGGGTCAACCAACCATAAAAATAATTATCTTGAAAAAAACAAGTAAAATGTACTACTGGGACAACCCTATCAATCCACAACTTTGACAATTCAGTCAGGGGCCTTTAAACAATCAGATCCAGATCAGTACGAACCAGGTAACCAAACCAGTCTATCAGTCATTGAATCACTCAACCACAATCAATGAACCAATCATCGAAGTAATCAACCAATCAATCTGATCAATCATCCAATCAATCCAACAATGAGCCACAGCGTCACGAAAGTGGGTTCATGAAGTTCTCGATCCTTCTTCTAGCACGTAGCAGTCCCGCACTCACTCGCTGCAAATGCACCGATATGCCCACAAACTGGCGGCACTGGGTGTTTCGCCAGCCACAATGGTGCCTTGCCACCGCAAACGCTGCATGACGCCATATCAGGTGTGAGAACATGCCAACCATGGCATCCGACCTTGACCCTGTACCCACTCTTGTGGTTGATGGGCCCTGTTGTCGCCAGCCAGGATCCAACTGTCAATAGTCAGTGTTTGGGTTCCAAGACATTTCAACGGCCTTAATTATTGTTGGAATTAAAATCATTAATCGTTGCTAGGGGCAATAAATATCAGGATCCTCATCACCTTACTCATGATCAGTATCAATTATCATAGACTTAGACATCATCAATTACCACAATTTATAATCATACCCCTCCTCAGATTCAATCTAATTTTAAATAAATGGTACTAAGGTCCCTCCTTAGGTCAAATTTCCCAAAGAATTATTTACTACTATTGCTTATTTCAGTTAGGTTGAACGGTTATCTGAATCTATGATTAACTATCTTAATCATGTAATTCCCGACCCGGTGTATTTCCTTGTGGCCTTTTTGTGGCCAGCTGCTCAGCGCTTCAGGTCTACCTGCAGGCCATCAACACCGCCAACAATGCAGCTCTGGACAGGGACCTGCTTATGTATGCTCCAGCGCAGCGTTTGACTTACACAACAGAGGACATGACCTTGAACCCTATCTCAGCAAAGGACCGTTGCCTGTTGAAAGGGGTTCCTCTTCTCAATCTATTTATTTACCCTGTGGCACTGTAAGTTGTAAGGCATTCATTCTGTCATGACACAGCACACTAAACAGTGAGCCCCAAACAAACATATTTTCGGTGGTTTGGCTCATATAATATTTTCAATTTCACAAGCATTTGGGCACTGCACTACTGGCTATATATTAACAATGAAATAAAAACACTACGATAACCGATAGACATTTGAAAAGTGGGAATGCTTGTTTCTTAAAAACAATATAGCGACTGTGGTTGATGAATAATTTTTAAAAGGTAACCCGTCTCGGCCACTCCGGCCTTGGTCCTGGTAGAGACTGGCAGTTGCCGTGCGTTGCCGCCAATACGCCTCCCCAAGGTTGGTGACAACGAAAAGGTCCAAGTCAAGGCTTGGAAAATGCTGGCATTGAAGTTGCGGGTTTGGTTCGACTCGGACCAGTGCCACCATCTATGGAATGATTGTCGAATCTGGGACTGTCCATAACTCTACTATCACCTCAGATTTCTTTTTCTGGATTCCAGGATGTTTCAAGGTGTGTCGTTGGTTTGAGTAGTGAACAACAAAGACAGCCATTATTGGGAATGAATATAAATGTTTTCTTCATTTCATCTTTCAGTAGTTAGTAAGGTCATCATGACCCAAGCAGTCTGTCACAAGGGGATGATGCCACTGACAACAATGGAGATATCATAGTTGTACATCATCATCTGATTAGTTGATTTAATTAAGTCATCCATCAATTCAACCTGTGATAAAAATTATACCCAATAGCTGCATCAATTAGTATAATCAGTCCAAAGGGGTACGGTATGGCATGAAGAATACCGGCAGATCTTAGGAAATGCTTTTGACCGGGCTGGCCAAATGGTGACGTTGCTGAAAGCCACACTTCTGAGCCAAGCAAGCCATGGCCCGTGACTGGGGCTTAAATATGTTAACTGTTATTACGATTTATACTATGATTTTATCCATGGCCTCACAACCAGTAACCGATTTAAAAGGCACTGGAAATTCAGACATCTGTGAATTTCTTTGTTGCAAGGACCTTTCAGATTCCATATCCAGAAATTCCAGGTGACCCTCAACACTTGACTTGAAAATAACCCTCGCTCACCCTCTGGCTCAGGTATCTGGGGGGATCCAATTTCATGGCCAAGCAGGAGGCCTGCAACCGCTACATTGCCAAACATCAAAATGATCAGGTGAAATGGCGTGAGCTCTCTGAAAGCATGGCCCATGACAGTGGAAAAGAATTGGACTCCGATGACATTATGGGAACTATCCGGGAATTGTCATCTTCCAGTGCAGTGGAAGCCCGTGGTGACTACGCAGCCCGCCTTGTAGTAGCAGAAAGGCCAAAGGTTCCATTCACCTCCAGAACGCCCACTGGAGGATTTTAAGTTTTAATAATAACACCCGGTCATAGAATGATTACAAATATCATATTATTATAAGATGACTTTACTTATTATATGACTTTACTTATTATTTATTTACTGACTAAAGTAAAGTCATCTTATAATAATATGATAGATACTTTTATATCCCCAGTCAGTAAGTAGTAAAATCTGATCTAATCCGGGTTGAATTTCTACTATCAGACCAATGAAAGTCCATTCATTGACAGTTTGAATGTCATGTTCATTCAATATACTACAGAATTGAAATGAGCTTATTTAATAATAATAAATTAAATGATTCGAGTTTTCATGTCAACAGTGGGGTTATTATTGATTTTGGGTGGGTTTGGTTCATCCAGATCATCCCAGTCCCATCCAATGACATTGACTGACCGTCATATTTAAATATTGTGAGTCATACAGAACACATAACAAGTATTATATAGGAGAAATCGGTTACTAAATACACTGTTCATGGGGTTAACATTCCATCCGTGGTCGTGAAGACCTTGTCCACCCTCAGGTACGAAACAAAGGTTGGTTCCAGCTGACACAACGATGCCGCAGCCTGGTATCTGAGTGGACCATCAATGAGGAACTTTTGAGAATGGTCAGAGATGATCAGGACGATTTTGATCCCAATTTCAAAGTTTCTTGGCTCAGTGCTGTTTATCGAAACCACTTTTTTAAACCTTTGTTATTTCCACACAGTGTCAGAACTGTCAGTCCTGTGACTACTGTTGTTCGTCCCAATCACCCATTGATCCCCAAGGGTCGGAAATAACCAACCTCAGATTCAAAAAATATTGTTTTTTGTTATTGACAAATTGATGATGTGGACCCACTACAAATAACATACTGAACAATAATTAATAATAACAACTAATCCGGTTATTATTGACTACTTGGTTCATTATATTGTTAGTGTATATAAATTTTAATAATCCATAAGCAATAGAAGGCTATTGTTTATTTATTTTTCTCCACTATCATCATTACGTTATTACAGGTCCCTATCAAAGAAAGTAACCATTGAAACCTCATTGTCATTTTTTGAGTTGAGAAAACATCACCAAAACATCCATAAATAAACAACAATTCAGCTGCAGTAATCTTGAAAACTTTTTCACACTCTTTAGAGTGTGACGGCCAATCAAATATGTGAGTGTATTTATTATTAGATAAGACTCCATTCTACTTTTATTATATTATTACCCCAGACCCAGGCCTCAGGTTATTACTTACTACTATTATATTACTGTAGGTCCCAATCCACCAATCTTACTTTATTTTCCATTCCACACCCCATCCCGGCAGGCCAATCAGGGTGCAGCTGGTGGTGAGCCGCCTGGTGACGATGGCCAGGATGTTGAAATGGAGGGAGAAGAGGGGGGCGAAGATGGCGACAACCCCCAAACGAAAAGAGCTTTCAATGCTTGGCGAAGTAAGTTCAAAAACACTGTCCACTGCTGTGTTGCTCTCTATGATGACAGGCTAGGGTCACCCAAAATGCAAAAGAACAAATCGAATTCATCTTAATTTTCAATTGCAATAATAATATCAATTTTATCATGATAAACACAGAAAATGTTGAACTATCTTAGACTACCTGATCAATGATTGTAAAATTTACTTAGATGGTGACGATCACACTGACACAAACATATTATATTATATATATATATATATATATATATATATATATATTACATATATATATAAATATATTATTTATCGAATTTCATGGGTATTTTCCCTGGCCAGGGACCTCCAGCTACGTATCAACATGTTGGCGGTGACCAGCCAGTATGTATCTGGTGAGTTCTACAAGTACTTGGAGATTCAACGACAGGGTCAGGACATCCAGGGTTTAAAATGATCATTAGTCAGTGTCACAATGTTCAATGATTCAATGTGGGTATGACAGGTTTTGCAAACTTTTGATTGATTTGAATACTTTGTGGGCATTTCCCCAAGTTATCCAAAGTCAACATCTTACGGAATCTGAAGTGATCTTTCTGGAGCTTGCGACACTGATGACTGTTTTGTCATTTTACAGGAAGCTCAGTTGCGATGGGCAGCCTCCCATGCAGGGGGCCTTTGGTTCCGAACAGTTCTGTCAACACTACGCATGATCCACACAGCCGAGTTCATTTCCCAAATGCGGCTCACCCCTGCCTTGCCATCAGGGCCAATTGATGCTGAAGCGACCTGGGCAATTCAGGAGCAGAGATTGCTTGAGGAAGCTTGGGAAGTATTGCTCCAACTCGCAGCTGCAAGGACCCATTGGGTGTTTAACCAATGATTGTTCCCATTCCCCTTAGAAACATGGGATATGACTAGTTGAACATGAACCAGAAGCAGCAAGATCAATGAACAAACTAATCCCCATTCACTGTTAGTTAAGATAATAGTTTATGAGCTCACATGATGTTGAACTAGATTATTATGTTGGACCTATAATTACTACTTACGATTCTGTCTTGTTTACTGGGTTTAATACTCTGTTATGTTAGACAAAGAAAGTCCTAAATACTGATGTCATTTAACACTGCTTTTTATGTGAGTCACAGGCTGGACTGGGGGACAGGACATTTTCAGGACACAACATATTTTCAAAGGGAAGTTTGCAACAAGTTCAAGTTCAGTCAGTCGCCTTTTCAAAGCGGGTTCGATTCAAATGAGACAACATGTTTAAAGGATTTCCTTTGGACATGGACAGGATAAACACCTGTCTAACCCATCCACCACTTCACTGGATACCACTGATGGATGGAGGAATTTTCTAGACCTCAATAGAGAGCCATGCCTGGCCTTACATGATCAAACAATTCTTTGTGTGGTCTCACTGTCACTAGTGATGTCTAGAGCTGCTTTTTGCATCCCTGACAGGACATGGTCTCAAAGTGTTCACAGCATTTGCAACCCCAATGTCATTTCCAGTGTGTTTTCACTCGAAGTGAATGTGCGCAAGTGGGGAATGGATGTCTTGCGGGACTTGGATTCTGGGCTCGCCATTGCTCACAGGGTCCTACATGCAAACCCGGTGGGTGCAAGGGGGCGAGCGGTCAGTGACATGTTGAGTGACTGCTGGTGGCCAAGGTTGCAGCTCCCTTTGGAAACCATCCAAGTTGGCAGAAATTGTGGTTTTGATTGTGATGACCCAGAGATGAGGATGCAGGCGTTTGCTCTTTTTGCTGGGCCTTCCAATAGCAAATTCACAGCGGAAGATGTGTTTGCACATTTACAGCATGTGAGTTCCCGAAGCAACAAGGGGTACCAGAAAATGAACAAGTTGCTCGCATTTGCTCACTATGAGTTTTGGATATGTTTTCTCTGTGCCCAGATAAAATCGACTACTGGTGCTTCAAGTCATTTACATCTACATTTGTGTGGTTCTAGCCACTAAGGTGGTCAAGGTTCTTTTACCAAACCACGTGCCAGTCGACACTCAAGAATGGCTACAATCACATCACATGTGGTGTTGATGACTACCTGACCTTCCGCCCACAGACAGCCTCATATGGTCAGTACTTCAAACCGGAACTGAGTTTGCCCCCAGCATTAAGATTGGGCAAGCTGACAGAAGCACTTGGGCTTGTACCTGGCGTAGTTTTCACCTTTAAGATGGTTTAACCATATGTGTGCTTATGATGGCACTGAGTGGATACTTACTGTATTTTTTTTGTTGTTTGATTTCTGAGGTTCAAGAGCACTGGGGCACAGCAGGAACTTTGGCAGACATGAGGATGACCGCTGCCACTGCCACCCTTTTGAGATGTCAAGCTGACGATTTTGATCGGCTGCAAGACCTGTGGACAGGTCCGTTGGCGCCAACACTTGTTTATATAAGTCCTTTGTGCGATCTTGCTGAATCCAAGTTTGAAATTTATGGGGTTTGTAATTGTGACCCCCAAAAGTTTCTGACAATAGTGTTTACTTTTGTGCAAAACCAAGAGCATGGGTGAGGATAGGGCATTTGACAAATGATAAACCTTGCAGGGTGTTTCTTCCTTCCCGGGCTGGTGGTCATGAACGGGGAGCAAGACGCAGCTTCCCTTTGCTTGGGGTTCAGAACATGGGCTGCTCAATCTGTGCCACTGGACATTCACAAGGGGCCCAACAACCAGGCGGGGTCTTAAAGACACTCTGCAACACTAGGCTAGAGTTGGTGGATAGGATGCAACCGGTGTGTTCAAACTTAGTTCAGTGGTAATTCCACATGTTTTTTTTCGATTTAATGCAAGGCAACCAGCCTACTGTGATGCTTGTGTTTTGGAGGCAATGTCACACACTCAAGCGAATAAATACTTGACAGCAATGTTTGGCGACTGAATCCAAGTTAAGGTTTTCAGTCGGGTGCAAACACTTGTACCTGCATGCTGCAACCATGGAAGTCAGTTTTGGGTTCCACTTGTTGACAAAAAGTTTTCAAAACCAGTTTGGAAGGTGTTCTTCACTGTCCCAGAGCTACCAGATTCCTCCGAAGTATGCTCAGCCCATTGGTTGTTCAACAGGTCGGCCAGTGCAGAGGATGATACTTATCTTGCTTGCAGTGTGAAGCCTGTGGCACCACTTTTTCTACCATCAGATTGCCGAGACCATGTTTGCATTCTCCAACCTTCCTCTCCAATTGAACCATTGGTCCTGGCCGCACTCCGGTCCGGAAGATGCCTACTCACCATCAAGGAGATCAGAGTTATTGCAGCGAGCAATCGGGTAGCCGCACCAACCGAGGGATCTGGGAGGGCAAACAAAAGAGGAGTCAAAAGTGTTTTGAAGGTGGACTGGGCAAAAGCTCTTGTTGCCAAGATGTTTCCACACGACAGTGCAGAGGAACAGGAACGAATTGTGAGAGGCATCATGGGAACTCGTGGTTCCAGTGTTTCTGAGGAGGATGTTGATCAACTGTGCAACGAACTTGAGCTGCTGGACGAGGAAAACCAACATGCTTTTGCAGGTCTGAAAGGCATGGCCGACAAGGTGAGGACGAAACTTTTGGAGGAGAATGTGAGAAAGGAGATTGAAGGCCAAGGACGAGGTGACTAGAATGCAATCAATCAATAAAATATAGTATAGGCCTTACCACGAAACACTTTTATAAATACATCGAATTTTTAATTCAGCAGTCATTGACTGGTGGTTATATTATTTAATTCGACTACTATTTATTCATTTGTACTTACTTAAACCTTCATTCATTCGAATTTATCTGAGTGGTGTGACCCCTTGTACTTCTTACAAACCATAACGCTAAGACTTATTACACTCAATCAACTGACTGAGGTACCAGTGCAGCACCATACGCTGCCAAGAAATATTTCACACCAGTCGAGTTGCCCCTTGGATATCATTAAAATCAGACATGTCAACTTTCAAACCCTATTTAATTTTAGTTTTGAGGTCCCTTGGGTTTGGCAAGTTTTCCCATTAGCTAAGATTAATACACCACCAAACCAATGAATTTCATTGCCCAAATTGACACCGAATACAACTGGGGTACAGCACATATCATAATTGATTTTAACGTCCAATTTAATTGTTATTATATGGATTTCCCAAAGTATTATTACAATGTCATTTGAACCATTGGCCCACTCAGGAAACCACTCATCCCTGGCAAAGGTGATCTTCATGGTTGTTTCATCCAAAGAAACGCTGGCTTACAAACTTATCAGGCATTCTACCCCAAAGCTGGATTCTTGGTGAAAACCCACAAAATTATTTTTGTTTTCTTGGGGTATAGTATTTCTGGGTCATGATTTTGGTAATATAGAATGGCCCCTACAAACAGCAGTATGTTAACCATATCATGCCAACCACACTACAGGCAGTGATGGCGCTGAGAAGATTTCCCGTTGTGCGAAGTGGGGAGGCATTCGCAGAGGCCTCTCTGAATCTCAAGCCCTATATGAATGTTTGGGGAAGATTTGGGATGTCCATGAGAAAGAAGAAAATGCTGGCAATTGGACTCCCGGTCAAACGAGGACCCTAAGCCAAGTTAAATCAATTCTTTGCATTTGACTTTTTTGGGTGTTTTGCACCAATGTACTGGGGGAAACTCTACACTAATAGAAATTATGTGATTCCAAGTCCCCTGACTGGTCCCAGCCATCCGAGGCCCACACTGGACATGTGCAAACGCACTGTGGAGCTCTTCCAGGGTTGAGCCGGTGGGGCTAGAGATCTCGAACAATTGGCTGGTTGGAAAAGGAAAAAACTGATCTCCCAGTGCCATTCCCCTCTCAATCTTACAATATTGGTTGTGGCCCACATTTCCTGGATAAGCAGTGGATAAGGAAGTTCAGCTATCCATGGGGGATAAGACCTTAATAAGGCTTTAGATGATAACCCCTTAATAAGGCCTTAATAAGCCCTTATCCAGCCATAATAAGAGTCTAATAAGACCCTAATAGGTGCTTATACTAACCAGCTCTTATCAGGACCTTATATGATAAGCTCATAGACCCCCCCCCCATAGACCCCCTTTAGTATCCATGAAACAATATATTAACCATAGATTAACCATATATTAACAATATATTAACCATATATTAACAATATTTAAACCATATATTAACCATATATCAACCATATATAAACCATATATTAACCATATATTAACCATATATTAACCATATATTAACAGTAAGTTAACCATATATAAACCATATATTAACCATATATAAACCATATATTAATAGTAAA
>Ga0126342_10015445_pt1 | contig 13390 bp, 6 predicted proteins | sample Cyp1metagenome_FD_92528 | JGI IMG/M metagenome (GOLD analysis project Ga0126342, IMG submission 92528) | Coral microbial communities from Lord Howe Island, Old Settlement Bay, Australia - Cyphastrea 1 metagenome | ecosystem: Host-associated > Invertebrates > Cnidaria > Coral ...
GATCGATCGATCGATCGATAGATCGATAGATCGATAGATCGATAGATCGATAGATAGATCGATAGATCGATAGATCGATCGATCGATCGATCGATAGATAGATAGATAGATACATAGATAGATCGATAGATCGATAGATCGATAGATCGATAGATCGATAGTTAGATAGTTAGATAGATTAGATAGATAGACATAGATAGACATAGATAGAAAGGATAGATAGATAGATAAGATTAGATTAGATTAGATTAGAGTAGATTAGATTAGATTAGATAGATTAGATAGATAGATTAGATAGATAGATAGATAGATAGATAGAAAGATAGATAGATAGATTAGATTAGATTAGATTAGATAGATAGATAGATAATAGATAGATAGATAGATAGATAGATGGATGAATGGATGGATGGATCGATAGATCGATAGATCGATAGATCGATAGATAGATGGATGAATGGATGGATGGATCGATAGATCGATAGATCGATAGATCGATAGATTAGATAGATTAGATAGATTAGATAGATAGATAGATAGATAGATAGATAGATGGATAGATAGATAGATAGATAGATTAGATAGATTAGATAGATTAGATAGATAGGATAGATAGATTAGATAAGATAAGATAAGATTAGATTAGATTAGATAGATAGATAGATAGATATAATGTCCAGGATGGTATAGATGATGTTTTCCCATGTTTTCCAAGTGTTTTCCCCGGTTTGAACTGTTCTGTCATTTTGGGGATGCCACGAATTTCCGGCACGGGGGTCGCACTTGCCCCCGCTGAAGGTGGAGGTAGGGGCCCAGCTGACTGTAGGGTAGGGGCGAATGTGACTTGACCTCCTTTTGCGTGGCAGGCTCTACAGACGGGCAAGGATCGTTTTCCAGCTGTGACTCAGCTCTAACATCCCTTTCGAAGAAACTTGCAAGACGCTTTGGATGATGTTGCAACATCCGTGCCAAGCATCTTCCAAGACGCTTTGGATGCTACTTTGTAGCATGCAATTCAAGGAACTTCAAACCTGTTCTGCGTGCTACGTTGTAACATTCATTTCAAGTAACTTCCCAGACGTTCTGCATCATACATTGCAACAACCATTTCAATCAACTTCCAGGACGGTCTGCATGCTACGTTGCAGCAACCCTTTCAAGCAACTTCCAAGAAGCTTTGGATGCTACTTGTATGTTGTAACATCCGGGCCAAGCCTCTTCCAAGACGCTCTGGATGCTACGTTGTAACATTTCCAGTATCTTCCAAGACGTTCTGGATGCTATGTTGTAACATCCATTTCAAGTAACTTCCAAGACGTTCTGCGTGCTACATTGAATCAACCATTTCAATCAACTTCTCGGATTAAACCTTACAAGGTTGAATAACTTATTAAGTATATAGAGAGATAAGTGACCCTGGTCCCCCCCTAACCAATGTCCCCAAGCCCCCCCTAAATATCCCTTATCCCCAGAGTAAACCTTGAAAGGTTGAATGATTTATTAAGTAGAAAGGTAATTGTGGTAGGGGCGAATGCGACCCTAGTTAAGATAGGGGCGAATGTGACCCTGAGGTAGGGGCGAATGTGACCACCGTCCCAATGTATATCCTTGTTTTGGAATTCAGCATGGCCCCAGACAAAATAAACTTGAATATGTTTTGTATATAACCAATAGGCATTTCAGTTGATTTCTGATTAGCCCGGACCCACTTCAAAGAAGATTCCTTTTTTGCTTGGGATGCTCACAACGCAACATTCTTCGAATGGCCTGGTCAGAGTCAACATGTTTGGGATAGGAAAGTCTATGAAGATCCTTTATTGGAGTCTGATTTTGGCTTGTGCTTTCAATATATGTCAATCATTTTACATTCAAATGAGAGTGGAAGTATGATCCCCAATTGACGCTATATATTTTTTAGTCATTCAGTCAACCAGTGAGTTGCCTGCTATGACTCCTACGTCTCGTGGTTGGCAGTCCACACTGACCATGGTGGCAAGTGGAAATTAGACCTGGAAGACAGTCTGGAGGAGGAGTCAACCCTCTGAGGACAAGGTTTTCACAACAGGAGCGGAAACATCTTATCCGGAAGCTGTGGGTAAGGAACACGCACGCACAGATGCACCTTCAGTTCAATTTTTTTGTGTTTAGAATTAGGCAGAGGGAGTAAGCAAAAACCGTCATAAACAATAAATACCTAAATAATTCCTAAATATCAATTCCAGTCAATGAACAAATAGATAGACACGTACCAATAACTGAACATGCATGCATACAGATATACAAGTCTGGCTAAATTGTAACGACCCCTCTGCGACGTCACCAGAATGGTTAGTAAGGGAAATCATCCCCAAGTGGCCATATGTTTTCAGTTGTTTTCAGCTTAGTGAATTATAGTTCAGCCAGATATGAGGTTACAAATACATAGTATAACCATGGTTATACCCCCCAAAAGTTGGGATATAAACCTTATAACCGTGGTTAATCATGGTTATGTATCCATTATGGGGTTTTAGACTCCAGACTCCCATGGTTATGGCCATGAAAGTCACTTCAACTGTACCCCCCAAGTAGGTGACAGATCATATATCCCATTATATTCCCATATATATTCCCATCTAAATCCCATGAAAATCCCATGAAAATCCCATGAAAAATACCCAGAAGTGTGCCGAAAGCCTCGCTTAGGCCCAGGCAACTCGTGACCTTGGCCGGCTCCTTTGCCAAGGCCCAGGCCTGGAAAAGGACAAGAAGTTGAACCGCGGCCGGGCGGGTGGCGGTTAGTGGTTATTTTGCACATAAAATATTTATCCAAATATTATATACTCATTGTATGTATCTATTTTATTTATTTAAATGCTTATTTTATTCATTTATTTATTTACTTATGTATTTGTTATATACGCAACAGTATGTATACATATCTATTTGGTGGTGCTGTTCCATTTTTATTTGGATATATAACTACAATTAGAGGGAGTATATCCCAACTCATGGAGTAATTCCCATGGCTCTATCTATTATCATTATTATTGATTGCCACATGAATCTGAAAGACCATCGATCTAGCAATCTACAAATGATTTGAAGGGTTTGGGACCTAACTGCCAACTGTTTGTTGGTTCAATCTTGTATTACGCCGTTCATCAAGAAAAATGGATAGGAACCACAGACTACATGAAGATTCATGGTTTCAAATCTGAGGGTTTCCATGCCATCAAAGCTGGTGACAGAGATGGAAGGGCCATGGAATGTCTGTGGCGTTGTTGGCCGTTTTTTTTTGAAGCGCGTTGACGAAGTTTTTCCAACATGCTGGACCCAAACATTTCAAACAAAGAGCAAACCTTTGTATATATATATAATTATATATATATATATATTATATAATTATATATATATTATATAATTATATATATATTATATATGTAATTATATATATATATACACATGCCCACAGCAAGATGGAAGACCCATTTATTACCAATTCACTGGGATTTTGCTCTCTATCGTCTTTAGTGGTTGCTATATTATAGCTATAAGACTAGGGTGCTATTCACCACAGCTCTGGTCAAGCCACATCTTCACTCGTGCAGGTGAAACATGACGCCCTCTTCAAGCGGCTTTGGCCTAACGTTTATTCACCCTTTTGCATGGGGATGGTGATATCACCATTAGCAGTACTGTGGATTTATATATATATACATATTATATATATATATTATATATTATATATATACACATGATAATAATTCCCAATAGATATGGAAATGTGTGTTTTGACCACGGCACTTAATTAAATGTGTTGCGAATCTACCGGGGCGTTCACGGGGGGTTCCTGATGAAACCAGGGTTTTCTCTGGGTAAATATATATGTATATATATATGGGAATAATATGGAATTTCATCATCCCAACTGACGAAATCATATTTTTCAGAAGGGTTCAAACCACCAACCAGTGTGTATATATATATATATCTAGGTAAATTATAACGACCTCATTGCGACCTCACTGGAATCATGATTAATAAGGGAAATCATCCCCAAGTGGCCGCAAGATTCAGGTTAGTGACATAGTGTAATTTACCCAGATGTGTGCAAAGGTGATCAGAGGTTCACATGTTAGGGCTATGATTTTGGTCTCCCTGCTGACGGTTGCTACTTGTCTACTAAAAGTAGCTGTCGAGTGAATCCACCACAGAAATCCCTCTGGTACCAGAAGTGGGCTGACCAGGCATCCAGGTGGGCGGGCACCAGTCAACCTATGTCAACCTACAACAGGTAGGTCATGATTAGGTCATGTTTGTTGGATCTAGAAACATCCCTTTTCGTGGCGGGTCAGTGGTTTTGAGCAATACCAAGTCTTCAACTATTTTGGCGGGTGACACCCTTTTTGGATCCCTTTGGCTGGTTACATAGCCCCCATCTTTGATGGTGAACATCTAAGGTTTCTATGTCAAAATCCATATTTGGACCAGGTGTATGAGCAAACACGTGGCGAAGAACGTGGAAGATTTCCAGAGAGAAGACCTACAGGAGCCGTGGTGAAGACTGGGATGAAGCCCGGGTGGTGAAATTGAAAAGTTGGATCAAATGGCTACTTAGGGGGTGCAGTTGATGTTACAAATGAGGGTAACCCCGGGTTATAAACCCCATAAGTTGGGATGTAACCCACATATATCATATATCCACTTATAGCTGGAACTGCACTTTCAAGTATGGGTCAAAGCCCTGTATCAATAGCCATTTCAAGAGAGGTACCTACCATATATAAGGCCTTTTTTTAAGGGCTAAATTTCAGGGGATATCCCCCCCAAAATATGGCCAAACATATGGTACAACTCCGTACCTCCATTTTAGGATCCTGGAGATCTCCCATTGAATAGATGTATTTCCCATTTACATACCATTTAGTTCAAGGATTTTCCCAGCAGTAAACCTCCATTTACAGAACATGTTCCTGGTGAACATTTACAGTAAGTCTGCTGAACATCGAAACAATTGGTACCTGCTCATCCCCAGACTGGTCTGGTGATTTCGGAAGTCACCGAGTCACCGAGTCACGACATCGCAGAGTCGAATCCGGGCGAATGAGAGTCGTTACCATCAGAAAAAGTAACTGGAACATAGGTTGGCACCTCCTAAATCACGAAAAAACCTTGATAGGCTGGTGCCAGCACTTGGCTGGTGATTTTTTTATAGATTCCCATGTTCAGTGAAATAGTGGAATATTTTTCAAATATCTTGAAGAGATGTGGAACATAGGAGTTCCCATCATCAATAAATACTTCTTCGGACATTAGGATGATGAAATTAAATATTGCGTTGACCCTGAAGTATCCCAACCCAAGAGAGAAGGAAGGCCATTGTGAGTGAAAAAATGTACACGTTCCGTTGATTGAGCACCAATTCTTGAGTTTCCCACATCCTTGAGGTACCTATCCTGCCACAAAAAATGATTTCGACTGTAGCCATTTTGTTCAGGTCTGCATGAAAATCTTGTGCACACTCTTGCTGCCTCACTCCCAATTCTTGCCAGGATCTGTTCAATGCATTTCAGGCGTGGCCTGCAAAACCTTCCAAGTTCTTTTGGGTTGATGTTTACCTTGGGGTCCGCATATATGGTATTCTTGCCACATCCAAGTTTCCTGTGGCTGTTGAGATCATTTGAGATCTTATCATGTGGAATAACGGGCGAGAAGAATTCAGAACTGGGAGTTGGTTGTAACCATTCTGTGAAAATCATCGACTAATCAATCACCAAGAATGATTTCAAAGATGAATGGGTTGATCAATCTAGGTTGTTCTTTTGGGTTTTTGGGAACTTATCAAAATTCCCCATTTCTTTTTCGGGGCACCCCAAAACAGGTTAGTTCTCTTTGTCTTCAAATTTTTGCGCCTCAAAGGTTGGCCAACCCTGAAAACCAGTGTGTTCTGCATAGAGCTTCTTTGAAAATATGGTACCCAAAGGATTTATATATATATATATATATATGTATGGGGGGTTCCATAAATGGGGATATCCAAAAATGGATGGGTTATTTCATGGAAAATCCAAAAATAAAATGGATGATTCAGGGTACCCCAATTTTAGGAAACCTCTATATGTATATATATATTAACATGTATATATATAAATATATTGTTTTTTTTCAGGATGTTGCCCACTAAAAGTGCCATTTTGGGATGCCTCGGTGGACTTTCCATTGGGACAATCGCCCCATGTCTTGCTGAGTACAGCGTGTGGCCGGTGGACGTATCGTTGGTATTTGTTGTTTTTTAATCCCACTACCCATAGGATCCATGGTGCTGGTATATATAAAAACATAAAGGGGGTATATTGATGGGATCCATGTTACCATATATAGATATATACAGCATACATGGATCCTATGGTCCTATGGGCTATATACTTGTCTTTATGTTATTGATCCCTTCCTATCCCCCATGAAATCTCATTTTCTTGGCTGTTTCATCCTCTTAAATCCTGCTGACCCCCTTTTGGTATTCCATGAAACCTAAATCACCATTAAATTCTATTTCATCCATATATATTGACATCAATCCCATGAAATCACAATGAAAAATCGCAAGTATGTCATGAAATATCTGATGAATCCCCATCTCCAGTGAATCCCCATGGCCGAAAAACGAAAACGTGGAACTTTCGCAGGCCCTGGGCGTTTCGAAAAACGAAGTCCAACGGGCACTGGATGAGCAGGTGCCCGGCAAATGCGGCACTAGCACGATGGGGAAAGTTATGTCTGACGGGATTGATTGGAAGTGACTGGGGATTTATCATATATATATATTATATATCATATATATATATATATATCATATATCTTATCTATATCAATATCAATATCTATATGTCATGGGAATTTAGAAGTTAAGAAAGATCTGGAGATATTTGACGCGGTAGAATGGGGATTTAGCAAGGGAAATCGGGACTTGAATGCCGCTTTTTTGGGGATATGAACATCCATATTTATCAGCATGGAAGACTTTTTTTTTAAAAAATATCTAAGTATGGGATCCATCATGACCTAAGCATTTCCCATAAATCCGTTTCTCCAAAAACATGGAATACCCCAAGGATGCCAGTTTCAAGGAACATGTTTATTTTTAAGGTTGGGAAAATTATGGGCAAACAATGTTCTCAGGCATGACATGTTGGGATACCTTGTTTCCAGACTGAGCCATGTAGTGAGCAACAAAGATCGTTTGCCCACTTAACACCCATTGTTGATGGATAAAACGGGTATGTAACTATATATGGCGTTGTTATCAACCAAAACATGTGGAAAACATGTGGGAATGAACCCGCAAAAATTGCTAGGTATTGACCGATATGGAGAACAACCCGCAAATCATGGTTTATTACTAGATGATTTGATGGGAATCTACCAGCGGAAATCTCTGAAGCTATATCGAAATATGGATCATGGTTGAATCCCAGTGAAATCCCCCAGTTATCTGCACATCTCATGCCAAATGGTGAGCCATGCCCTCCAGTAAATTAAGCTATGGAAAATGGTCCGTTCGTGCATGATTTACCATGATTTACCATGATTTACCATGATTTACCATGATTTGCCTACTGCAGAAAATGGTGATTTGCCATGGTTGCGTTAAAGTACCTGAGGGTACATAGTTCTCTATATCACACTTCACTTTTTCTTTACTCATCAATCACTCAAAATCACCATGGATTCGAGCTACAAATCCTGCCTTCTCTGTAACACGTCCTGCCTTACGTTCGGTCAGGAGAAGGGTCCTGCGGCTCCATTGAGTTTGCGCACATTTCTGTTGATCGCAGTGGCCTCAACCCCCGCCCTTTTTGTGGCGGTTTTTGGAAGATCTTACAGCTGAAACTCCACTGGATGGTTTCAGAAATTCTTATCTGGTTTTGTTTCAAAATTGGGCTAAATCCTAAATTTCATGGTTATTAATAACCATATTTCCCATGAATTTGATTTCAAATTGATAGTTCATGGTATACTCATCTGAATTGGATTGATGATCCGAATACATTATTTTGCAGTTTGAAAAAATCAGCCAATCATCTAAATTCTGGCTCAAAGCATGAAATTGAACCTCGTTCTATATTATATCAACCGAACTTCAATTTTTGGCGAATTAGACCGATACACCCTGCGGAAAAGCATTTCTTTGGGTGGGAATTCAATGATAAATCTTGGGGAAATGATTGGGTTCAATACACCATTACAAGAGATACTTGAATAATGGATAAAATATTTATTATGCAACATTTTGACTTTTTGACCATGAAATTGTCGAAATACTATATGGATTTTTTGAGCGTATCACAATAATCCTGTTGAAACAAATCTAATCGAAGATTTATCCCAATTCGTAAATTCCTCGCCCATTTACAATAAACATTATTTGACCTATATTTAAAAACTGGGATGAACCGCCAAATCCTGTCCAATTTCTCCATATTTGGAATATTGATTCGCAAAATATCCGGCAACCCAGGTCGCATTAATTCTTTTGACATTGGTGGTATGGAGGATCTAGAAAATATTATATATATATATATATATTAATATATGGTGATTTAATTTATTTTATTTTTTTATTGGAAAATAAAATAAATAAATATTAATTATATATATATATTTAAAATTATTATCTAAATTTCAAATAATATTATTAATAAACTATATATATATATATTTATTTTATAAAATTTAAATAATAATAATATTAAATATTATTAAACATATTTATAATATAATATAATATAATATAATAATATATGTATTATGAAAATATTTGTTTTTTTGAGGAATATAAATATGGTGATATATATTTAAAAATATAAATAATAATTTTGATTTTTTTTTTTGATGGTAAAGGATATGTATATATTTTTATTAAATTATGTTTATTAAATTGAATTTTGAATAATTTATATTTAGCGGGAGGGAATTGAAAATAAATAAATAATATAATATATTATATTGTTTTTTGAATTTTATTGATATTTTATAAATCGGGGAGGTGGGGAAAAAAAAAACATTTTATATATGTATTTTTTTTTGTTATGGATACTTTTTGAAAATTATAAAATATATTTTTGGATATTATTTTATATAACGATAATAGGGAATAAAGTTGTGATTTGTATAAAAATTATGTTTTTGGATTTGAAAAATATTTTATATGATATTGATATTTTAATTTATATTCGGTTGATTTTTTTATAAAGAAATAATTAAATATATATAATAATATAATTTTTAAATTATAACCATAATAATATTTATTTTAAATTATATATTTTATAAAAATTAATTTTTAATAATTTTGGATTAATATTTTTTTATTTGGATTATATATATATATGGTAAAATATTTTATAAAATGAAATTTGATTTTTAAAAATTAAATTTATATTGAAATTAGATATTTTTTTTAAAGGAAATTATGATAAATTATTTTATAAAATTATGAAATATATTATTTAAATTATTTTATAAATTTAATTTTTTTTAGTAAATTATTTTATAAAAAATAGATATGGACCGATTATTTATAAAGGGTGGGATTGCCGGAAATAACATAATTAAATTATTTTATATCGGGATAATTTATATAGATAAATAATAAATAATATGTTAAATATATTTTTAAATATATTTTGAGAAAAAAATACCATATATTTTTAAAATATTTGGATTTGGAAATGGTTAAGAATAAATATCAAGAATATTATATAAAATATTGATATGTTAGGTAAATATTTTAAACAACAATTAAAAACAAAAAATATAATCATATAAAATATCAATATAGATTCCAAATATTATTATTATTTTTTTTTAATATCACAAAAAAATATAAAAAATATATAATACAAATAAAAATTATTTCTAAAATTAAATAAATTTAAATAATATCATGATTTAATTAATTTCTTTTCAATAATTTTTTTATTTAAAAATATCTCATAAAATCTAAAACATAATTTTAAAAAAAATATGGATAAATCAATTTAATTATCCCCAATAAAGAATATATTTATAAAATGAACAACCCAGATAAAATTACCTAAAAAAAACATAATTTATGTTGAATTAATCATTTTATATCCCCTTCCCCAACAAGGAATACCTCTATAAAATGGCCAATCCAGGTAAAACCATTTTAAAAAATATAATTTTTATTGGATTAACCATTTTATATCCCTTTTCCCAATAAAAAATATCTCTATAAAATGGTCAGTCCAGGAAAAAAACACCTATAAAAAATATAATTTATGTTGGATTGATCACTTTATATCCCCTTCCCCAACAAAGAATATTTCTATAAAATAATTAATTTAATTAAAACCATCTAAAAAAATACAATTTATGCTGGATTGGCGACTTTATACCCCCTCCCCCAACAAAGAATGCCTCTATAAAATGGTCAATCCAGGTCAAACCACTGAACAATTCTAATCTATATTGGCCTGACCACTTTATACCCCCTCCCCCCACAAAGAATGCCTCTATAAAATAACCAATCCAGGTAAAACCACCTGAAAAAACACCACCTGAAAAAACATAATCTATGTTGGACTAACCACTTTATATCCCCTTCCCCAATAAAGAATACCTCTATAAAATGACCAATCCAGGTAAAATTCCTGAAGGAAACATAATTTATGTTAGATTGGTCACTTTATACCAATTCCCCAACAAAGAATATTTCTATAAAGTAACCAATACAGGTAAAATTCCTGAAAAAACATAATCTATCTTGGGCTGGCCACTTTATACACCCTCCCCCAATAGAAAACCTGTCTATAAAGTGACCAGTCCAGGTAAAACCCCTGAAAAAACACAATCTATGTTGGATTGACCACTTTATACCCTCTCCCCCAACAGAGAATGCCGCAAGACGTTTTCTATGGAAAAAAAACAAAAAACTAATGTTAACGATTTCGGTATCGATATTTGTTTAGCTGGTTTCGTTCGGTTTCAAAATCATTTGATTTTTTTTGGATTTCCCTCCGGCCCCAAAATTTGAACGTGGCCCCTCAATTTTATAGACAAATATATCGATAGTTCCATCGACGCGATGAAAGAAAACCATCGATATTATAATATTCGTTGTTAGTAGGAAATCCACATTATAATGCCGCTGTGCGACACAAATATTACTATCTGGATGTTCGGCATCTCACTTTATAATCATGGGACATGGTCACAAGTATCCTCAAAAACCCACATCGAATTTTATATTTTTACGCGGCCAGGCGACTTTATATAATATTGGAGTTTGATTTTATAGACAAAACATGTTGGTTTTCCACTTTATAGACTCAAATTATGGGGTCATTCCAATTTATACAAGGCTATTCTCTATAAAATCAGCCGCAAAGCATCTAGCGAAGTGTACATGGGAGATGGGGAAAGTAAAAATTGTTAAGTGTTTGTAAATAATTTTTAATTTATTTGAGAAATTGGGAATATGGTTAATTTATGCTTGAGGTTTATATATTTTAAAATTCGAATATAAAAATAAAGATTATATTTAAAAATATATTTATTTTATATTTAAAATTTTTAATTTAATATATTATATATATTTTTCTTTAAATTATAGGTCTGGGTGAGATTCGTTGGTTCCATTACAATAATTATTTGTTTTATAGGTAAAAATAATTATTAAAAAGGGTTTTCTCGATTGATAGCCTATATGTTTATTTATTCATGATAATTGTTCTTCTATATTTAAAATAATATAATATGACATTTTCTGCATCAATAATTTGTTATTTTTCATATGTCCATACCGCTGAGGACGACCTACCTTCTGTATTTATTTTGTTGTGACACAACATTTTTTATGATTGGTAGTATGGAGGAGATTTCTTGATTTTAATTATATATCTTATTTTTGTTTTTTTATTTATCCTAAAAAATATCATTTAATGAACGCATGATTTCCTTTGTATCTATGTTCATTTCCAAATTAGTACGTCTGTAGATATCATGGTCGGGGTTTGTTCGGTCGATATAAATTCTGGATATTTTTATTTTTTTCTGATTTTTTTTTTATTGGAAATTATCCAATTTATTTATCGCGGTTTCTGTTGGTTGCAATATTTCCAGATTATTCAAGAATTTGGAAATATAAATTTTATCAAATAATTAATTTTTCCATTTGGTTGGTATCCGCGCTTATTTCCAGAAATTATTTTATTTTTCAATATCGATATTATATTCGAAATCGATTAATTTCGATCTTAGATTTATCTATTTATTAATTTATAATCCTAAATAAATAATTTTATCCATAGTTTTCAAATTTTACCCATCTAAAAATTTTATTTAATTTTTTTTGTTGTAGGTAATGTATATGTATTTGTTTCTGTTTAATTTTATGTTGTAATATTCTAATTTTTTTTCGAAATATCTTAGGTAATTTGTTATAATTTAGGTATTTTTAGTAATAATTAGAATATTATTAATATATAAATAACTAAAAATAATATATTATTAATAATATTCTAAAAAATATATCATATTATTATATAAGGATATATATATTATTAAAATTAATATATAAGGTAATAAAATATATCCCTATTATATTATTAATAATTTTAATATCAAATATTATTTATTTCAATATTTTTGTTCCTCCTAAATCCAAAATGTATATTATTTACAAATTAATTACTAATATTTATAAGTATTTTTCTGCAAAATATTGATTTAAATTTTATATAATAAATTTAGCCAAGAAATAGAACGATAATATGCAGGAAATATTAGTTTCCGTTTTTTTTAAAGAAATTTATTTCCTCAGGGTTCAATTTTTCGATCCATATTTAATTTAAGATTCTCGCCAGCAACCTCGAATTATCTTTATATAAATATTTAAAATTCGATTGTAAGACCGTCTAGGCCTGGGATTTTGTTTATTTTTAATAAATATAAAGATTTATATATTTCCTCAATTATATTAAATCCTATATTAATAAATATTTAGATATTTTTTATTTTTTTCTTATTTATCTTATTCGTTAATAAATGGTATATATATATCCAACATCGTTGTTTTAAATATTCCGTCAACGTGTCGATTTTTTTATTTAATAGAAATAATTAATTAGATTTTTTTTATTTATATATATATATATTTTTTTCCAATTTTAATCTCTTTTTATTTTGTCATTATCAAAGAAAAAAAAAACATTTTTAATTTCTATTTTTTCTTCTTATATCATAATATTTTTTTAATAATTATATTAAATTATAATTCAAAATCTAAAATATTTTAGATAAATATTGTTATTTTTATTCAATATATATATTAATTAATTGTTTTCCCTATAATTTATTTAATAATTAATAAAAAAAAATATTA
>Ga0126342_10015446_pt1 | contig 13389 bp, 12 predicted proteins | sample Cyp1metagenome_FD_92528 | JGI IMG/M metagenome (GOLD analysis project Ga0126342, IMG submission 92528) | Coral microbial communities from Lord Howe Island, Old Settlement Bay, Australia - Cyphastrea 1 metagenome | ecosystem: Host-associated > Invertebrates > Cnidaria > Coral ...
ATATATAGTATATATATAGTATATATATAGTATATATATATATCCGTAGCCATTTTGGCTCAAGCGGCTCGAAGTGGTCGTAGCCATGCAGCACCAGTCCCAGTGGCGATATGTGGCCAATGTGGACAATGTGGCCCCACGCCCTGTGGTCGTGCAGCCACCACAGGCGGTGCAGCCGCCACAGGTGGTGCAGCCTGTGGCGGGGTGTCCCGCACTTCCCGCAGATCAAAGGATCGGATTGGTCACCTGAGTTCGATGACAAGATCATGTTCACAGCCATGCCGAACTTGAAGCAGGCGATAAGTCAAGGAGGCCCCATGGCCGTGACGGATGTGGTCAACCGGGCGAACCAGTTCAAGCAGTTCTGCGAGAACCTGCATCTCCAGGTGACAGTGCGGCTCATCCTCAGCTACTTGCACTACTTGTTTGGCGCTGGGAACTTTCACGTGCTTGTCCTTGGTCCACCTGGCGAAGAACACACCTGGACCAAAGCACCACCTCGAAAAGTCTTTGGAGGGGTGTTATGGAAGTTGGGGCGCACTTCTGGCCAACAGCTTGCCAGACCTTCTCAGAAATGCGAAGGCTACCAGGGCGAGTGCTGCGTTACAGGCCGCCATTTCTTTCCTTCAACGGAGATCCCTTATTGCCAGCGAGAAGCTTTCGACCTGGCGATTGACGCAGTTGGAGGACCGGGACAGGGATATGGAGCAGAGCCTGAAGAAAAGGCCGCGCCTATCCGAAGCTTCGACAGCGGACAGTCGAACCATCAGCCCGGTCATCAGCCCTTCTGCAATCTGCGAGATCAAGGATGAGTTGAAGAAAAGTTATGGATGGAAATTTAGAGGCAATGGACAATGATCCACCTCCCGCAAGCTTTGACATGAGACCATTTGCAATTGTTTGCCCAATTTGAACATACCCGAGGTCACATCCCACGCCATTCTGCGCCATATAGTCAGTTTGGGCCTCGGCAAGGAGGCTGACGGAAAAAATTGGTTGGCCATGGATGGCCTTAGCCGGTTCGTCGACAGCTGTGGCACATGGGCGCAGATGCGGCATTGAGGAAGAATTCCTGCGCACGAAGACGACGAATGGACTTTGTGATGATCGATGCTTTAGGCTCTCAGCTTTGTGCTTATCGGGGCCTCAAGGTTACAAGGCTCATTGGCACATATCCTGACAGACCATGGCATATGAGTGTCCTTGTGTTCGTCCGGTGGTTTCTTCAGGCTATGCCATTCTGCAGCGCTCCTCCGCAATGGATTTGTTCAATCAATGAAAGGTGACATCATCATAATGGTTGAACATTGATTCTGTCATATAGCAAGGCTTCGTAACGAACCAACATTGTAAATTGTAGCTACCGGTCGAGCTGCTGCGTCAATGTACAGCGAGCAGGTCAATGCATTCTCGCGCTTTGGACCAAAAAAAAACAGTCTCTTGCTGAAGGGACTACAGCTCTGTGCCTGTGTTGCGATTGGAGGGGGAGCGGTGGCCTTGGAGCATCCAGCGCCACCATTCCAGATTGAGCGACCATCAATCTGGAGAACGGCCATCATTAAGCTGTTGTGCGGACGAGACATGCCTGTCCGGCAGTACACGTTCAAGCAGTGGAAGCATGGAGCATTGGGCGTGAAACCCACTACGCTGTTGTACGCAAACGTGGTCATTCCCCAGACCTTCGCAGCCAACGAGCAGCACAACCTGGTGAAGCCTGTCATCCAGCTCATTGGACGCGCTGAAGATGGCAGCTTTCGAACTTCTGCCGCAAAGGAGTATCCGCCAGGTATGAATCGCAGTTTTGCGGAATCATTTTGGCACCGCATCCAATTTCGATTCCAACAGCATGGGCCCTCAACAAGCACAGAAGAGTTCCCATCGCTGGCCCTTGAATTGGCAACGACTTCCGCCAGTGTTGATCACGGCCAGAAGCTCATGCCGGATTACCAGCCAGTCTAACAACGACCTGGCTGGTATTGCACGAACGCCACAGGCAAGACCTAAAAGGCCGAGCAAAAAAAGTGTATATATATATATATACAATAGTATGATATATATATATTTATAATCGTATATATATATATATATTGGATATATATATATAGTATATCTATACAGTATATATTGGATATAGTATATATATATATATATATATAGATACTTACATGTACATCTAAACATCTGCATTTAAGTACATACATTCACATATGTATAGATACACTTCTGTTTTTACTAACATGAACGTTTTCAAAACGGAGTGTCGCTCCACCTGAGGAAACTGGATCTACTGGATTTGCGGCGAAACCAACCACTGGTTGCACTGGCACCGCACGTCAAGGACTCCGAACTCTGTAAGGAAACTTGGATATATCTATATTTATAGTGTATATATATATACAGTATATAGTTCGAGTGGGATATCGACATGTTCCAACGGATTATCCTTTTTGGCAAGACATGGTTTTGTTGCAACAATTTTGTACAGTGTTTACCTCTTTATTAAGATTGTTGCGAAGTGAAGTAACAGCAGGTCAGTCCCAACATAGCGAGGCGTTTGTGTTTTATATAGATAATATTGATAAATAATTATTGTTATATATATATTTAATTATATGTATAAATATATATATATATATATTATGTATCACTATGTATGTATATATATATATATTTACACATCACTAATATTTGTTTATATGTTTGGTCCATCACATCTCCTTGATATTGCTAGCGAATCGAACCCTGCCAAGAGAGTGGAACGTAATATAGAAAGTGGTTGAACATCATAATGTGTTCACTTGAACTTACTTTAGATTAGTTAAATTAGGCATGGATGTACTGGGGTGAAACAATCTAAACATGAACGGTATCCAAACAGTGGTTTGCCTGATTGGTTCAAGAGAACAGGTTTTTTACTGTTTGGTTCAATTGATTCAAGAGATATTACGGGGGCGAAACATAGGAATCCGAATCAACTCACCGAACCAATCCAGAATAGGAACCAATCCACAATACCGCAACCTTATGATGAACTAGGGAATTTATAGCGACCTCACTATCAGTGATCTTAAGAAAGGGAAACTATCCAAAAAATGGTAAGCAGTTTCTATTGTAAGTTTTGTTGTTAATGATAATATGTTTAATATTTGGGTGTCCCACTATTACTACGCTGGATGTTGCTGGGTGTTGCTGGTTGCTGTTGGTTGTTGTTGAAATGCAAACAAAAATCAGACAGGTGGTTTCTACTCAATAGTTTGCAATTGCACATACCAAAGAAAATAACTGTTCAGTAAAAATGGTTCTGCTCAGGATCTATCCAGCCAGAATGTCAGAACCTACATACCAGAACAAATGCCCAACAATATGGATTTTTCTATTCTCTGGTAATTTAACATAGCTATTGAAAATGGTGATTTATAGTGGATTTACCCATTGAAAATGGTGATTTTCCATAGCTATGTTAGTTTACCAGAGGGTATTCCCTGGAAATAGGACAACCTATTCAATCCCATGAATTTATTGATCGATTTCCAGTTTTAAAATAGTCCGCAAATGGGGGGGAAAAACCCCTATTCAGACACAGCCAAACTTCAGAACCGTTGATGTTTTCTTTGGATTATCCAATCTGAGAGTGGGATTAAATGCTGTTAAATGTTATATAAATCACATTAAATCCCATTAAATTTTGATTTGTTGGTTTTTCTGTTGTTGCTTCTATTGTCTTCCTGCTGGATTTCGTTTCAGGAGCTAGGTCGTCTACAAGGGACGTCTGGTGCCCGTTCTGCGTGCCTGTTAGCTCATGCCTATGGGAGCGCCTTACTCCTCCACAGGGGTCCCATTGGTGAAGTTCATGCTGTCTATGATGAGGTGGGGGTCAAAACATGTCCAAAACCACGGGTTCAGGATAGATCAGGTTAGATTCCATATGGATGGGACAAAAAACGGGGCATACAAACAGTATTCATCCATATTTGCACCATTTTTGAATTGAAACCCATGGTTTTGGGGATCATCTATTTTGAGACAGCCATGATTAGAAATGTGGCCAAATATTCGGTGCGTTCAACTACCGTGGTGCTTGTTTTGTATTTAAAAAATAACACCTGAAAACCCTGAATGAAAACCCCGGTGCAATCATGGCCCCTCGCTTAAGACTGATTTTTTAGATGGCAAGGGCCCCTTGTGGGTTTTTATAAAAGTAATTAGATGTAATTCATAATATATATATTATAATATATATATATGAACTACTCGATTCAAGGTAAGGCTATGGGTCAAGCCCTGAATGTGATCCCAAGAGATGTTGCCAGAGGGCCCACCATTTATTTCTTGTGATATGGTAAGTTCATTTGTAGTTTTCCCAGTTGCCCAGATAATGAATCACCATGATCTTTCCTCCCCAATCATGGATAAAATCTTAATCCTCAGGTCTTACAATATTTGCTGGATTCGAAGCACAAGTTGAAGCTGCAGAACATAAAGCTTCGATTTCAGATGCTGACAGCCGTGTTTCCTGACCAGAAAAAGCTGAAGGAACTGAAGGAAGTCCCTATCGGGTGGCTGAGAAATACCCTGTCATGAACAACAGAAGGTGTTGTTTGTACATGTGAAATGCAAACGGAATGACTATAATTTCCTCAACTCAGAGATCTGAGCAGGATTGGTCAGGTCGGCATATTTGTTGCAGCGATAGCAATGTCACACGCTTTTCTTATGTTTTAAGCCTGTGCATGCAGCGGATTGACATGGTCATGAAGTCATGGCTCAAATTGTTGATCCTAAAGTGGATGGCATTATCAGTTCGATACGATAGCCAAATTTAGTGCTTTATCATGTTTAGCATCAGTAGTCATGATTAGTTCTGAACATGACCAGACATTTGGGGGCCAAAACCATTTGGGTTTGCTTGAAAATAGGGTACTCTCAGATCATATGATTTACACATATATAGTATAGTTATTCTCCCCATAAACACAGCCATTTGGCGGTATACCCCAAGTACATGTCAATGCATATCATCTTGGTGGTTGTATATCCCCTAAAATTAATCTTCCCACTATTGCTGCTGTCTATCTCACCATTTTAGCAACACATTTCCCCATTTGTCAAACCACAGGAACTTCGCATATCCCATAGGATCCATGTATGGTATATATACTAACATTGGGGGTAAATTGATGGTAAATGTTACTATAGCATACATGGATCCTATTGGTATCCCTAATTTCTTTGAAATGTCCCGTTACGCAACGGGTCGAACCATCGTAATCCAAGGCAATGCTGGTGGCAATTCATCGACACAACAAGCACTTCGTCTCGCGGCTCGTCGCTGGCATCCTTGCGACGAGTGCACCAAACTCTTGCGGCTCGCTGTGCGGGGCGCTGGACGTTGGAGGTCTTTTCTGTAAGTTAAAGTATCGTACATGATGACAATAGAGAATCACTACATATCACCGCTTGATGTACTTAATTAGACAGTATAGCAAAAAACTGTGGCATCAAACCAAATCGGGATGATTGAAACAACAAAGAAAACAACAAAAATGGATCTGGAGGCACCAAGAACGGATGGGATATTGTTGGATATCACCAGGATCGACATTGAAGATGACCCACAGAAGTGGGACATTTTGAATATGCAACATATTTTGTTCCGTCCTACACAAATCTGACCTGCATACTGACCGCATTTTGCTTCACTTGTAAGAGACTTGCACACGTGGTCAGAGCACGGTAACGAAGCACCCCCATTTTGTGCTGGGGGGTGTTTCTGCAAGTTTAAACGCAATTTGTATACAGCTCTTTGACTCCATCACCACATCATACTGCAGCGTGGTCAATTGACTAGCAGGTATCCACCCTGGCCCAGCCACAGTCACAGTGATGGTGTTGTAAAGTCCCGAACCTTAACGTCATCAGGTTATACCGCTGGTGGAGGGGTCATGTGATCACCCCAGAAGATGAAGCTCCAATTCGAAAGTGTTTGGACCAGCGAATTCTGGTAAAATTGGGGATGTGTTTTCTCATTTGGGTTGATCGTAGTGACTACAATTGCACGAATTTGTTTGTGCACCACTCATTGGATTGATTTACAGCAACATTAACATCAGACCATGGTGCTAAATCCCAGTAAATTCTGTGTCTTCCAGTCGTGCAGAACGCACAAAATCTTGATTGAATTTCCGTGTGTTTTCGGAAAAATCAATCTCCAACATCTTCCAACCCGAGATTTTATGCCCAAATCACCCCAGGATTTCTGAAAAATCGGGGGCTTTTCACCCATCCCCTTTTTCGATGTCCCCCATAAAGCGGCGCCCAGCGCACCAAGGCGGCCGTCAGCGCAGCACTGCCGGGCCCTGAGGAATCCATCGGAGAGCAGGAGGTCATCAGCACCACAGACCATGCTGAAGTCGCCAGGGCCTTGCCAGCGGAAGTGCAGTGCCTTGGTGCAGGCTGTGTTCAACGGGTCTCTTTTAAAGGTGCCAAGATAAGATGGGATGTATATTAGCTACATAGGCTATATTTTGTAGAATATAGATATGTATAGATATAATCATGATGTAGAATGATGTAGAATGATGTAGAATGATGTAGAATGATGTAGAGTGATGTAGAATGATGTAGAATGATGTAGAATGATGTAGAATGTTGGTAATTATTAATTATAAATGTATACACATCTAGAATGTGTTACATAATAAAGTATCTATGTAATTTAAAATAAAATAGTATATAGTAATTTTATATACCATAATATAACATATTATAAGATCATATGATATAATATAATATGATATAATATGATTCATAATAATATAATATATATATATATTATGATATAATACAGTATACAACCAGGAAAGAGGCTTCAGGTTCCCCGGAACGCAATTGAAGTGGAGCTGGAGAAAGATTTGGAAATGTCATTGTTCAGTTCCTTTTACAGTGTTTTGCGGTCTTCATGGAACATGATAACACATTGAACGACTTCAACACGCGGACAACATACCTGGGGTATGTTGTCAGCGGTTTTAACTAGTTCCAGGTGTTTCAAGTTCTTCATTTTATGTTGTTTCCGTAGAAACCAGTAGAATTGCGTGTTGATAGAATTTCAGTGTTCTCATGGATCCCATAAAAATGTCATAATTCCCCAGAGAAGCATGGGCGAAATGCACACACAATAACATTTCAACATAGCAACATCTTCAACATCTTCAACGTGAAAACATCTTCAACGTAGCAGCATCTTCAACATAACAACGTCTTCAACGTAGCAACATGTTCAACATCTTCAACGTAGCAGCATCTTGGCTCTAGCCCAGTTCAAAGGACGTTAATACCGCACCTACCCACCCTTCTGTATATTAATAGAAGATCAGACATGTACAATTGTATCGCAAGATTGAAGGTTCCTCGATGTTCTGGGGAACCTCAAGCCTCGCCTAAAAGCAAATATATATATATATATATATGTATGTGTGTGTGAGAGGTATAGATAAGGTTGAGATGAGAACTCCAATAATCTGTCATTGGTTTTTTTTTCTGGACATCATGGATCTGGGTTTTTCACCTCACCAGGACCTTCAGCTTGATGAATATGATTCAGGGAGGGATGCGATGACATATCATAGAACATGGATGAGCATGGTAGGACACTGAATTCATGTGTTAAACAATATGTGTGAAACCAGTTTCATACCATCTTCAGTTTGCTGTAATCCATTCCATCAGGCGACATGGAACATAAATTGTGAAACCCAAGCAAAATCAGCTAGACATGCTGGACAAGCCATGCAATCTAATTGTATTCAACCAAGATTAAGCAAAAACAATGTAGATTTTTGAGATTTGACCATTTACCTAGTATGTCCTAATGCATTGAGTTCTTGCATATGGGCCGTAAACATGAATAGATGCAATACAAAACCAGCGTTTCTTCGGTGGTATTTCATATCAGAGCGAACGGATTACAATGCGGACCCAATACTCAACCTTTTGGGTTGTTTTTTTCTCAATCTCCCAAATAGTGAAAACTTGAGATTGTAGATGGGGTATACTTTACGAAGTTCCAACTGAAATTGGTTTGTGAGTTCACTGCACCAGCCAAAAATCATCCCAATTTACCATGTTGATAGTGTCAATGTAGCGTTAATTCAGTCTGTGAAAGTGCATGCCACGTATATAATTCCTTTGCAAGTCATCAGGTTTCCAACGGCCTAAGCCTTAGACCATAAATCCTGGATTACAGAACTGGAGGGAAAAAACAACTAATTGCACGTAGGAATAGCCAATGACGATTTGGGTAGTCACGCATTCTAGTTGACAATCTACAGTCTGAAACAAAGACCTACGTCTTTGGTTGTCAACTTGTGATATGTCCTATGAATCCTATGATCTTTGGAGGGTGTTCCCTCAGGCCACGAGCACGGATGGAAGACTTTGCTTTCCCATTTTGGCTGGACATTGTGCTGATTCCTCTCCGCCGGGTGGAAGAAAAAGAGTGGCCCAGCGGCCAGCGAGGGCCCTTTTAAAGGGGCTGCCATATCCCAGCTTGACTGTGGGTATATCCAGCTCAAGCCAGGGTGGTTTGCCATGGAGTCACTGGAACCTCCAAGATTTGGGCATAAGAAACATGGAACCTCGTATGTCAGCTCCCCCAGTTCTATGGTACAAAGGTGTCCGACGTTTTTGTTTGTTAAATGTTTGTTATGTTTGTTAAATGCCAGAAATCAGCAACAAAACCATGGTTGCTTCAGATGAGTTTACGGCCTTGCAACTCAGCCAGGAGTCCTTATTGTCAGGCAGCAGCCACACCATGGCGCTGAACGCCAGGATGATGGATTGCTTCTTGACATCCACAGCTGTTATATCGCCATAGCCATTAGGGGCATCCCCAATGACTTGTCAGTCTGACTTGCCAGAAACGATTTTGGTTTTTCTGCAATCCTGCATTGGAAGTTTGTGGCATGGGGGTCTCCGCATTAGTCTAAAGATGTCTAAAGGTGTCTAAAGGTGTCTTGCCCCTCATATATGGCTGCGTCCACAAATTTCGTACCCCAATGTTTTTCGGTTCATCCAATGGTTGAAACCCTCGCGTTCACCCTTCTTCAATCGCCAAATATCTATTGGGGTCTGAATCCCAATCTCAATAATTCAATATTAAATCCCATTAAAATCCATTAAACACATCCCATTAAATCCCATTGGATCCCATTAAATCTCGTCCCATAGATACCCCTTTCTGGACAACCCACAGCCCGGCAGCCCACGTCCGAGGTCTAGGAAGCAATCTGCAGATGGAAGTGGTACACTGCCATTTCGACAATGCGAATGGCTTCTTGGTGGCTGAGTGGTTTCTCTTTTTCTATTTCTATTTCCATCGTGAATGTCTTGGAAAAAATGCCGATGGGATTCCAAGACATGTTTTTTCTTCTTATGATTGTTCTGTTTTTTCTGCGTCTATGTTTTTTTTCTTCATTTGTTCACTTTTTCTTCTTCGTATACGTTGAGTCTAGGTATATGAATCATGTATTATTCAGGGCTTGAGAAATGTATAAATTTGTCGGACATTGAGGGTTAGCCCTAAATTTGCTATTCCAGTGAGAAAGATCCAAAATTGGTTGGATTGTTTTAGACAACCCCTGTTTTTGATCGATGAAAAAGCACTTGGATTCAATGAGGCCTACATGGAAAGTAACAAATGCTACGAAAAGAGGATTGTTTAGGATCGTCGAGGTACTCGCATCACTTGGTAGTCTTGGTAATCAATGATTGTCACTGCTGCTCTTTCAATTAACGACAATATCTCTTTTTGCAACAACTGTAAATATAGTTTTGAACGGTCGATGCAGTGTCTGAAGCAAATTATTCGTCTTTCCATCAAGGACACATTGGGATGGGTCAAAACCTCTATGGTACCATATTTTGGTGGATGAACATCCAGCTTCAGCTGGCTATGTTGGGTGTTTCCAAACTGGGCAACCAGGGTTTGTATCCAGGGTTTGCTTTTGGCTTTTGAGATAGCCTTTTTACAATCTGTGGTTTTTAGGTACCCCAACATCCAGTTATTGCCATATCTCGGGGTTCAAAGCCCTCATTTCACCCATGCACCGCCAGGTCAACGCTGTTGTTTGGTGGGAATGAGAGAATTTCAGGCCCGAGCCTTGGGACAAAAGATGGCCAACTTCGGTCCCATTGGGTGCCATTTGGCTTGATTTTTGTTGACCCATAGTTGGCAGAGTTTTTGAGACCAAAAGTCTCCAGGACTTTGGCTATTCTATTGCGCCTCTACTTGAAGAGGTTGCTGAAAAGGATAGCACTTTGGCGCTCCTTGGCTCAGAAAACATGGACGACGTCGAACAACTCGTTTTTCGTTCTGGAATTTTAGTTGATTTGCCTGGACATGTGGCAAAATGCCACGGGTTGATCTCTTGCCTTCTTTCCAACGTCCCTTTGCGAGTCTGTTGAGTCTGGATGATTTCAAAACACATTGACTTAGGTGACACCTCTTTTTCCGGTTTGAAGATACGACACCTGCCCATGACAACCCAAAATCTCTTGTTGTTGACCATGATCTCTGAAAAGATGGTAAAAGATGGACGGTCGATGGCAATTCTGCAGTTCCAAATCGATCATTTTTGGACCCCGAATTTCATCGGACAGTCCTGAGGAACAACCTTCAAAGCAGTGGCCCTGAGGGCGCACCAACCAGTCCGAAGGTTACGCCGGTCACTTGTCTACGCTGTATGTGTGTATGGATTTCCAGTGGCAAAATGAAATAGGTTTATTAAGTTTATTTCTTGTATTCTTGTATTTATCAAAATAATATATATATATATATATAATATATATATAATATATATATATCATCGATTTATTTATAGTTGCTTGGTCGGTAGTTTCAAAAACGCCATCCACCCATTGGGGATGAAACATGATGACACATTACTACTGTAATGACTGATATTGATCAGGCTTGAAACAACCAACTATTATAATAGTTGTGTCAACAGCATTTGACACGTGTGCAACAAGTCCTCCCGGTATTTACATGTATACTTACTATTAACTGTAGCTTGCGACCTCCCCAGGGCAGGCTAGCTTTTTGATTTGTAGGTTTGATTCTTACTCATAAATGCTGAATGATTTGGTAGGTTCAAAGTGATTGCTGGGTGGGCAGATGTCATCATCCTAGCCGATGGTTTCGATGTGGTTGTGCTTTTTGGTATCCTGGATCTGGTGGTTATTGTGTCTCCCCTCTTCTCAGAAAGTGCTGACATAGTTCAAGAATGTTCAGGACAGGTTGGCATCAGATGTCCATCCAGAAACACACTATACTATCTAAACGGGGTCCAATAGTGGAGATGTCAGGCAATTTTGCGACATAGTTTCGGTTTCTTGATACACCAAATGGGGGTATCCAAAAAAAAACCAAAGTACCAGAAGTACCCCAAATGGATGCTTTACGCTGGAACGTCCTCTTAAAATGGATGAAAGCCCTCGGCCATCCATGGCAGCGCATCATGGCAGCCCAGGAAGGCAGCGTTCCCGAAGATGCGACTGTCTCTTGTCGTCATCCACGGCGACTGGGTGATATTAGGGGTACCTTATTTAAAGGGTATCCCCATGAGACTTATACGAAACACCATGGGAAGAATGAAACTTCTAGAAACCAAACATGTTCTTCCAATGTGCTGCTTGGAACCCCAACGAAAAATCATGGCACTGAATCGATCTATGATGTGTATATTGTATTATAGTACATCCAATTACATTATATACATTATATTACATAACATTATTTTTTAGTTTATATTACATAACTATATTGTACAATATTTTATGTGATATTACATTATAATATAGTTGCATTTTGTTATATTATGTTATTTATTCTGTATTATATCTATGATATACATATTCGATCATATTCGTAATGTTCTCAACAATCTATAGGTTTAGTTTGTTTTTTCGGACCAACCTGACAAGTCGCCAAGTCTTCCCAGGTTCTTTTCAACGCAGACACCTTTGACATTTTGAACATGGGTGGCGGCTTTGGACAGCTCTGTTCCCGCGCCAACTTACCAGCCAATGATCTGGACGGCGTGGCGAGCATTTTCGACCTGTCGAAGACCACTGGCCCGAGTTCATTCGGTGCCTCGCTTGACACATCCAGATGGGATATAGCAGTTCTATTTGATACTCTGCGGTGACTTTTGACATACATATATATATATACATGAATCAGTGATAGATGAACGGCCGTGATAGATGAACATAATTACAGCGGCTGTTGAAAGGAATCCTAGGCAACCCATCATAGGCCATCAGCCCAAAACGGTGATATGATCTGTACTTCATACAGAATCACATGGATTCACATGCTGTCTCCGATCTCCAGAGCGATATATCGGAAAAACGGAAACTACGATGCAGTTTAATGGCGTAACGTGTTGCCACGAGCACCAGGGGTGCATCGGAAGGCTCAAGAATAGGGGTGTAGCAGTATATCAATGGACCACAGAAGTGGGATAACTGTTTTAGCTGTTGGTTGACGACCCAACTAATGGCGTCAAACCAATAACAAACCATCCCAATTTCACTGGAAATGGTCATTTTGTTCGAGCTTTGTGATTGGCTTTACCACACGAAAATTCCTGTCATTTACTGCCCATGTCCATGTGCGAATTTTGTTGCTTCACTTCCATCATCAGAGCATTGAGGTCGACAGTTGCAGGAAGCGATCAATTCATGGGATGAAGCTGCTCCAAAGGCGACACACTTAGCTCCTCGACTGGATAAACAATGATGTCAACACGCGGAAGATCTATAAGTGGTTTATAGTGGTTTCACGTTTTTGGGGATCTGAGCGTGTGTAGCATATAAGCATGTATATTGTAACATGTTACTGTATAAAAAATGTCATGTATAATATATATATATATACAATTACAACATGCATCTGTGGTAAGAGTCCTCTGTGTAAACTGATCCACACATGCAGAAAATAGAAACACAACTCAAACAAGTATTTGAAGGCCCAACTCTGTCTGATCTGGGGCCCCGAAACCTCTGACCATACATCAATACATAATCGTCAAATTTGACTTGCTGGAATCCCAAAGTGACAATTTCTATGTGATGGTTTTGCATTGGATATCAATCAGCAAACGGTATATGTAGGTGTTTGTGTATGTGTGCCTATGACTATAATCTGTCTATATACAATTCTACCGTATATATACATAAACTGTATATAACATTTAAATACTTCAGGAGGAACAAAGTTTATGCTTCTTGAAAGCTTTACAAAACATCCATTTCGGTCAACCGCGGATCACATTTTCAAGTCCGTTTTGTGTGGCAGGTGTGGGACGATCAATTATCACCCTC
>Ga0126342_10015447_pt1 | contig 13389 bp, 10 predicted proteins | sample Cyp1metagenome_FD_92528 | JGI IMG/M metagenome (GOLD analysis project Ga0126342, IMG submission 92528) | Coral microbial communities from Lord Howe Island, Old Settlement Bay, Australia - Cyphastrea 1 metagenome | ecosystem: Host-associated > Invertebrates > Cnidaria > Coral ...
ATTATTATATTATGTGGTGGGGTTTTCACAGCACAGTATATATATATATATATTAAATATATATATATATGTATATTAAATATATATATATATATATTAAATATGTATATATATATATGTATATTAAATATGTATATATATATATATGTATATATATATATACATTAAATGTATATATATATATACATTAAATGTATATATATATACATATATATCTTAAATATATGTATATATATATAGCTTAAATATATGTATATATATACTAGATAATATATGTATATACTGTATATGTATACATATATATATAGATCAAATATGTATATATATATATATTAAATATATGTATATATATAATATGTATATATATTATATATATTACAGTAAATATGTATACGTATATATATATGCAAATGTATAGTATGTTATAGTTATTATGTATACCCACTCTATACATGTATATATTTAATATTATATATATACGTATGTTTGAATATGTTCCAAGGCAATATAAAAACCAGCAAATCACCCTATCATTTCATGGTGGTTGTTGCCCAGTATCTAGTGATAACGAAATCAATATGGATTACTGATTGATTACATCGAACAATCTAATTTTTACAAAAAAAAGGGGTTGAAACAATGCATTCCCAGAAAACCCCTGGTGATACGTCAAGCCCCAATGGTTCTTTAACCATGAAACCTCCTATGATTTCAGCCCCAGTTTCATCTTTGTTTCCCATGATATACAAATACTGTACATATATATATATATATATCATGTATATAATATATATATATATATATCATGTATATATTATATATACGTATATTAATAATAATTATAATAATAATAATATATAAGTATATATATAGTAGATACTTATTACCCATAGATAATAATAGAAATCTCGCCGTGTTTTTTTCCCCCATCCATGCTGGTGACCGCTGCTGCCTAGGCACAGGATGGCTGTCTGGCACTTGCGTATCAGTGCCGGTTGCACGGACCTCACGATCTTCCCACCGTCCACATCTGGGAAGTCCTGGCGATCTGGAGCAAATGACGAGCATATCCCAACAAAACAAGGAATACCATCTGGCCATTTATAGTCAGTTTTCCCATTGAAAATGGTGATTTTCCATAGTTATGTTAGTTTACCAGAGGGTATAAGATATGAATATATATATATATATATAGATGGATAAGTAATACTAGTATATAAGTATATAAAAGTAACAATAATACGTGAGAATGAAGAATAAGTAATAGTAATAACAATATAATTGGATATATGATGTGTATATAGTTTCTCGTATTAAGTGAAATGAATTTGATAATTGGGACAATGAGGTGAGGATCGGGATGTAACAAAAATCGGGATCAGCACAAAACCAAGAAACTTTAGTAGGGATTGGTTTAAGGGAAAATCTACAGGAAACCATTGTTTTTACCATCAAATATAGGGGTTTCCTGTAAATTTTCCCATCATCCAATTCTATGAAAAGGTTGGGGATTGTTCAATGGAAATTGTTGATTGAATAAAGATATCTGGCAATGTCGCCCATTAGTGGAAAATATCACCGCTCAAGGAGGGTGGCCCTCTGGTAGTCTAACACTGTCATGACAATATCCCCTATACAAGTAGATGATCCTCCTCTAACAGCATGTTTTTCACTAAAGATGTGCATCTTCCTGTTTTAATCAACTAAAGATTTGTCATTTGCGGCATTTCCCGCTGAAAAAATGGGCATCTTCACAAATGTCCCATGGAACGTTCCTATTTTTGTCATCCTAAATGGTGGTCTCCTTGGCTTGTTGGACCAGCTCCACAGTGGTTTCCAACGGTTGGTTGGAAGACAGCGCGCTCTTCAGCCGCTTCTTCAACCATTCGCTCACCTGGGACGTGCTCGGGATCTCCGGGATCTCCGGGATCTCCGAAGTCGAAAAGCGTGGCATCGATGCGGCGAAATGCGGCTGTTTGTTGAAACCCCAGGTCCAAAAAATGTAGTATATTGATGTATATTGTAGTATCATGGTCATGATCAGTCATGATCTCTCACTGTCGTTACGTCGTTCATTTTCACGAGAAAATCGCAGGTTAGCAATGGACCCAGCCTGCTTCCCGAAGTTTCCGATGCGCCTTAGGATTTGGTTCCAATGTTCACCGTGCGAGGATGGTAGTCAAAGTAAACTAAGGTGGATATGGAATATCAATGCAAATCAATGATTTGCAAGTCATTTCATGAGTTTTCATGATGTTTCATGAAGTTTCCTCATTGATCTTATTATATGTTATTAAGGGCAAGCCTATCACGAAGCCCATCCGCCAAAAGGCATCGCTTTGGCCGCAAAGAGGATGGCTTTCACCGTGGAGAAGCTCATCTGGTTTTGCATCGCTTGGGTGATGCCATCCTGTAGCCAGCTGCTCCAACAAGGATAACGTAAGCATCCTACGGGGCTTGAAAACAAAAACAAAAGGGGAACATTTACCCAACTCCAAAAGTCGAATCATGTTAAAAGGTAGCCGCAGGTAGCCATCCAGAATAGGTGGTTCATCAGCCAACGACAAACTGGGGCTCGGCGGGATGAGTTACCAAATAACTGACCCGATGTTTGATATTCTTTCAACAGAAAGCCAATTGTAGAAAGGGGGGACATGATTTCCAACAGAACCCGTTCATTCGTTTTGACCCCCATGACTTACGACAAAATATTTGTACAAGAGCAGACCAAGTGAGGTAGCCTTGGTGCTGAAACAAGGACTCTCCTGATCGGGGGCTATGTATTGAAAGTTTCACAGAAAGAAATCCAAAAAAATGATGGATTGCTCATATAACCATCACAGTACTGGAAGATGACTTACCATTTGTAGATAACTTACCAGTACCTGTTCAGGTGAAATTACCTGGCAACAATCCCTACTTGGAGTATTGTCCCAGCTAGTAGCTGGTTCATGACTCTCGCAAGTCCCCTGCGAAATTTCCCTTTAGTCCGGCCCAGTGAAAGTTGCTATTGCAGTTGAATTTCCTGTTTATCATCATTTTTCCCATTCAAGTTGTCATAAATTGGTGGACAAATCTCATGTTGAGACAGAAAAACACAAATCAATCATCATTTTCAGATATGTGCATATAAAAAATTTAATCAGATGTTCACATATGTTTCACATTTTGTTTCAGGGAAATTCACCATTTTCGTATCTTTTTGAAGCGTTGAAACTCGACCATTGAATTCGTTGAAACTCGGGCCGTTGCCTCAAAGAGCTTGGAGAGTTCACCCCTGAAGCGACGTTGGAAGTCCTCGTCGCCTGGAGATTGGGATAACATCTATAAATCAATAGATATTGGGATATTGGGAATATAGATGTAAATATCTGGATAATATTGGGATAATATTGAGATGAATATTAGGATATAATGGGATAAATCATAATATTGGGATAAATATCTAATAAACAATGGGATAAATATTGGGATAATTGGGATAATTGGGAATATGGATATTCTATCTATTATTATGTTGGGATATTAATATCAATGAATATCATAATTGATATTATGTTGGGTATTGTTGGGTTATATAATTGATTGGGATAATGGGATAATGGGATAATGATCATAGGATTATATTCCATGATGTTGGAATCCAATCCCATTAACCCCATTATCTCATCCCATTATCCAAATCTTATCATGTATGATAACAATCTCATCTATAAATTTCATAGTAAGGATATCATTATATATATATATTACTATATTACTATTCCATTCTGCGATATGATTATAGGACAATGGGAATTTTCGGAATTGATCAAAGTGGGATAACATGATTTTATGGGAGTATAATGGGATGGGAACAACACTGGGGATAATAATTTAATGGTGATTAATTGATCGTATCCCACTGTCGAAAAAATGGGATAAATCCCACATGAATCATACTGGGCAACATCCATAATGGAGGATTTACCATTGCCATGACTACCAGAGGGTGGTCACTAAGCATGCTGTTAATATTTTCCCAATCGGACCATTAATCTGTTCATATTCGAAGGATTCATGGTTTGATATCTTGGAATTTCCCCCAATAAACCATCTTTGTTGAGGGGGCATAGATCCAACCATCGAACTATTCGATTACTATACTCTATTTATATCTATTGGATCATTGGTGAAATAGTTGATGGATTATATAATTACATATACATCACGAATATTGTTAAAGAATAAAGATAAACATTAGTCCCATTCCACTTTCATATTAAACACCCCCCAGAAACCATGTTGTTTTTGCTGGGATGAAGACACATGCTGTATTTGGGACCATACAATGGGTCTGCGTCTATTGAATAGATATATCTATTGGAATATGTCATTCCATATGCTGTACCGGTTAGTGGTTTTAACCATCTTATACCGTCTTGAAAAATATGAAAGTCAATGGGAAAGATTGTCCCATATATTATGGAAAATAAAAGCCATGTTTGAAACCACCAACCAGTGTATATCTATCAACTATCACTGTTCTATTTGGGATTCGATTGTCCCCCCGAGCCAAACCGCTGGTTGGACCTATTGGATCGCTTTGACTGCGATTGATGACTGGGTTATGATGCCAGAAATGGGAGTCTGTTCCGATTGCAACTGGGCAAACGAGTAAGTGGTGCCAGCAAGTGGCTATGAACTTCACATGTATATATGTATGTATATATATATGTATATTATGTGCGACGGACCTTTATGTACTATTTGAACGTTTGCATCTCAATACTAAACTATGTATTTAAAACAAGAATCTCACTACTAAACTATGTATCAAAAAAAACTAATGCTAAACTATGTCTGGCTCTCGGCTCTCTTTCTGGGAATTTCAATATGTTTTTGAATTTTCTGAAATCAACAAAAAAACTTTAAACAAATGTATTCACTTTTTTGGATTTTTGAGGTCCCCAATTCACCAAGTTGATCTTGTGGCTTTCCCAACAGCTTCGAAATAGCCCTACAGACCAATGACTGGTGATGTTGCAGGATACTGATCACCTTTCAGCCCATAGCCTGGAAAAAAAGTTCCAAAGTCCCAGTTTTGTCGCTGAAGTTTCCCCTTTTTTTTGGTGATTTTAGCAGTTTTCCTCAAATCCTGGGTCCAAGTGGCTGTACTCATTGAGTAAGGTGCCGGCTAACATGAAGGCGTGGCGTCGCTTGATTTCCAAGCTTTCCTCATGCGGTTGACGCTGTTTTTGGGTATCTAGTGATGTAGCCAGAGCCATCCCAAAATGCTGGAGAATTTGGATTCCCAAAAATCATGCAATGTGAATCCAAGAAAAATAGCGACCATGAACAGTGCAGAACTGCGCAGTTTCGGAGCCCTTCACACATCTTCACAGCTTTTTTGAAGCGATGATTTTTCCCATGATTTCCGGCTCTGGGGGCTGCACCGATCGGAACTTGACCATCGCCAATCGCACTTTGATCATGATCAAATCGTAGAATTTCTTCCCCGAGTGACCACGAGTGGCTTGGACCAGCAGCCTGACAGGCGATCCCACTGGAGCTGATCAGCTGATCCCTTGGCTGGTCATCTCGACCATCCCAAGTCTGGTAAACTAACATAGCTATGGAAAATCACCATTTTTAAGTTCGGTAAATCAACTATTTCTATGGGCCATGTTCAATAGCAAACTGTTAGTCATTACCAGAGGGTAACCAAACATGGCTGGTCGAAATCCCAACAGAAATATGGACATTTCACTGGAAACATCAACTAAATGGGTGGTTTTCCAGCATGCCATGTTTGAGTACCAAAGGGTAGTTCCCATTCAATCCCATTACCCTCTGGTAAACTAACAGTTTGCTATTGAAAATGACCATAGAAATAGTGGATTTTCCCATTGAAAATGATGATTTTCCATTGTTATGTTAGTTTACCAGAGTGTAAATCCCATTAAACAAAAAATGGTTGAAACCACCTATCGGTTTGAGTCCACTTTAGGCCTGATCTGATGCCATGGACTCTGACCATCAGCAGAAGCTTTGCCATAGGCACGGATCTGGAAAGCCTCTGCAGGACAAGTTTTGCGGCCGGAAATCAACAGCTTAGAGTGCTGATGTAGCAGATTAGCACAACAAGCAGATTGAAGTAAGTACCCTCTGGTAAACTAACATAACTATGGAAAATCACCATTTTCAATGGGTAAATCCACTATAAATGGCAATGTTCAATAGCTATGTTAGATTACCAGAGGGTATATGACAGAGTATGAGACAGTAAGTATAACAAGTTGTAACAGGAAGTACGACAGGCTAGAACACGAACTGTACAGCAACTATAATACCCACTACAAAGCAACTCGTAGTTGTCGTAGTTGTAGTGGGGGTTGCTGTCACGGATCTCGTCAACTGCTGAACCATCGAAGCAGTGCCCAAAACCATCCCTAAGCCATGCAGAGTTTCACTATGATTTCATGATTCAACCAATTTAACCATTGACCAAGCATCATTTATGAAATATATCCCCATCATTTGTCATTTGTTGCGTAGTAGCATCCTTTTTTTTATTGGCTAAGACAGTCTAGACCTGGTGGTTGAGGGTGGACCCATTGGCGTATGGATCGGATTTGATCCATCCCCAGTTTTATATTGGGCAACGATATTGGGGAGAAAAACATGCTTGTAAATAAACCACATTAAGTGATTCCAAGCCAACCATTGTCTCACTAGCCATTATCTGGAAGTGCAGTTCCAGTAGTGGATATTTCTAACATGTTCTAACTGTAACTACAGGTGTCTCATATACCAACCAACACGGGCTTAATATACAACCCATATAATCCCATATATAATAGAAGTTTTTCCATATATCATATCTATATATGTATATATAACTGGTTTTGTTCGCCTATTTACTAAGTAGAATCCGCACCCCGAACTAGCCATTACTCATCTGGGCTGCAGCCGGCCTCCTTGACCGCTTTCAGCACGGTCTGCATGCGGAGATCTCTTCCACCAGCCGCAACGCCCAGGGTGGCCGAAGGCTTTTCACCCAGAACCGCCTGCACGATGGCAGGTCTGGTTGGATAAAATATGATTCCAATGTAAGTGATAATGGATGGTTTATGATGGATTGTTTATGGTTAATAGATGTTAATAGTGCTTAATAATGGTGAGAAAAATAAACGGAAGGAGAAATCCAACTGAATCTATACTGGAAAAAAAACGATCATGATTCAGTGTGAGGCAGAATCTATGTGTAATGATTTCTGGGTGCCCCGTTTGTCACTTCCTGACCTCCAGTTTTTCCATAGACGCATTCCTGGGTAAGAGCGATGCAGGGCTGTGGTGGTTCACACCAGTGGGTAGTAACCCCAAGGTACAAATTTAAATGATATGGCTTGGTACAGCTACAACTGGGGTTGTAAGCCACTGGGGTGCAGCATCAAGTTGAAAACCTTGAAATTTCCGGAAGTTCTTCCCTTTCAAATTTACAATTTGCTTGTGACTACAGCAGCCATTCTTTGGACTGGAACTGCATGCCACGAAGCATATGTGCATCTCCAAAATTTGGGTGTCCGCCTACCAAAACAAACGATTTGGCATGTCTATTGGCTGTAGCTATCCTTTGGAACATATCATTACACCATTATCTATTATTTTATGGTGCAAGTGCAAATCCCCATTTTTCTTGTGTATATTCCAACTTGTGTCACTTAAATCCCATGTTTTTTTCCAGTTCCGCACCAATTTTCGAGGAACCTACATGCGTGACGCCAAGGGTCGCTCCACAGAACAAGGACAGCTCTAAGAAAGTGGTCACCGCTGGCCGCAAGGCCTAGTTTCGCTTGTGGTTGGAAGGTAAGATCCCCTTGCCCCAAAGCTCGCAGGCAACAAAAGCATGGACGAGCTCGCCGCTGCTAGGTCGATATCATTTATCCAGAAACCTACTGTACAGTACAGAAGCAAGGTTACTTCTTGATCGATTTACTTATATATTTACTTGTTGATGTATGTATAGATATAAAATATATAAAAATATACATTGTGTGAGTGAACCAATGAGACATTGGCATCTAAACACTTTTGTCACAGAGCTACCCAACGATAAACACGACAGGCTCATCTCAACTTGGAAGCTCTGGAAATCAGCTGAAACTGTGACCTAAAATAGCGAGGCCTCAAAGAAACCTAATGGTTGGTCACAATCTTCCTTGTTTTATGTTTGCTCTTGTGGTGAAATGTCAACCCATGTCAAGCCACTCCAACTATATATGAATTGGAGGGGTTACCCTCAAAATAGTTCTTCAAATTGGTCAGCTGTTTAAATGGATTACCCGCCCAACCCTGATTTATCAATCGTCACAGACTCATATCCCCCCCCTGTAACCCCCCAAAAAAAGAGCAAAAAACCTGAGGGATTATGATCTGGGTGAAACATGGTGAATCTGCCACCCCTCTGGAAGAAATCCGAACTGCAAACCTCGACGCACTTGGCAGATTTGCCCTCCAGCTCCTTCTGCTGTGCTTCCTGGCAGCCACTCACAAAATGGGTAATGGGGGTAAAACAATGTCATAAACCAGCCATTTGGGAATGGTTTATACCAGCTATTTATGGCGAAGTTGGGGATGGTTTATGATTGTTTTATCCACATTGTCGGTCTATTTTGGGATTCGCATTGGTCTCCTTGGTCCCGTACAGCCAGCAACAAGTTTGTGCTACTCGCCAAATCCGCTAATTACACTTCAGGATGGGTTCGTGACCAAGACTTTCAGGTGCGTTTTTGCTTGGTGATGGAAGCCTGGACAGGTGGGAAACCTGAATTCCCCAGATTGTCACCTTCAATCTGGCTGACTTGTCCGGGGCACCCGCTGCGCTTTTGTGTCCTCCCAAGATCCACTTCAACGCCACCAGGCCGGACAGCAGACCAGATGTGAACGAAAGTGACGAACTAATGGAAGGTGGGAATCGTCCAGAAGAATCTCGAAACCTTCCGGATACATCGTCTTGATCTGGTTGGTGGTTTCAACCCCTCTGAAAAATATTAGTCAGTTGGGATGATTATTCCCAATATATGGAAACATAAAAAATGTTCCAAACCACCAACCAGTGATGTTCTTCCAGAAGTTCACATCTTGATCGCCAATCTCCACTCTGATGCTCCCAAGTTGCTCCCAGGATTTGCTGTTCATCATGCCGAAAAGCTTCAATTTGTGGCCGGCAACGGTTCCACATCAGCTGCCACGCCGACTCGCCGACTGGATCCCAACCTCGGCATCGTCCAAAATGCTTGTAGATCGGAAAGTGGACCCATTTGATGCCTGGTCTTTCACTGGAAAAAGTTGCTCAACCCACAAGGCTCGCCCTCCTCTTCCGTAACCTCCACATCCGTCTGAAATTGTGTAAGCGCAGGGTTGGAAGATGAAGATTCAAGCGATGTCCCATGATTTTGACGAATGTCCTTCAAAGATCCGTGAATGTGCTCTCGCCCAAACACACACTAAATATGGATTGGCAACGCAAAATACAGTGCACATGCAGCTCTCAAGGACCAAAGCAAACGTCAAAAAAAGGGGTTGGGATTGATCATTTAAATTTCGAGCAACAGCTTGAGCCAAACCACCTGAAGATCATCATCCCATTGTCGTTGGATGGGCAATCAAAAAGAAATGTGCAACCACCAACCAGATTTGTTGGTTCAACAGGAAGAATTGACCACATCTACCGGTTGATGGATCTTCAGATTTGACTCATACCATCAGGATTACCCATGGAAGTGCGAGCAGCTCCAAAGAAAGGAGCTCTTCAGGAAATCCGATGACGGGAAAACAACCAAAGGCGGCAGAATCCAAGTTTCTTGTGGTCCAACTCCTCCATTGTGGGTGAGTGACTGAGTGTGCATCTTTTGTGGTTTACATAATCTCAAATCCATTGAAATCCCAGTTTTCCCGTGATCTAAATCCGCTAAATCAGCTTTTTCCAGGTGATTCGTTCCAGTTATTCCAGTTACTCACACCCCCAGGGCTCCTCGATGCCCATGCCAGCGATCTGACCCGAGACTTTCTCCAAACGGCCCGAGACGTCGCCCACGATGCTCAAGACCTGCTGGAGTTCTTCCAATTCATAGGGGAAATAGCCATGAAATACAGTGGGTATTTGGGGTATGGGAAATACTATGGGAAATACTATGGGTATTTGGGGACTATTATATATATATATGATTATGATTATATATCATGGGGAAATAGCCATTAAATACAGTGGATAGACAAAATCCTGCACCATTTGGCGTTAGGTAACTATGAAACACTGTAAATAATGGGATTAAAAGGGGATAAACCATATACCAACTGGTGCAGGATTTCTTCCATCCATGCAGGGGACTAATACCCATTAATACCCATTACATATCCCGTAATGGATATATATTGGATTAATGTACCATGGTCATTATTATATATTAATAGCGGGAAGTATCTCCATTAATATCCAACTTTTCTCCCCATTAATACCCATTATTACCCATTAATATTCTTGATTGACCGATTTTGGGGAGATACTTCCCCCCTATTTTTCAGGACAAAGTTGAGTTTCTCCAACCAAGATGAGATGTGGACCATTCATAGAAATAGTGATATGGAGGTTTCCGAAATTACGGGTACCCCCAAATCATCCATTTTTGTGTGGGATTTTCCATGCTAAACCCATCCAGCTATTGGGGTACCGGGTAGCCCCATTTATGAAACCCCCATATGATACATGAAGAACATCAACAGCGCCTCATCGAAGAAAGGCTGGCAACTCTGCTGTGCCTTGGAAGTCCCCAAGACAATCAACTCATTCATGAGGGATTTCCATGGATTTCCGCCCTCAAAGGATGTGGATGGTCCAGGTTCATATATGCTATATTGGAAATTTTGTGTATATCGTCTCGAATGGTATATGTTGCACTTTTGCACCATCGATGTTTTGTTCCGTATCATGCCATGTGTATTTGTGCAAATATGATATACATACATACTGCATAGCGTAGTACAAATATGGGGATGGGTCAAAACCCTGTACCCCTGGTGAACCCCAAAATAGCTGGGATTTATGGATGTTCATCCCACTAAAAATGGTATTAATAGGTATTGATCCATAGCCATATGTATAACCACATAAGCCAACCAACCACGTCAAGAACGCATCCACCACATCCACCAGCCCCCTTCAAGCCTTCGATGGAAGTTCCTTCCGCTGCACTCGTCGCCGAGCCTTTTTACCTGGAAATGGAGAGCGCTAACCAGTCGATGGGGTGTCAAAAACCAAGTGAAATGGGGATATCACGGTTGATATCACGGTGAATATCACAGGATATCACGAACATTGACGTAGAATACCATATTTGGCGTTGTTTCAACGAGGATAAGAAGGGGAAAAGAGTCAAGTCAAGTCCATCACCAGGCGTCCGGACCAACGGTCATCTGGGTGCCCAAATGGAAGTCCATTGATATATCCATGCCACCTGGACCACTCAACCCAGCTTCCCAGCTTGTCTCCGAAAAGGCTGGATTCATATCCAACAGATCCAACTGAAAATGCTCGCGACGTGGGAGAAAAAAAAAAAAACATGTTCAGACAAACCCAGCCAGGTGGTTGGTCAACAATGGGTTGCTTTATCCATGCAGCTGGTTTTCAGGCTGCTAGGAAGTTGATTGTGTCAACAGAAGTGGTTTTCTAATCTGCTGGGGGACCTCGAAATCATCAAACAGGTCGTTTCTGTATTGCAAAATCAATGGTTTTGGTGCAATTTTGAGAAAGACACATATCTTCCCAAGTGTTTGTCTGAAAATGCGCTACCCCCCAAAAAAATCCTGGTTTTTCATCACTTTCCCTTTAAATGGCCAATTTTATGGGTATACCGGTATACCCCATTTTCAGACATACACCCTCTGGAGGATGTGTTTTTGGGCAGGCAGTTTTCATCTAGTGGACTTGGCTATCTGAAACTCACCAGCCAAAGCAGTGAAACTACCATCTTCACTCAAAATGGGCGACCCCAACATATTTTCCCCATGAAAATTGTCAATGGATTTCCCTATGAAAAAAAATATCCAATCTATCCACTGAAACAAGTCACAAATCCCGTCACACTAATCCATACTAATCTCACTGGCCCTCTCAGGAACCTAAATTGGAGGTACCTACCATATATAAGGCCTATTTGGCAGGCCTAAATTTCAGGGAATATCCCCACAAAATATGGCCTGAAATATGGTACGTTTACGTACCTCCATCTGTTGGATCCTGAAATTCCCATTGATAATCCCCGGAGGATCCAGCGGAAGTGCCTTCCAGGTGAATTTCAGCACGACACTGCTCCGGATCTTTGGATTTGCCTCCGGCTTCCCAGCGTTGATAGGCCTGGAGCCGGGGAAGGAGAAGAGCTGTGCGGAAATGCCTTACTTTTTTGGGGGGTTAGTTTGGTCATGAATCAATTTCTATATTTTCTATATTCTGTTCAAACTTCATGTGATGATTCGGAAAGCTACGATACCAGAAAGCCAAAGTACACTTGCCGAGGTGCTTTTGGATGCAATTGGACATGAAAATCCGCTTCATGTGAACGGAATTGGGCCCATCTTTTAGTCGATGGATGATCGACATCTTTGTTTCTCAATATCTTATTGTTGGATCATCAAATTGACATTAACCATTCGAGTGACATTAACCATTAAATTAAAAATCATTTGACATGAACCATTATAGTGACATTAACCATTATATTGATATTATTCCATATGAACTACTAGCATTGACCATTGATTACATTACTCATTATGTTGCTGTTGATCTATATAACCATTGATTAATATCCCTTTTCTTCAGTGCTCCATGACCTTTCCGACGGCCTCCTCAACATGTGCACTGTCTGTTGGGCTGAACTCATGCCATCGATGATCCTTGGTGCCGGTGACGAGTGTGGACCTTAACAGGAGACCTGTAGAATCATGAACACGTTTGTTTTCAAATGTTGAAAATCTATTGGTTGATATCCACTTGTCCATATTCTTCACATGATACGTGTATGTATATATATATATATGTGTGTATTGCACACGTGTATGTATATATGAATACATATTATTGTAATTTCAGATATGTCTAGTTATCTATCTATCCATATATGTATATGCAATTAGCATTATTATAAGTATCATATGGTATATATTGCAGTAATAGAGTAAATAGGAATCATCATTGCCAATTCACAATAGAACTGCTGTAGTATTCAAATTATATATATATATACTTGAGAGCAGGCGGAGGCGGACGAAAGGTAGTGTAGTGGGAGAGGAGTGGTGTCAAAATGCTGCGCCCCTAAGATGATACACCAAAAACGTTTTTGCGCAGTCTAA
>Ga0126342_10015448_pt1 | contig 13389 bp, 10 predicted proteins | sample Cyp1metagenome_FD_92528 | JGI IMG/M metagenome (GOLD analysis project Ga0126342, IMG submission 92528) | Coral microbial communities from Lord Howe Island, Old Settlement Bay, Australia - Cyphastrea 1 metagenome | ecosystem: Host-associated > Invertebrates > Cnidaria > Coral ...
CAGCTTTATCCAATTTCGAGGCAATTGCCAGGAAGAGCCCCTTGGAGGGCGAAACGCGTAGCAACTTGTTGCCTCTTTTGCGAAAAAGCTTTCGCGCGGCTTGAGTGAGCCAGTTTCATTTTGTGTTTTTTTTTTGAACCTGCGACGCTCTTCCAGCTGTTGGCAGGCCCCAAAAAGATCCCGAAAGAAACACCGGTACCGCAGTCTCCATGACATGTGTCTTCTCAAAATGAACATCGTGTCTGAGTCGATCCACTAGGTTTTTTTTTCAGGGTAAACCCATGATCACAGGTCCCTCCGCGTGAAATTTTCAGCCCATTCCCAGATGTTGGCGGAGCGGCAGGCGATCATCGGAAAGTACAAGAAGAATGTGGGATTAGTCCCGGGTAACATCTCAGGCCGGGATATGGTGGTGAGGTGCAGAGGAGGCCCCAAACCTCGCTGAAACCATCCAGATGTTGTTCCGCCCATGTCCCAATGATCGAGAGGGGAGACCTGGACACATGGACAGCACTGGTTGTGCACCGCCAGCAGTTGGGAAAGCCCTATACAGTAGGTATACTGTAACTGGAACTGCACTTCCAAGTGATCACAGGGGTATCCGTGGAACCTGTGATTCCTTGCTTTTGGGCTGATTTGACAGGGATTTCTGGTCCATGACGTCTCAAGTTTGTAAATTCTTGAAGATCAAGAAATTAGGTGATCAAGAAAGATTGCGGCTCTAACGTTCGGGGTCCAAAAATTGGAAGCTGACAAGAACCACATTGAGCATTGGCTGCTCTTCAAATAGATCCAACAAAAGATTGGTCCAAGGACTTTTGCGAAGCGACTCTTTGATAGTTTTCTTCACAAGGATCGGCCATTTGGTTTTATCCCTTTTTTCATTGAGTATATTGAGTGTACCAATCCACTATCTATAATCTATAAGGAGTATATATGATAATAGTACTATATACAATTCACATCAATTCACTATTCCTTTATACGATTCCTTTATCCTCTACTACCATTATATACACATATTATATCCATTGGATTGGTCAATGGGTCGAGAAGTCACCTGCGAGTTGTCTTCCAGGCAACCGCTGCGTCAATGCAGTGGCTAACAAAATGGGTGCGCTGACCCAGCACAATGCAGCCGTGGGTCCGCTGAAGGTGTCGTTGCGAAGCCCAGAGAAATCACATAGTGCTTATGTGACAGCAAAAAACATCATACATGGTGGTTAAATGTATAATATAATAATGACTTATCATAATACTGTATCAAATAAATTCAAATAATGTATTGAAGGGCCCTATGAAATAATGTATTAGTGCCCCCCCCAATTCTTTTAGTTAGCCATGGGAATGACATTAGTGACTTCCCCATTTTGGGGCGACCAGCTGCCGGAAGTCACCAGATGATGGTGATATTTTGGTTCATGAGTCATTCCTATGCATTTGGTGATGAGTTCCAAGTAGTTTCTGCATGCAATTCCAATTTAGTGAATAGTTATGAATAGTTTCTGTTTTCCCTAGCTTTCCACAGACAAAAGATGCCAAAGTATGGCCTAATTCATGACATTAAAAAACCTGCTCATCCACAGCTTTTCCAGTCTTTCAGTGTAGACTCAGTGAAGTTTTTTCAAGTCGAGGGTTTTCCATATTCTTGCTGGACCCAGGCTTTTCGGCGCATTAGCATGCAGTAGTAGCTTCCTTACCAATGATGATTGGATCCACGATTGGGTGACATTTTTGGGATGGCTCAACCGCCAAATGATAAGGCTGTAGCTAACAAAGCAACATCGTTTGGGCATATTTGGGCTACAGCCTGCAAGAGGATGTTGCAATCTTTGGGAAAGATCAGAAAATGATACGAGGACATTTGGCGGTGTACTCAAAGGTGACATCGCCACATCAGTGGAATATATGATAGACGCATACTGTGGATGGAAGAAATCCTGCACCAGTTGATAGATCGTTTATCCCATTATTTATAGGGTGCCAACCATCCTTTTGGTGGTGCAGGATTTCTTCCATCCACAGTATGAACCACTATATAACCCCCATGAGCTTATCCCAGTATGATAGAAGCAGCCATGGTCAAAAGTTGGGTAACTTGCGTAACTTGCCCATATTGGAAGCTGGGTATCAATATATGTTCAATCTATTTTCATAGGGATTTAGATTATTCTTGGAATATCAAGCCCTATTAATTGCTATAGATCCCCATCAATTCACAAATAACATTTTCGATTAAACAACTGAATTATACCTGAAGATGAGTTAGATGAGTTCATCCATATAGTTGGTTAAACTATTTAGATTCACCGAAAATGATCTTTGGATTCCCATTTGTTTCCTCAAAGACGACTCCAAGGTGTTGGCTGTGCGGAGGACATGGGCTTCATACTGTGGATGGTTGCGAAATCCTGCACCACCAAAAGGATGCTTGAAACATGTTGAAATCCTATAAATATTGGGATGTTTACCATCTATCAACAGGTGCAGGATTTCGCTGGCCCATCCACAGTAGTGTTTATCCAATGTTAACAGATTATAGTGGATAATAGTGGAAAAAGTGTTATTCCAATTGTTAACTTGGTGTTATTCCAACTTTGGATGTTGACTTTTCGTGGCTTAATATCGTGGTTTTCATGATCTGGAAAAGTCAACGAATCCAAAGTTCGAAGAAGTCAACGGAACATGATCGACATTCACGGCGAACTGTTAGTTTACCGTAGGGTACTCCCCTGATGAAATACCACAAACAGGAGGAAATCAATGAAAATCACAGATGAAGATGACATTCCATTGCCAGGTTGTGGGATAAAATCATGGAAACATCGATGAACACAATGGAAGACTGGAGGAAACATGGAAAAATCGATCAAAATGAGAGATGTACCTTTCCCAAACCGGACACTTCTCAGGGACGCATTAAACCATCAACACAAGCAGACCAGTTTTTTCATCCAAAGGTTTGCATCTGTGTCCACTGGCCAACACTTTTTCGCAGGAGTATGAAGCATTCATCCAGTTTTACAAGGACACTGGCCTGCTGGACTCTCAAACATCGCCTTTTTGATCGAGTTTTTCTCACCTGCTGTCACAAAATGTCAGTCGAAGCTGTTGTTGGGTTGAAACCTGGTGCCATTGAAATGGGGATGGGTCAAAACCCTGGTACCTAGTGAACCCCAAAATAGCTGGTAAATGGATGTTCATCCCACTAAAAATGGTATTAATAGGTATTATAGACAAAGCAGCCTTTTGCGTGATGCTTCCGTTTTTTGGTCATCCGTTAATTAATAATAGGGATTTTGCACAACAAACTTCTTGAGACCAACTTGAGACCAACAATTCCTTCCATGTTGGTTTTTTGTGCCCTTGTCTGCCCTTGTCTTTTTGAAATGCTGCGGCGTTTCCCAAGATTTGGCTTCTACATTGTGTGCGATGAGGCGCTGGGCGGAATTGGGGTACCTCAAATCATCCAAGTCATTCGACAAGTCTAGGAAGCCCATGGTGACTTGGGGATCCCCCATTTTAAGAACCACCATCTATCAGTCATTTTTTCTGTATTCTCCTGAAAATATGGTATGGCGATATGTATCATGTTCTTCCTTGAGTTCAAATTCTAGACTTTGTCCCCGATTTTTTGACAAAACCATATTATCACGTCGCTGAAAGACACATTTTGCCTTTGATCCAGTTCAAATTACAGGGGGCTGCCTGGGACAGCTTATGATGCCTAATGCAAAGCACGTAGAACGGTTGCTAGGAGAACATATGTGCTCTGTGCTCCTGGTGTTTTTCATTGTTGCCAAACTTTGGCTCATCAATGACTTTGAAGTGAAGCTTCCCGGCTCTTTTGAGACATTGAAGACCAAATTTCTTCCACATGTTGGTGAAATCAGTTCTGTATATACCCGGCCCTTTCCCTTTTTGCCTGGCATGCTGTTCTTTCAGTCCGCCTGATAAAAAAGGAAGTCGGAAGGAAGTGTTTTCAACAAGACGTGAGGCGTATCAACATTATTTTCTGGTGCAAACATGTGTAAACATGTGTAAACAGTATATAGGATTATATAATAGGTTCCATGACAGAATATTCAGGCAATATTAGTGTATGAATGCAAATATGTATCATGAACATTCTGAATATACAGACAAAGCCAGGCACACAAGCCATGGTTGAACACGGTTTCACCGGTTTTTCGTGTACAGGTCGCGGTGGAACATGCCATCGGCGAGCTGATGTTCAACATCAACTTGCTCTCCTTCTCCGTCACAGACGAGGAGGTCGGCAATCTCGGTGAAAGATGGGGGTGCTTCAGGGGTGACAAGATGACCAAATCATATGGAGGTTTCCTAAGTGGACCCCGATTTATGGATGATTACAGGATGGTTACCCTCTGGTTATGACTAACAAAAAGCTATTGAAAATGGCCCAGTCGAAATAGTGGATTTACCCATTGAAAATGGTGATTTTCCATAGTGAACTTGTATGTTTACCAGAGGGTACTGGAAAATGCCCTATGAACATATGGATGATCACTGGGGGTCGCCCTATTTTCAGAACCCCCCCAGCATCCGGTGTCAGCCAAGTTGTTGCGCACTGAATTGCTGCATTGATGATGGCTGGTGGTTGACCTACCCCTCTGAAAAATATTAGTCAGTTGGGATGATGATATTCCCAATATATGGAAAAATATGATTGATGTCTTAGAAGACTCTCATTTTTTCGAGTGATCTTGCCGTTTTGAAGGGAATTTGCCACGCTGTTTTTGAAGCACTTTTAGGTGGAGCGTGCCAAGAGGGAGTTGAAAGCTACGCTGGTGAATGGCAGGGAGACCCATTGGGTGAAACTAGCCTGGTTTCGCTGGTTTCCAAAGAGGATGACATATGGAGATGACGGAGGAAAGCCAGGATGAATCCACAATCATCCACAATGTCTTGTAATGTCTTGTTATTGCGGGATATTCTTTGTAGAAACAACAACTTGTAGCCCTTCACACTTTTTTTTGGGACATGAAGAATGCTCCACCAATCTCCACCATGGGTCGCGTCGCGACCAGGTTCGGGAAGCACCCAGGAAAGTTGCAACCAGGCGGGTTTTCCTCGTGGTCGATCGTCCTGATCTGAGTTTCATAAAAATGTCAACCCCCCAATATGAAAAACACCCCTACCCCCAAACAATAGCGAAGTTGGTTAATAACTCCAATAACTGTGGTTTATGGTACATATAACGAACTAGTTACTGGGGATTATAGACCAACTTATAACTGGGGGGCCCCACATTGTAGAAACCATGGTGGATGTAGGGAATGGGCCCACATAATTAATTGGGACCATAGGTTTATGGGGTGTTTAATATGAACGGGTGATGGGATTAGTCCAAATAGATCCAAATAATGTCGATTTTTTTTGAATGTCCACCGCTTTTGAAGTATATTGAAGTATGATGAAGTATGCTTGATCTACCCCCACACCTCCAGGTTGGAAAGGAAGTGCTGACCTATGGCCGCGGTGTGCCACCAGCAGAGATGATGTTTGGGTACCCAGCTGTGGATGTTTTACCAAAATCAGCTGTCTCAGATGGAGTTTTTTTTCCAGTACACCATTGGAGTTACCCCATATTTGTGGTATTTTTGGGATGGCGAGATAGCCTTGCTTTTTGTGGGAATTGACCATGAAACGATGGCTTTTTGTGAGTTGGACGAAAATACCAGTTGTAACCAGCCAGTTTTTAGGGTGCACCCTCTGTTCGAAAAAATTGCATCATTTCCGAAAACGGTGATTTCTGAGGTATCCTCCATGTCTGAACAAAGCCATATTCTTCACAAAGGGCCGCAGTTTGCACCAACTGCAACTGGAAGATCCGATCGCGATTTCCCCATGAGTTGGCCATAAAATTTCCTCATGAGTTTTGATGGGTGCTGAGGCTTCGAATCGAGGCCGTGGATGCAGAAGAGGCCGCAAAAACCAATGAAAATGCTGGTTACTGTATATTATAATGGATGTATATGGTGGTTTTTATGGGAATAATTAAAATACTTGGTGGCGATCTTAGTAAGTGGATCATAAGATATTATAAGCCCATTTGTAAGTGGATTAACCCTACTTATCCCATTTATAACTGAGGTTATAGCCCACTTACTAAGTGGGATGAGCCACTAAGTAACCATATGATATGTATTTTTTGATATCTATATAGACAATCATAATTAACTACTGTAATGGATAATAATTAACTAATGTTTTTTTTTTTAAATCTATAACCATATGAGATATGAATATTATATATATTATATATATATGGTTAGTTTTTATGGTGGTTTTTATAATCCAATAATTAATCTCATGAGATAATCATGGATCATGTTAGTAAAACAATCATTATTCAATCCATATATTTATTGTTCCCGTGGTTTAATATGGAATAACTCCTAGCCGGACCTAGAAAGTGTAGTTATTTCGGGATGAGCTACTATTGCTTCAACTGATATTCATGTAGGGGTTCCCATACAGGATTATGATCACCAACATGTAATTGGGGTAGTATACTTCCGTAGAATCATTTTTTCGAACATTGGCTTTGAACACTGCCACTGGTATCTGTTACCTAATGGCCTGGTATGCGGCATGGCAGGCAGATTTTGATATATATATATATATATGTATATTTGATATATATATATATGTATATTTGATATATATATATATGTATATTTGATATATATATATATATATGTATATTATATATATATATGTATATTTGATATAAATAAATATATATATATATATATATATATTTATAGATTTATGATTCATGTCAAGTGTTGCGACAAGCGAATCCTGAACCATCAATTTTGTGACTAGGTCAGTGTTTTTTTCGCCTTTTCCATGGTTGATCTCCATTTGGAGGTCAAGAGCTGTCTTTTTTTTGGGTCACCAGATGTCACCGGAAAATCCTGATTTTCGGCCGCAAACGCAGCCAGACTATCCAAAAAAGCCCGATGAGGTTCACATAGGTTCACTATGTTGGGAATAATGATCCAAATTGACAAGCGTGTTGTTTGGGAGTTGGAAACAACCAAGCAGCATGGGGATGATCCCTGACGTAGGCCGGAAATAAAAAAGTGCTTGGTAGCTCCGAATGGGTAGCCAGGTGAAACGAGTGGCATACAAGTACCTCAACGACCAGGAGGTGCCCATGCCTTGGAAAATCAGGGAATAGCTGAGATCATAGACTCATAGTCCCATCAAAAGTATTTTAAAAATAATCACAGAAGCGGATTCTGGTTGTTTTCTCCATATGTTTTCTATTTTTTTTGTGATTCGCTCTAGTTTGAATTGTGTCATTTTGAGAGTGGGGCGCACACATGTCATGTTTAGAGTATGTGAGGATTCCTGCAAAATCGCTGATCCGGCTGCTGTGCATGATGAGTGTATATCATCCCTGAAAAGATAGAAAAGTCATGAAAAGTAAACCCCCTCTTAATTGGTGAATATTCACTTTTCTATACTTTTCGATGTTTTGGGGGATTAGTATTCTATATACAGCTATTCTATCTAGAATGTCTATCTAGAATGGTTTTTCGATGCATTTAGGAACATGGATTCACCACGATCCTGCCAGCACTGCCTGTGACGAACTGGGATTCGTTCGTCGTTTTTTGGGCTTCACTCACTGGCTCTTTAGCCAAGACCATGAACTCAAGCTCCTGACTGAACTGCGAAAAAGGAAAACATGGGAAACCATGGCACTTTCGAGAAATCGTATCCGCATGTATCCACCATAAATGTGGATCCCCAACTTCATTCTAGATTCTGGAAGAACTCGGGCTTTTCCCACGGAAGCCCATCATTAGCTCACGTGGCTCTTCGCCACTTAAGAGCGGATGTTGTTTATTTGTGAACAATTTTCAAGTACGTCTTAGATTTTGTATTATATGTGTTTGAACTATTTAGAACTGTTAGAAGTACCAAAAACCATAGGTTTTCCCATTGGAAAACATCCAGTTTCGTCCCTTTCCATCCCATCCCAGACCCGTGGCACAGCCCCGCCCCGCCGCCCCCGTCGCAGATCTCTGTGACGGCGCTGGGACCGCTGCACGGCATGCCGGAGCTCTACATCTTGCGGCAGGCGACGCAGCAGGGGAGCCCAGCCCTGTTGATGACTAGTTCGGGGATTACTTGGCGGCTCATCCCACTTAGTAAGTGGGTTATAACCCCAATTATAAATGGGATAAGGAGCGGGTTAATCCACTCAAAAAACTGGGGTGAACTAACCCACTTACGAGCAGTGGGTAGTTCGCCACCAAGTATACCCAATACAGTATATTGAGGATTATTTCATAATCCAAGAACGGGGAATCCCCATAAGCCAACCAGGATTAAATGGAATGATAGAGGGATTTTGAACACTGCTCTGATGATGAGTTCGTCATTTTTTGCTTCGGGTTTTGGCAAAAACTCTTGCCCTCAAATAGCTTGTGGATATGTTTGTGGATATAGCTGAACAACTTAATTAAAAGATGGGGGGATTCATGTGATAGTTGGAATTATCCTTTAGTTAATATCCTATAGTCTATCCCAATTAGACTATCCCAAAACTATCCTAATGGAGGAGCGAGTAATTTTGGGAACTATCCTTTAGACGCTAGGGATGATCATAATCCATGAGAAATCTCCAACCAGTCAGCACGGAGGGTGGAATTTTAAACCACACGGACGGGATTTGACATCTGAATTCACCATGAAAAAGTTGGGATTCAACATGGTTATATAGATATACAACCAATGAAATTTGGTTCTGGTTTTCTACGGCGTTTGAACCATCAATGGGCTCCACATTGATGTGAGGTATCATGTGGTAAACCCAATCATAAACGATCCAAACAATTACCATAAATGGATAATATACACAAAAAACAACAACCATCCCTTAAGTGGTAGGTTTTTGCCAATGACTTTCCCACATGAAATGGTCCTGTTTTCATCCTCGAAAATTGGTTGCTGGTGTCTAGTCACACGCCGTAGTCACACGCCGTCCATCGAAATTTTCCGTCCTGATCCGTCCATGGACTGATCTTCTATGGCCTGAACTTGTAGATGTTTTTTCCATGTTTTTCCTATATAATTTCAGTGGCTCATGAGCCTATAACTACGATTGATGTAGATTGTTTTCCCACTTGTAGCTATTGATTTCCATGAGCCTATAATTTACCGCTTTTACAATAGAACAGCACTGTTCTATAAGGTGGAGACTCTCCTAGAACTTATGTTTCAGAATGGACATTTTTTATTAAGTAATCCCCCAAAACGGAAAGCCGCAAAATCCAACGAAAGTAGTGATGAATTACTGCTCTATCCTTTTGGGGAATTCCGAGTGTATCACCCTACCCAGTTCGTGTTGCAGGACAGCCCCGTATCCAAAATGAGTGGCTCAATAGCAAAAAAAAGAAGTACCCTCTGGTAAACTAACATAGCTATGGAAAATCACCATTTTTAATGGGAAAATCCACTCTTTCTATGGTCATTTTCAATAGCTATGTTAGTCATTACCAGAGGGTACCAACACTCCTACGTGATTTCTATTCTGGCAGAATGTTCCATCTTTTAAGCATATTGAATGGATATGGATATGATCAGGGTCTTCACCCACAGCGAAAGGGTCAAGAACTTGTAGCACTTGCGCATCACTCGCCTGTCCACAACAGCCAATCAATACCAATCATGTGTGCCAATGAAATCAAAGAGAATTTTTACGTAGCCATGAATTGGGGAGTCCCATTCCCATTCACAAGGGTGGGATCATACACATCAGACCATCCCACCCGCCACTGAGGATGGTTCGATATTAGTTGCGTGGCAAAAAACCGAGGCTAAAACGGGGATGGGATGGATGACATGTTTATGGCCTCGCAAGGCTCGCATGTTTGGAGGGTTGAAGTTTGCAGGATACTCCTGACATGAAGGATGTCCACAGATGTCCAACGGGTTTGGTGATTTTCCTTCCAGGTAGGTGATAGGACCTCCAATGGCTTTTCCAAACGGTTTCCGAAACATACTGCACTGGGAGAGAAGTTATGGGAAGGTGTTGTTAAGGGAAAAAAGCAAACAGTTTTTTTTAAAGGATTTTAAACCATTGTCCCCAATGACTACTATTTTTTCAGACGGTTAAAACATGTTTAAATCACCAGATGACTGAGCATCTTCGCAAGCGCGGCTTTGTCCATGCCACACGGGGGATGGAACGGGGTTCCACAGTTTAAGACACCCGCCAATTAGTTATGTAAACTGTGAACTCTATAGAGATATATTCTACCCATCAAAAATTGGTATTTAGCCTCTGGTGGTGACTAACAGGGCCAGCCATGGTAATTACGATGGCCCATAGAAATAGATGGTTTACCGAACTTAAAAATGGGTGGATCTTTCCATGGCGAACTGTTAAATCACCAGATGGTAATCCCATAACCTTAGTACGGCTTTACCCATTTTTGTTGTGTGTAGGGTCAAAGTCCTAGGTTGGCTCCGCGTGAGTGGCAGATAGTGTTAAGGAGTCCTGGATGACCCAGCAGACTGAACCATTTTCCAGGAAATCTATGGAAAACTGGGAAAATGATGAGACACATATGTAAATATCTTAACATGGAAAATCTATGGAAAATCTATGGAAATCTATGGACATCTATGAAACTGGGAAAAACACATAGTTTAATAATCTTAAAACATCTCAAATATATGTCTCAGGTGTCTCCAATGCTTCCGCTGTGTTCCATTGGCTGTGGTCATTTGATGTCGCGGAAATCACTGCAGAATCCTATACCTTGGAAGATTTGGAAGCTGGCAGCTGGCAGCAGAAAGTTCATTGATACCAAAAGGTGTAGGATTCTCTTAGGTTATCTTCGTTTGATTCGCCAGTAGAGTGTGTACGGATGTCCAATGGTTGCACTGAAGATTTTTGGAAACAATCCATCAGATTGACAGACAGGGCTGTGTAGTTAATGATGTGTCGGGATTCAAACGAATGAGGCATTCCATCCCTTCCAAAATACCTACATTGCAAGACACCATGTTGCAAGAATGGCCAGTTCCTTTCCTGTTTTTGCGGGGGAATCGTTTGTTGCTCAGGTCCGTGTCAACAAGAGGTAGGTTTGCAGTACTTCCTGTCACAAAAGTATACAAAAGTGTCACAAAAGTGTCACTGTTTCCTGGTTTTGGCTGAATGGGTGAATGGCCCCAAAGAATTGTCCGCTTTTTTCAAACGCTGGCACTTGGAACGCTGAGAATCAGCTGATGTGTTTCGAGGAACGGGGAGGAATGAGGAAAATCACCAGGGCGGCGGAACAGATTCGGCGGACGAATTGGAGCATGGTGGGTGATGTTGGTTGTTAGAGTTGTTAGACATGTTTGCATCACGTATCACACAGTACACACATGTATATATATATAATTATATATATATATATATATATTATATTATACACATATTACATGTATATGATATCGTATTATGTTTGTATATATCTACATCAATCTACTTCATGTAGAGCATATGAATAGATTTATGTACTCACCACCGTCCCTTGTGCTTGGTAGGCGCGCTGCCCCAGCTTAATCGTCAGAACCAGGAACCTGTGCCCTCTCACCCGCGCACTAGTCCTACAACATCCATTTGTTGGGGTCAGTTGTTTTGAGCCATAGCCATATGGTGCCACCTGTTTTAATATATACCCTTCCGTTGCTTCCAAAAGATAGAGTCAGGAACAAGCATCAATAGGTGCATAGATGGTGCGAGGCATTTGGTTTTGCTAAAAAAGTTGTATTGGATGTGCGCATGAACATGTGATGCTTAGCGTTTTCAGGTTTTGAGGCCGCATGGATTTTGGGCATCACACATCTTTTCGCAGCTCAGGCTGCTCAGAACTGATGAAAACGTGGCCACCATCCAGACCCCCACTGATTGGCAAGATCCAATCTGAAGAAACGAGATAGGGACTGGCTGGTTTCTGCGACCCTAAATCTACCGTACCCCAATTTAAGGCCCTAAAATGGACACGTGTCCGCCAATTTTGGTCAACGGCATTTTGTTATTTTCGATTCCAGGACTTGTACGCAAAACTCTTATGAAGAATTTGTTTAAGCGGCACTTTAAGACGATATTGACCCAGCCCAGTCCATGGTTCGAGGGTCTAACTCAGCTCAGTTGGGGTCGAACCCCACAACTGGCGTCAGCGGGCCGCCAAACTCCGGATGCTGGAAGGACTGATCAGCCATGGCCGGGGCACCAATGGAGCCGAGTGGGGCATTGCATTGCGAAGCAATCCCTGATTTTCCATGGTTAAACCATGTTCAACCAGGATCTTCGTTAAAATCCAAAGTTAAACCACAATTTTCATGGCTTACCCTCTGGTAATTTAACATAGCTATTGAAAATGGCCATAGAAATAGTGGATTTTCCCATTAAAAATGGCCATTTTCAATAGCTATGTTAAATTACCAGAGGGTAACTCCACCATTGTGGCACCCAACCCAGGCTTCGGAAGCCGCGCAGTTGGCGCAACTGCTGCTGGCAGCTGCCTCTGGCGATGGCCGCGCTAGGGGCCTAGGGGCGTAGCCAGGATCTTCCGGATTTTCTGGGAGTATGGTCCTAAGAAAATTTCCAAACATTGGAAAAAACATTGGACAAAAACAACACAAAAAACAATTCATGAAACAACTCTTGGGGTTTATGGGTTTAGCATGGTGAGAAACAACCAAATCATAAACATTGGATATCATGATATCTGTGAATTCTGTGAATTTCATGAGATTTTCGTGAGACAAATTGGGGATTCCGTTGGATTGCGGAAATTTTTCAGTGATGTTCCGATTCCAAGTCTTGGAAAAAACCGGAAGAACCAAAGTTTTTCATCAGTTCATCCATGTTCCCTACTTGGTGGCTCATCCCACTTAGTAAGTGGGTTATAACCCCAGTTATAAATGGGATAAGTAGGGTTAATCCACTTATAACTGGGGTTATATCCCACTTACTAAGTGGGATGAGCCACCAAGTATCATTTGCTGGCCATGGCCATTGGGTCCATCTCCATTTTCAGCTGTAGGTGCGCGGACCAGCGCAGGAGAAACTGCAAGAGCTTGAGCCGCTTGGGATCATCTGCCGGTGGTGCCGGTGCTGCCTCAGTGAAGTTGGTGGTTTCACATTTCCGTTATTACACAAGTTTCTGTGGAACTTCATGATGTTTCATGGGGATATAATATATATATATAATATAATATAATATATATATATATATATCTGCACAAATTATAGCGAGGACAGCCGAGGCAACGAGGCAGGTTGCAGGAATTAGCGAGGTCAGCCCTTAATTTGCTCATCAGAATTAGCCGACCTCGACGAGGTAG
>Ga0126342_10015449_pt1 | contig 13389 bp, 13 predicted proteins | sample Cyp1metagenome_FD_92528 | JGI IMG/M metagenome (GOLD analysis project Ga0126342, IMG submission 92528) | Coral microbial communities from Lord Howe Island, Old Settlement Bay, Australia - Cyphastrea 1 metagenome | ecosystem: Host-associated > Invertebrates > Cnidaria > Coral ...
AGCTCATGTTTTCACTTTGAAGTGTTTCTATCACCAGAACTTTCAGGTCCAAAGAATAGGAGTGAATGGCCCATACCGTGATTCTGCGATTCTGCTTAGCCATATCAATAACATCACAACTTGGGACTGGAACATTCCATTCTGGTTTGGAAGCGCTTGATCGGAGTAACGCCGATTTGTCAAGTCTGCAGTGGTGGAAAAGTGAAGCAGTATCCCTACCAATCCGCACTGAGAAGGGATTACCATAAAGCCTTCTAACCGTTCCTATGTGTGTGGGCCCCTTGGAAGTACTGTCCAAAATGTGCCAAATGGGGATCAAACCAGCGATTTCCCATGGATGATGATTTCTAATCATCAACAGGGGTTGCACTGTGCACTGAGTGCTCATACGGGGTACTTTGATTTCACTCTTCAGAATTATGGTTTTTTGACACTGACACAAAAAATAAGGGATTGCACTGGGCATTAAAGCCACAATTCTCCTGGACTTGAGTCTCTTCACAACATGGGGGGTGAATGATCAACCATGCAGATACAATGATCAATTGAAGCAATATTTTTTTTGTAAAATGGCTTGCAAAAATCCACAGTAGATTAATATAATCTATATTTTTTGGAGGTGAAACCGCTATATATAGCAGCAGACCAAAGAAACGAATTTGATTTTTGGAGGTGAACTTTGGGATGCCAAAAGAACTCTGACTCTTGGGTGCTTGACCACTGGAATATAGAACACATGCTCAAAAACACCCAAAACATCAAGGTACATAAACGTATCAACATCACCCATTGCTATCGGTTTGAATCATGAACATCTAAGGGTAACCTGGATGTACCACCAGCCATCAATTTGGAGAATCACCATGACATCCCTCTCAATTTGTGGTTTCCCACTGATTATTTTCCCCATGATATATATATATATATACATTTGTTATATTTTTATTATATCTTATTATCATCCTTGTTATATTAGCCAGGATTTACTATATACCATCTGGTTATGACATTCACAGTTCGCCACGGAAAATCCACCCATTTTATAGCTAGGTAAACCATCTATTCTAAATGGGCCATGGCTTAACCATGGCGAACTGTTAGTCATAACCAGAGGGTAAAACGACTATTCCCCAGCGGTCCCATCGCCTCCGGTCCTCCGGCCCCACCAGTCCCACCGGTCCTTGGCACGGATGGCTTCCAAGACATCGTGAACCGTCTGCCGGGCCTCGTGCCTTAGCTTCTGGAAAATCCTATGGGGAAATCATGGGGATCTGATGGGTTTTTATAGGACTTTATATTGGTTTTTATGGTTTTTTTTTATAGGATTTTATAGGATTTTATGGTGATTCAATGGGGATTTAGGCCAACTTGGATGGAATGATTTAGTGAGATTTCATGGTGATTTATATAAGTCGGGCACCAATGGACCCGTCATGCACTGGTTGTTTTAAGTTTTAAATCATGGATTTTCTGCGGTCAAGAAGTTTGGGGATGTCGGAGTGGTTCATACAAACATGGGAATTTATCATCCAAGTCCTTTTGGTCCAACGATGATGGTGTTATATGGGTTCATACCCCCAATTAATGGTACTTACATGTGCCTGTTTAAACATAATGGGTGTTGATGTATGGTTGTATATATATATTATGAATATCCTGAATGGTGGTTTAAACCACCATTGTTTTAGGGTTCGCTGCAATTCTTTGCTGGGATCTGTTCTAGCTTCGAACAAACTCTTGACTCTTGATTGTTAAAATCTTAAAACTAATTCTGAATTCACGTGTTTCTTGGTGTTCAACCCCACTTGTCTGTTGGTATCTACATGTACACTTACTGTTTGTTGGTATGCTCAACTCCATTTTTTTTGTCAGCATCTACTGTTTGATACAGTTTGGGTTATAAAAAGTCGGTGTTGATGGCTTTCAAACCACATTTTCCAGACGCAGAATTGCTCCCAACACCGGTAAAGTGGGTAAATATCGAGGACACATGACCAATTTCCCACCCAGAAGTGGCTGGGAAATTAGCCCATTATGAGTTGGAGCAACGCTAAAAAAAAATCATACTCCATGAATATTCCATTCATATCCCATTATATTCCCATTATAACCCATCCGAATATATTAATCGGATTATATTATATTATAGTAGCTATATATTGAAACATCATGATAGATGGTTTTCAAACCACATTTTTGGTGGTGTTAAACCGAACGAATGCCCAACTTTCCGTCCAGACACTTCTTCTCCTCAACCAATTCCTTTTCGCTCGCTGGCCACAGCATATCAGGGTCCTGCGAGGGGGAATCGGTGACATGAAATGTTCATCAACTGGGGGAAGCACAACACTTTCAACAATTAACACAAATATATTTATTGTATTGTATGATGTTATCACAAATGATTAGTCTATATAGTCATGTGTAGTCTATACACACCTGTAATATGTATGTATACTTGAGGTTGATTATGCTCTAAATACTGAATCTCATTTCAAAACATTTTACTGGGGCTTGATTGGTTCAAACGCGAGAAATCTAGATGAATAAGCACGGTCTAGCTGTTGTTTCACCTTAGAATCCGATGTTTTGAGTCAAAAAACCTGGGGGAATTCAGAAATATAAACCATACTGCTGTATATATATATATCATATATTATCAATATTGATTCTCCACTGACTTCACGCAGTATGAGTGACCAACAAAAAAAAACATCACGTTGGGGTCGTTGTATATTGTTTCGCAGGCAATGATCGAGCCAGACAGGATTATTGAATATCTCAAGCCCATAAATCTACCTGGGGATTGTTGGAACAACAAGCCATTTACCCTCTGGTAATTTAACATAGCTATTGAAAATCACCATTTTTTAATGGGAAAATCCACTATAAATGGTCATTTTCAATAGCTACGTTAAATTACCAGAGGGTATATCCATTTATATCCATTTATGGCAATGACTTTAGGATTTAGGATGGTTGATTTGTGGCTTTTCGACTGTTTTTCAGAAACCGCCACATGGTCCAGTCTGAAATCAACTGGCAACTAGCAGCATTTCAGGTTTTTGGTTGGTGAGATCACTGAAACTTGGATTTTTGCTGACTAAAACCCAAACTGTTGCTTGGTTCAATACTATCAATACTACCATGAACTCCTTCCTCCTATTGAAGATCACCCAAAATGATGCCCTGGGATATTCATGCATGGGGGTCCCAAAACAAAAAAAACCACTGGCTCCAAGTTCAAACCCAAACCTAGGATTTAAACTATACTTTCTAGCTCCTTTAAGTATTCTCCGAAAAAAAACAAGAAATGTCCAGTTCTATCGACCCAGTATTCCCAAATCCCATGGAGATTTCCCCATTCCAATGGTCCCCAGTCCCATGGCTCCAGAGCCATGGGATTCCCATGGGATTTCCCACGTCCACAGCCTCATCCACCAGTTGCAGAAAGCGCTCTGGGCGGGCCGAGGAGTGCTCCGGGCCCTGGACGACTGGACGGCTGGAAACCAGGGGTGTTTTAAAAGGGCTGAAGGGGTGGCTGTGTCTTAAAGGTTGGGGATTTCCAAAACGGTAATGTTTATATTATATATATATATTTGAAATAGAAAAGAATAAACCATATTGGATATTGTGGTACCTAATTTTCCATAAATGGTCTCCAGAAATGGGGGGTACCCCAAAAATCGATGGGTTTACAATGTAATGGAAAATCCGGAAATAAAATTGATCATCTGGGGGCATCCCCATCTTTGGAAACCTCCATATAATCATCCTGGAAAAAATAGTATTCACCATTATTTACCAGTAAAATGGGAATATCTTTGAACAATCCGTATTCTGTCTACTTCAGGGTGGTTTCTAATGGTTTCTATTCTCTATCCCAACTTTTGGGGGTTAAACCGGTTAATGCCATCTTTATTCCATTTTATTCCCATCAAAAACACCCCAACTGCACTCCCAAGGAAGGGGCAGTTGGAGGGAAAAAAACCAGGTTGGATTTCACCAGGCTAAACCAACATCGATACAGGGATTTGCATGTCAAAAAAATATCACGAACTATGGAGAGTAAATGAACAATTGAGCTCAAGTGGAAATGTCGCGGAATTGTCGCAAGAATATCAAGAATCTCGAGAATATCGAGTAATTTTCAAGTCATTTTTTAAACTATAACTAGAGTAGCATAGAGTAGCAATAAAGGGGACAGCAACCAACAAATCATGAGACTCCATGGGACTGATCATCGGGACATTGCTGTAGCCACTGTAGCCGAGAGTGTTGAGCTGGCCACAAAACAAGGCCAGTAAAGTGTGTGTGTGTGTGTTTGTGTTTGCAACAAAATGGTGTTTTGAGAGGTTTTGAGGATGGACCATCTGATTGAACCAACTTAAGCATTTCAATATAATATATTCCAATGCAACCCAGCAAGATGGGGGTTGCGCAACAGCAGTGGTGATTGGGCTGAAATCCAGCTATTCAAAATGCCAAATCTTGGTTTAGAGTCTGAAGTGTTTTTTCAGTGGTAAACACCAACAGAAAGTTCTGGAAACTTTGGCCCTGCAATAGACCTGCAAACAACTAAAACATATGAAACTGGCCAATGGGAAAATGATCAGATCAGTTCCAGAATTAATAATATCTATGTGAGGCTGATGTCTTCAAATTCTGCACATAAGTATATACTATGTATATACTCTTGAAAGATCCTTGAAAACATCATCAAAGATCCATTTTTGACCTATTCACTGTCTTGTGGACCTTGCATTTATTTTGATGCAAAAAGGAGCTGTTGAGCCCTTCTACTAACGTTTGTGCTGGTCCAAAACAATCAGTACAAACAGAACATCTCAGATCCAAGGTAAATATGATTTTTTTACCCACTGACTACCCTCCGGTGTCATCAGCTCCATGGCTGGAAAAGCCACCATGAATAGTTCGATGATGGCTTGCCAGTTTAACCCTCCATGGCGCCATGGGGGAATTCCCTGCCAGCCACGGCTAGCCAGTAGGGTATCAATCAATATTCCATCAATATATAGCATTAATCTCCCATTCAGAAATCCTGTGATTGATAATAACATTGACTGGTCACTATTTTGCAATATAGTACGATATGCTCACGATTACTAACCGTTATCAACCTTAACCCATTATCAGCATCTATTTACCTTTTATTAACCAATATTCAAATATTGAACATCATTCTTCACCATGATGAACCACTATTCACCAGTATTAACCATTATTAACCACTATTAACAACTATTCACCCAGTATAATCATCATTAGCCCAGTATATACCCTCTGGTAAACTAACATAGCTATGGAAAATCACCATTATTAATGGGAAAATATGGGAAAATCAACTATTTCTATGACCATTTTCAATAGCAAACTGTCAGCCATTACCAGAGGGTAAGCACTATGAACCTAATGATGAACCACTATTAACCCATGCCGTCATCATCGGTTAACCCATGCCTGCCCTTCCAGGCCGTGTGGGAGCAGCATCACCAGATTGCTCTCGCTACCCCACCTAGGTCGTCCAACGGTCCAACGGTGGCCTACCGTGGCGTCCAACGGCGCCGTTGTTAAAGTGTTATTAAGTGCAAAATCATTAAGACTGGTTATTTTATATGGGATATTGACTTGAGTAATATCTATAACATTTAATGATTGATGTTATACTGGTTTCAAGAATGAGGAATGTTAATACTGGTTTATGTGTGGTTATCCAGAGTAATGGTTGATGTTAATAACGAGACTATTGTTTGAAGATAAATCAAATTGTTGTTTCAAGATAATGCTACGGTATAAGATATTTCAGAGTAATGATCATTGCAAGATATACAGTATATATGTATGTATATATATATATAATATAAGTTATATATATATATATGTCAATCACATCAACAGTCAATAAGCTTCTTGAAAGCCTGATTTCTATAGGCCTGCTGTTGTGTTTTCGAAACAAATCAGACATGTCACCAGTGTCATTGCTGGAAGGAATCATCCAAGGTTGACTCAGAAAATCCAAGCCGCACAAATCTAAGGATTTCGGCAACAAACGAACAAACGTGGCAATTGACCAACAGAACATTGCCAGGGATAAATGTTGTTGCCCAACAAGGAGTTTTGACCTCGGGGTACAAATCTTCATGGTGACTTTCCGCTGTTGTTTCACCAGGGCCCCGGCTTCTGCTCGCCACTGGCAATGAAGTTGTCGATGATGGGCTGCGCACAATTCGCAAAGTCACCAAATTGTGCCTGGTCTCGAAAGCTGAGAGAGCTGCGCCGTGCTGAAAAGAATATGCAATGTATAGTGACTAATTATATGGAGGTTTCATAAGTAATGATAATCATGGGGGTACCCAACATCATCATACATCATCCAAGTCATGGATGACCTTTTTTGTATTGAAACCCATGGTGACTTGGGGATCCCCCATGACTTAAGAACCCCCCATAAAAAAAAAAATGGAAAAGTCGATCCAACTGTTCCAGCCTCCCACATGGTCAGCGCCAAACCAGCTCCTTCCTCCACAGAATAGCCATATTCAAAGCCAAGAATGGCCTGAGTTGAGGTGGCAGGTCTTGTCTAAGGAGTCAAGATTCATCCATTTGAAATATGCCAAAATACATTTTCTTCTGGCGTCCCCCTGACTAGGCTGGCTACAAAAAAACTAGGCTGTATAGAATGCTATAGCTACAACATGGCATCAATCCCCCTTGAATAAAGGAAACCAATGGCTACACAATTGCTATCACATCTGCCATGGCGACACCAGGTACACCCAGGGACCAGCTCGGAAAGTGAGGAGTTGCACACCACCGCCTCCGACTGGTCACCCAAGCCCAAGTCGCCTTAGCATTCTCCGTGGATGGCCAGGGACCCCAATCCGACATGGGAAGTAACCACATAAAAATCAATGAATATCTGGGTTATATATGGGTTATATAGGGCTCATATAGGCGTTATAAATCACTTGCTAAGTGGGATTCACATCCAAGTAGGCTGGTGACGCAAAGTTGCCGTGGCGTTTCAGCATGAACCCCACATGGAAATATCGTGAAAACATCCGAGTATGGAAAAGACACTTAAACCGCCTACATGCACTTTCTACCAAAGGCCAAATCATGCCAAATTTAGGTGAGTCTGCGGATGGTACGATAAAGTATTATGTGCAATCGAATCTGAGTAATCATCTTCCATCCTCTCTGAGATTGTTGCAGTAGTGGAATGCAACTAGGTCCTTTTGATCCAGGCACCCTTCCCTCTCAAAAGGCCCATCCCCAAAAGGCTGTTCCACGCTGGCGCCTGGAGTTCTTACCATCAGAAGTAATCAACTCTAAGTCTACAGTCTACCCAGGAAATTCACAAAATTTTCAAAATTCCGGGAAAACATCTACTGGAGGAGGCACACCTATAAAATAAATAGTAACTAGTAGTCGAAAATCCTGAGATGCTTCCATGTTTCCCTGTGGAATCCCAGTCACTCAGCATGCTATAAGGTATGGCTGAATCCTGGTCGTGGATGATGCCTAGGATCACAGCAGGAGGTCATTGACCCTACCTGACCATGGTCATTCTATCCAGATGCTCCATGTATAGAATAGTATGAAATACTATATAAGTCATAGAAGTCATGTCTTTTTAATGCAAAAAGACTTTGCCCATACATTCCATGTATGGAATATTAACCTACATTTACTTACACCAAATAGTTTGCCATGTATATAGGTAAATCATGGTAAATCTTCCCTACATGGGGCACCTTCCATGAGCATCATTGGACATATCGCGGTACCGCAGGACATTCGATAGGAAGTATGGGATAGTGGCAACAATTCCACTATAGTTTTTGGGAAGATTACGGGAATCAAATGGGAATATTGTGGGGACATAATCTATGGGAATCTAATTGGAATGGTATAGGAATATAATTAAAAAAACCATGGGATCTGCAACAGGAATGGGAACTTCCATAGAATGTAACCCTTATGTTCAAAATAAGTATGATACCTTCCAAAGAATTTGGTAATTTGTTGAGATATGGAGTGATATAATAATCACAGGGGATATATATATATAGTAGTGGGAATAATTCTGGTCCACTAAGTTGAATACCCCTATATAAATGAAACCATGGTTTCGCATAGGATCAAATTGGACCTCTATTTTTTTTTTTGGGGGGGGGCATGTGTGGTGGATTTAATCTTATGTGGAAGCCGCGGCAAATTTTAGGAAATTCTTCAACCATCGTGATGGCAAGTGAGTGGTTTAGGAATGGTCCATATACATGTTCCTACATGTGCACGTGGTTCAAATATGGGGATCATGAAAAAATGATGTTAAGCAGTAATTGGGGAGAATTGTGATATGCTGGGGATGAATTGAATATAGCTGTGGGAAATATTATAAAACCAAGCATATGATATTTGGCTGGGTCAACAGAACATTTACATGGTTTTACCCTCAAATATGAATCGTGTAATGAGAAATTGTTAATCAGTGGATTTCGGGGGGGTCTCTATATGCAAACAAACCCACATTATACATTGCGACCCATTTTCCAAGCACTTGTCTTCAAAGGCCACAAGGGTGATTTCGGCCCCAGTGGTTTTCGGACATTTTGCGAGTGACGATGTTTTCCATAGGTGGTTTCAGGGGTTGCAAACCGAAGCCACCCAACGACTCCCTGTAATTTTTACTAACTTTAGTGGGTTCAGGAGTTCAAAAACATGGTCCAGACTGGCTAAGAAATGCCTGGATGCATTCCTGGGTAATACTATGGTTTCCAAGCCTTTGGTGGGCTTTGAGGCAGAATCCCCATGCGCATCGACTCACCATGTGTCCTCTGATTTCAGTGTTCCTCTTTTTGACGACTCATCTCCATCAATCATCCCAACATTGGACTAAAGTTTCTAAAGCACATATTGTTAGATGGTTTATAGTGGACAATCCTATTAAAATGGCTGATTCGGGGGTACCCCCATTTTAGGAAACTTCCAGATGTTGAAGCATATTAAAAACTCATCTCATGCCCCTTCTGATAAATCCTACCTTTATGGGACCCCAAGTTGTGTCCATTGTCCTCACCCTTCGCCGCTCCAGCCACGGTGCTGTGCCGTTGGTTAAAGGTGCCACGCTCAACATCTTGCCCTCGGAGCCGAACAAATATTTCATCAAGCATAGCAATGGAACATCCCCTATATATAAATGGGACAAATATCTATAAATGGTATATGTTCTATTGCTATGTTTGATTACCTCAAAATTGCCAGATCATTACTGTATCATTTCTGTATTGTATCATGTTTTCGGGCATCCGATGTTCAAATAAATCCATGTATCACTGGGTCGCAACCACGGCTTCTGACCGCTTGCCAGTCCAGGGCATAAGTGTGCGCTTGGCTACAGGATGCTATAGGCATCCTGATAGACTCTTAGAGACTCTGATCGAATAGATACCGTAGGATGTCACAGATATAAATAGCTATAATCCAATCCCCGTAACTATATACTGAACATCTCCGTTGTATGGTCCCAGATATGGCCTTTTTATTCCCGACCTTTCACATCCTTTGAATCCCATCCCCCTCATATTAAACACCCCCATTCTATGGTGCCAGTGTGGAATTTCCATACGTTTCTTACCATGGTTTCTACACTAAGGGGGTGTTTCATATTAATATCATATTATGGGGCTGGGATGAAAACATCCTTTATAATCCCATATATCATCCATTTACCCTCTGGTAAACTAACATAACTATGGGAAATCACCATTTTTAATGGGAAAATCCACTATAAATGGCCATTTTCAATAGCTATGTCAGCCATTATCAGAGGGTAGTTCGTTATAGTTCGTTTTACCTGCAGGGACCATAAGGGACCATTGGTCGTCCCGAGGCACCGGAGAGGCGCACGTGACAGGGCGGATGCACGCGGTAGTGCAGCTCCGGGATGCCCTCGGAATCCACCAGTAGACCTGTCTTCAATTCCTGGCGCCCAACAAAAACAGGATGGACGTGGGATTTTAATGGATTTTATGAGTGTATCTATATATTTTTATTGATATCTGTAAATATAAAATTATATATACAGCAGAATTACAGCAGTATATATACGTAATTATATAGAGAGAGAGAGTTGATGACTCTTCGATGTTATTTTCAGGTTGTAAATGGAGGTTGACACTCATATGGCTGGCCTGAGATTCGTTGAATTACCCACAGGTGTCCATCAAAAAATGGATGACACCTGAGGCCAACTAAATCAACTAAATCCAGAAAAAAAAACATTTCTATCATATGTAGTGACCAGCAACTAAAAGAAATCAACTACATCAACTAAATCCAGAAATCTATCAACTAAATCAACTTATCTCCAGCAAAAAGTGTCCAAATCATATGTAGTGTCCAGCATCTTCGACAACCAGTTTTAAGCGATTCGCCCACCCGGCCGCTTTAAAAGCCAATCATCCAAATCTTTTGAGCGGGTAAATTTAAGTGCGGAGCGGTTTTTCAGCAATCCTTCTCACTCCAAAGAAATAAAACACATATTATACTACATACATCAATATATTGCATCTCTTTGTGGCTCAAAAAACACTATGAAAGCCCATTTGGATCATCCCATTTCGATGGAAAACACATGAAAACACAATTCAATCTGGCTGTGTCTGGCATGAGCCCCATATGGACCCCATGGACATCAATTTAGGGGGACCTACTTCGATCAGGACTTTGACCAGCTTCGTGACGGTTCAGGGGTTCGTCTCTGACCATGGGGCCCGAGTTATGTCAACCCTCAATGCATGTTACCCTCTGATAATGGCTGACATAGCTATTGAAAATGGCCATTTATAGTGGATTTACCCATTAAAAATGGTGATTTTCCATAGTTTTTTGATGTTTTTTGTATGTTTACCAGAGGGTAAACTGACCCATTCCTCTCCAGTTTCCCCGTTGCTCCAGCAATTCGTCCTCGTGGCGCTCGGGGTTGAAGCGCAGGATCAACGAGCCGATGGCCAGGGTCTCGGCCAGCGGCCAATCGATGCGGCCTGCGTCGTGAAACATGGGGAAAAACGGAAAAACCATGGTGAAAAGCATGGGGAAAAACAGTGGGATTTATATGAATTGATTATTGATTGATTCATGATCTATGAAGATTTTATGATTTCATATGATTTCATATGATTTCATATGATGTGGCTGTAGACTGTAGCAATGGTATATTATATATAATGGTATAAACACTTTGGATTGTGGTTCCAAAATTCACCGAAGTCTTGAACACTTGGGACATCGATCAGATCCAGGCTTGGTCTTTGAAAACATCTCTTCACTGTCAGATCTGTCAGATGATTCACATTGTCAAAAATGATTTGGCCATAGTTCATCATCTGGTTGGTGGTTTCAAACATGTTATAATGTCATGATCTCAACTGACGAACATTTTTTTCCATTTCATATATGGGATGTCATCCTTCCCATTGACTTACAATACTCATATTTTTCAAGATGCTGATTGCACCACCAACCAGATCATGAGTACCCCAGCTTTCCGTGGGTCCATGGCACCATGTTTGATCCATTTGAATCCTCGACCATTAGAAAGTCTCACCTTTGGCTGAACTTTCACCATGAAAACATATGAAATCATATGAAAACATATGAAATCATATGAAATCATATGAACTAATGAATTCACTACCTTGCTAGGAAATCTCAGGCACTCAAAAACGTCGCTCCAGTCTATGGATGAATGATCACTCAATTCCGCAAATCCTCCAGCCAGGGGAAGTCCCGGTCGACAAACTCATCAGATCTGAGAAGAATCAAAGAAAGGACCGCGATGCAAAAATAACGCACGGAACGAATCATGTTCAATCATGTTCACATGTCTTCACTATATGACTATATTGAGAGAGGTTCCCAACCGTCAGGTGAGATTAACACAAGTCACAGCAACTAGAGCTGACACCAACAGCGGCTCCACTGTGTCCCCCGCCTTGCTGCAGTTGCGCCTTCCGCTTTTCTAAGGTCTCACGCACCTTTTTGTGTGCGTTCACATTCTCCGGGATACGACAGGCCGCCTGGTTGCAGATTGACTGAGTGGATGAAAATCGAGGAAAGAAACCAGTGCACACGACTCCATTCATTCCACACAATCCAGCAGCTTCGGTTGAATGTATTCAAAAGCGACGCATTGTTTGGATTTATGTGGAGTTACCTGGATTCATTTCGATTTCTTTTGCATATTCTTCATTTGTATCATATACCCTCTGGTAAACTAACCGTTTGCTATGGAAAATCATGATTTTATAGCTGGGTAAATCTATGAACAACATTGCCATTTTCAGTTAGCAAATTGTTAAATTGCCAATGGGTCGGTATATTCTCATGCTATTCCCACTAAATCACATGTTTTGACAGTAAATCATGGAGTGGTGGACTAGTGGTGGGGGCTATGGGGGGGGTTATGAGCTTATCATTTAAGGTCTTGATAAGGCTGGGTAATCAAGGTCAAGTCACTCTTGGACCTCCCAAACTTGCAATGAACATCCAGAAACTCACCTTTCTGGAAATGATCATCCTTGCTTATCCATAGCTTATCCAGGTTTATTCTGAGCCCCCCCCCCATAGCCCCCTCCACTACCCCATGAGTAAAATCACCATTTCCCAGACAATATTCCCATCATCTCATGGTCAATCTTTGGTAGTCCACACTGTTTTTCTTCTGGTTATGGTTTTTGCACGTTAATGGGCTTATTGCACGTCATGGCTACTTTCCACAGCCAAAAAAAAACAAGAAAGGATGAGTTTCTACCATCATCCGCTGGGGATGATGGTAGCCCATCCATTTTTTTCCCCATGTTACCCTCTGGCAAACTAACATAGCTATGGAAAATGGCCCATTTATAGTTGATTTACCTCTTAAACTATTGAAAATCACCATCCTTAAAAATGGTAAATCAACTATACGTGTATAAATGGGCCATTTTCATCCATTTTCCATAGCTATGTCAGCCATTAGCTTCCAGACTTCGGGTTGCGCCTCCCCAATCATCTTCAGCCACGACAAGGGCAAACCCGTGAGATTCACCGGGCGCTCGATGCGCAGGGGCCGGTTCTGGAAACTCGAGCCTGGCAAAGCCCAGGCCTATTTGGGGCCTTTCAGAAAAGGGTATGTCATGAATGTTAAGCAACCGAAATTATATGCTGTATGTGTATGTATTTATATATATAGACCATATATATATATATGGGGGTTGTCCAAAATACCTTTTCCCGGACAGCCCTCAATCGCTCAGCCAATCGCGTAGCAACCGCGGTACCACAGTGAGCAATCGCGGAAGGGTTTGTTCTTCATTGATCAGA
>Ga0126342_10015450_pt1 | contig 13389 bp, 15 predicted proteins | sample Cyp1metagenome_FD_92528 | JGI IMG/M metagenome (GOLD analysis project Ga0126342, IMG submission 92528) | Coral microbial communities from Lord Howe Island, Old Settlement Bay, Australia - Cyphastrea 1 metagenome | ecosystem: Host-associated > Invertebrates > Cnidaria > Coral ...
CCTTTAACTGTGGGTCAACTGGGCATGGGTTGAACATGGTTCCAATCCACGGGCTCGCACTTGCCTGTTTCCTATGCATTGCGGCCAATGTTGCTGTACGGATTGTTTTCCATTCTGCACATGCGATATGCTGTAATTCAGACCCATAGGCCATAGTTCCAAATCCGCAAGAATGGATCATTTTTCTTTTAAATTGCACAGGTATTTTAATTTTCTGGATCCTTTTAAGAGCACGTGTGGCTTTTTCAATACGCTTTTTCAATACGCTTTTCCAAAATGGATGGTTTATAATTTATAATTATGGAAAATCCATTTATAAATGGATGATTTGGGGTACCCACATGACTTAGGAAACGCTCACATGATTGGTGGAAATGTTGAGCCAAACTACCGCCAGCCCCGCCTTGTAGATGCTCTCAACCTTAATGACACTGGCCGACAGAGTCTGCGAAACGAATGTGGCACTGTTAGGCAGTTCATCAGTTTGACAAATTCAAATCAGTTGCTCTTACACCTGCATTGAACATCAGAGACGGGACACTGCAAATCGAACACAGAACTCTAAAAGATGGACCCAAAACATCAATTTCCGTTGGGAAACTAAAATTTTATTTTTGTCATGCCCCTCTTTCGGGTGATCTTCCCTATCATTGCTGGGTACCTCTTTCTTGTTACTTAGGAATCCCTCCATTCAGTGGTAAATATCTATAGTTAAACTAAATATAGGAACAACAATGATGGAAAACAAAAAAACACCACAAAAAACAACTAACTTAACTAAAATTATTAATTCCACATGGATGCAAGTACCTTCGCAAGTACAGTATCGTCTTGGGGGGTGATCTTCCTCCAGGCCGTGGCCGAGGTACGGCCTCCACAACGCGGACACCGTCAACGACCTCCGCTTCCTGGCTGGGAAATCCACGAAATTTGGAGGATTTTTGGGCCAGGGGCTGAAAAAACATCCATAGTTGATCACATCTCATTTGGGGAAATATGATTACCCAAGGTGGAACATCAGGGATTATCCTAGACTTCAAAGGTTTGTTGGGGTGAGTGTCGAATCAATTAGGGAATGGAATTAAACAAATCCACCATAAGTTGATCGGGGTTAGTAAGTTGGAAGAGATCAGAGTTGATCTGTTGTGGTTGCTAAATTGGACTAGATCAGAGTCTGTTGCGACTCAAATTCGTTTCACTAATTTCTATACAGCAAACAACATGCTGACACATTTTTTCAAATGATTTCTTAGATTTTCGTTGTTCGACATTGTTGTGGACAGCGGTTCCATAAGTATCAGTTGGTATCAACCACTAAAAAAATAAAAGGACTGGTATAGACATGTTTGTATATAATGTGTATATATTCTGTATATATATGTATATATATATATACATACATATACAGAGATATGCGAATCTGCGCCAATGTACAACAACATATCAACATGATTAAGATGACGACCATGGTAATGACAATGATATACTCAACGCAATTTAACGTAGCAAAAATCAAACAGTTGTCTTGATCATATAAATACAGTGTATATATATACTAATCCAGAAAAAAAAACAAAGAAAAACATCCCATTAAAATGGTGATAAATCACGTTTCTATCTTTTGGGGGGTTAAACATATTTATATATATATGACATATATCATATATATTATAGATATATGCACACACACACACCATATATTCGTCCCGTCCCAAAAGACTGACCGCCTTGGACTGGTCGAAAAGGAGCACCTGTCCATCACCTCCGCCGGCCACCAGCACGTTGCCTCCAAGCGAGGTAAATTCAACTGGTGTCTAACTCTAACTGGGATTAATCTATTATAAGATCTGTTGATACTATGACTGGGACACTACAAATAAATATTAGTCGAAGGAAGTTTAGAAGTCAACCTTCCGACAACATGGAGAAGTGGAAAAGGAGAGGTGGGAAGAGTCAGAGAAGAGAACAGCAGAAGAGAGAAGATCAGAGCAGAGAAAGAGTGAGACGCGAAAAGGTAGGAAGTCGCGATTCACTGTGTTTTTCCAATGATTTGTGGTTCCGGAGGGTCGAAAAGTAGGCTCACGGCGGGTGCGGAGCCATCTGGCCAGATGAGAGATAAAAAGTTGCAAGGGTTGCTGCGCAAAGAACATTTGCAAGTGAAAAAGCTAAAAAACACCTCACGCTAAGTTGAGATGTCGAAAAAGTGCACGACGTTGTGGTGCGAAGCACATTTCGAAGTCAAAATGTACAAAACACACCAATCTCGGACCACTTTTGGAAGTTGAGATGTCAAAAAAGTGCACGCTGTTGTGGTGCGAAGCACATTTCGAAGTCAAAATGTACAAAACACACCATTCTCGGACCACTTTTGGAAGTTGACATAACCACATGTTCGGACCACTTTTGGACGTTCAGATGTCGTATGATGTCGTTTCGTGTGGCGGGCGCAAGGGATTGTGCACCTTGTCAAAAGTGAACAAAACGTGGAGTTTTCTAGCAGTTTCAACTACAACCACCACTACACACCCTCCACTACACTACACTACGACTACAACTACACTCCACTACACTACTACACTACACTCCACTACACTACGCTACACTCCACTTCACTACACTACACTACACTCAATTACATTACACTACACTACAACTACAATAACTACAACTACCACTACAACTACAACTACCCTACATTAGACTACACTACACCAGTTACATGACACTACACTAACTACATTACACTACACTACAACTACAACTACAACTGCAACTACAACTGCAACTGCAACTACAACTACAACTACAACTATACTACATAACACTACACTACACTACACCACACCACACCACACTAACTACAACTACAGCTGCAACTACAACTACACTACTTTACACTACACTACACTAGACTACACTACACTACCCTACCCTACATTCCATTACACTACACTCATTACACCACCACAAATGCAACTGCAACTACAGTACACTAATTACACTACACCACAACTACAACCCCACTACACTACAACTACAACTACAGCTTCACTACAGCACACTACATCCAGCAGTTGTGGGTGAGGTGACCGGCCAGGTGACCAGTGCAACCATTGTAACCACTCGAAAAAACACAACTCCAGCCACCTTTCAGTCCATCAGTGGATTCGCTCTGCCATCCGTTGTTCACAACAACCAAGCTCTCCTATAGGTTTCCTATTTTTGAAACTTCCGCCACCGCCTTGCGCGGTACTAGTGGTAATCTATAGGATCTATTAAGCATAGATACTATTACAGGAATCTAGAGGATGTATTGTGGATTCATCATTGATTTTGATTGTGGATCTATTGTGAGCTTACCACTGATGATTGAAAATTTGTGGTGGATAGATGTATCTCCGTTATATAAATGGAGTTGCAAAGCAACTAGCAACTGGGGGAAAGAAAGCGTGGTTCATCATGTTGGACCTTGCATTGCCACGACTGTTGGACCTCGACTCATCTCTGTTTTTGGATGACTTCCCTCATGTAAATTAGCATAGATCTGAAAAACAAACCACTTGTAGATTGTAGATCCTTTTGTCTTTGGAAACCATGGGTTTTCCATAGCTATGTTGATTTACCGCAGGGTAGTTCTCAAGTTTATGGCATAGTGAATCTGGGCAACAGGGCTGCTTCTAAGACCCCATTTTTCCACCACGGGGGAATCAGGGCAACAGGGCAACAATTTCGCCCCGATTCCATCGGTCAATTTTGGCACAATGTGGTGCCCCGCAGTCAAATTCCTGTTGGTTCATGTTCATCCCATTGACTACTTCGAACTATATCTACCATAAATCCTAGTTACGATAAATTACGATAACCTACTGAACTAAACCTCAGCAAAACAACTTAGCTGACCGCTGCAAAGCTGATGGCTCATGGCTCGGAATTACCGTATTACCTCAGGTGATTTTCCATAGGCGTAGAAATTCCTATGGGGCGAGCGACTGGAGAAGCGCTGCAAGGTGCCTGCCATGGCCATAGAGATCACCCCAGCTTTGTGTCCCTTGTATTGCGCCTGGACGAGATCGGAGGTGTCGGAGCTGGAAAATCAGCAATCTTTATGGTGAAAAATGTGATGAATCGATCAATGAGCCTGACTTCAGCGGAGAGCTAAGTTGCTTAGCTAAGTTGGTTTAGTTCAGTATAAACTATAAATATCGGATTTGTGGCAGATACATGATACACTTTGTGTATATAGTTGATGGGGTGAACATGAACCAACGATCTCACTCGGGGGCACCGTCTAGTACTTCTGAGGTGTTTACATGGATGTTATGTCTCAGTTGTAGAATGATACATCTCAACTGCTGATATAAAGAATCAATGTTTATCAAATGGCACAATTGAAACCACATATAGACTATTTATGATTGTTTATCATATACCGTAGTAAAGTCAGATAAAATAGACCAACAGAAATCTCTGGCCAGGGATAACAAGAACCGTGGATATGGGATATCGGATAACCTCAGTTGGGACTGACTGAAGGTTGATTGCCTCCGATCACGTTTATTTTAATGGCTGGAGCTGAGAAACCCAGGACAGAAATAGGATGGGGATGGGAACCTGATGCTCATCCGGCTCATCCATTCAAGAATGTTAATTTAGTTTATACCTATTGATCCATGTATACAGTAATTCGAAGGACAGCGTTCCGAGAAGGCACAACCACGACCACAAACACCTTCGCAACTCTTCCATCTGAATAGCTGGGGGTTCTTCAGAGACCAGCTGGGCACAAGTTCAGTGAAAATCATTATGCCAACAGCAAACCATGCTGAGCAAAGTTATGCAAAGCTCAGAACTATGATGAATATCTTGCATTTGTTCGAAGATGCATATAGATAGATAGATAGATAGATAGATAGATAGATTGATAGATTGATTGATTGATAGATTGATAGATTGATAGATTGATAGATTGATAGATAGATTGATAGATAGATAGATAGATTAGATTAGATTAGATTAGATTAGATTAGATTAGGTTAGATTAGATTAGATTAGATTAGATTAGATTAGATAGATTAGATTAGATTAGATTAGATTAGATTAGATTAGATTAGATAGATAGATAGATAGATAGGTAGATAGATAGATAGACAGACAGACAGACAGACAGACAAAGATAGATAGATAGATAGATAGATCCAACGATGTACCATTTAAATTTATAATTATAGATATTTGCTATAAAAATCTTATATGGTTCGAAGATGCGAATATATACAAATTCTGACCTACATCTTACATGATCGAATATCTTAATATATATTGATATATATATGTATATATATATACAATATTATATTATATTATATTTAAACAAATTGTATAATATTATTACTTTATATTATATTACATTACATCATATCATACTTATTAATACTCATTATATTTCATATGTTATTTATCACTATACATATATAATTATATATTCGACATCGTAACTTTTCAGATCCAACAGATCCCAACGTCACCTGAAGCTCACCCGTGGCCAACAGCCACTGCTGCACCAAGTTGCCTGCCAGGCTGCCAGGATGCTGGTTAGCATCTGTTTATTTACTGGGATTCAACGGGATGTTGTAATTAGTGATTCTATGGGATATTATAGTGATTGATAGTGATTTAGTGGGATATGAATGGGATAAATAAATGTTGAATGGGATATGTAGAGGATGCTTACCCTCTGGCTACTTCACAGCATGGAAAATCCCCCGAAGATTTATGGTCGGGAAGATCAACCAATGTCCACATGCCGTTAATACCCCCCCCCCCGTAATTAAGTACGCCCACCCGATTTTTGATATGTGTTTTTTTTCTCCCTTGTTTTTCCGTTTTTTTTCCGTGTTTTTTTCTAACTTTTTTTCCGTTTTTTTTTTCCACAATTCATTTGGGAATATTAACATGGAAAGAAAGTCCACTTATGTATGCGTTTTCAATTAGGCAATTCATTTGGGAATACTAAAATGGAAAGAAAGTTCACTTATGTATGCGTTTTCAATTAGGCAATTTGTTCGGCGCCACATAGGTCTGGAAAATTTTCCAGGGACCCCCGGCCAATGTTTGGCCTAAACTTTATTTCGATGCTCTTAATGTTTGGGGTTATTCATAGCATGTCAACATTATTGGGGAAATTTCCATAGCTTGCACAGGTGCTCCATGTATGGAATATTTACCTACATTTGGGTCATTTTTTGGGTAAATGTAGGTAAATATTCCATACATGGAGCATCTGGGTTGACTACCAATGATTTCCAGAAACGGGCCAAAATTGAAACCCTCCAATGACCATCGGATGGCATCGGATGTTCCTGTTAGGTGGATCCAGCATGATCCAGCTGACGGCACACATGTCACATCAGTCATTAGTCACATCATTGGTCACTTTAAATATCTTTAAATGCTAAAATAGCACTCATAACATCTCATAACTATGAGAATTTAAGTGTAAAGTTTGTAGATTCAAAGTGGGTATCAGGCAACTGCTTAGAGCTCTTAAATTGTCCGCTCCGATTTTTTTTCTGAAGCCAACAATCATCCAGTTGCAGTGTCATATCCAAGCTGTTGAGAGCAAATAAGCCCAAGCATTCAAGCAGACCCCGTCATTTCTTCTAGCAAACAATCCAATCTTGGGGTACTAAACTAACGTGGATGTGGAAAACCCATATGGTTTCCTTAGGAAAACGATCTAGAAATAGTGGGTTTTACAGAACGTTAATTTACCCTGGGGTACCTGTTAATCCAAAGTCTTTCATTTGTTCTAGATGGCCAAGCTGCAATAATCGCCAGTGAAGACGTGCTCGCCAGAGACCAAGATGCTCTTAACATATCTTGTGGCCACCTGTCAGGACTTCGATCGACGTGATCATGATCTGAAATAGCACGGGATAAAGATATGGCTTTAATGAGGTAAACCCAATACATCCCAATACCACAAACAACTACCATCTTGGTTTATAGAAGCCATTGATGGTGTTTTTTGGGATGGTTTATGATTGGGCTTGCCATATTAGTATACATATATATATATAGGTCGGTTTAGTCTAATAGGCTACCCAAATTCCAATGGTTTACTATGATGTTCTCCATTGAAGTGGTTAGTTGCTGGTCCAAGGACAAAGCCATCGTTGAACCCACAGAATCTGTGCTTCCGGTCGCAAAATGGGTTCTACCCAAAAATGGGAATGGCATGTTCAGTGGATTTCAAAGATAATAATATAACATTATATATATATATTATTATATTCACACATTAGATTCTTGTATATTCTTGATATGTTCAGAGAAACCAAATCAAAACCACCTTTCTGAACTTCCATGTAATGCTGGAGAAATCCAGCCAAGCCTTACCTTTCCTCTCCCAGCTGAGTGAGTTTTTTCTCCCTGATTGGTAATCATCATCCCGCATAAGATATTTATGAACAAAAACTATAATTAGCCACTTTATATAATATGACCTTATGAACATTATGATTCATCTGGCTGGAATTTGGGTTAGCCAAACCCAGTTTTCTGCATTGTTTCTGGTGCCCAAACACCTCGGCCAAAGCTGAAACACATTGAAAGATCGTACTTGATGTCCTGTAACTCTGCTCTCACCGGGTACCTTCACGTCTTTGTAGATTTCCCCAGAAGGCCGAGACCAAATTCTCATCAGCCCTGCACCGGGGCTAGGGCACCAACCTAGGATTGTTTCCAAACATCGTTTTTCAGATCGATTACTACAGACATTCTGAGCGAATATTGATCTAAACATTCTACATGTAGGTCCTGGGATAAATCTTAGTACCGAGACTGTGGAGACTGTTCCCGAGACCAAGCTATCTCAACCCACCTGAGCTATCTCCGCCAATGATGTAGTCATCAGTGACCTGGAGACATGGCTCAAGGTGAATTTTGGTGATGGTTTGCTATAGAAAATGTTGCCTAATAATCCCAATAATAGAGTTAATTCATCTTAAATATAGATGATTCACCAGAAAGTGATTTTATACAATTTTATCTAGTTAATTTTTTCAGGCTGTACGGTTTGTCACAAACTTTGAACCCACCGTCAGTCTCTTGCAAGAGGGGAAGGGCAATACCAAACCCACTATTAAATGATCACCATTGTTTCCACCAGAAATGGGTGGTATAAACCCGAAATTGCATGTTTATGCTTGGGTGTATCATATGATTTTCTTCACAAAGATCCTTACAGTAGTAAATGAGAAATCTCCGTGTATATCCATTCTGTGACATCATGGGTTTCAAGCCAACTTCGTGTTGCTGAATCCACATATCTTCCCATATTTCAGGATCAAAGCCCCCCATTTCATCCCGATCCCCATCGTCGTTAATTAATGCCCTCCAAGGTGGTGCCCCTCTATAAAAACCAGCAGTCATTGGAGTTATGGCTGCAGCAACTTTGCTTTTTTGGCACCTGGTACCCCAGCTTGGAAGATTTCTGCTAAGAATGGCAATTTTTGGCAATTTGGGGGTCTATGTTCATAGGATCCAGAGGCTAATGGCTGTACGACCGAGAACGAGGATTCCGCCCGGGCGCGTCCTGCACGCACTGCACCCCTTCGACCCCCGCGAAGCTCCGCAGCAGCTCGCCGCTGTGGGACCATTCGCGCAGGGTGCCGTCGTCCGAAGCACCTCAGGGGTCTCTGGACAATTCCATGGAAAACGTATATGTTTTATAGCATTTAAAATAGCTATAGTTATAGTTGGCTAATGTTATATATAGATATAGATATATATAGAAATATATATATATATATATAGATATATATATATATATAGTAATAGTATGTAATAGTATGTAATAGTATGTAATAGTATGTAATAGTAATATGTGTTAACTGTTCTGGTACTATAACTATAATTGTAGACTCAGTCAGTACTGTTATAGTACTGTTATAATAGTACTAAATGCAATATTGTAGTCCTGTTATGATAGCTATAAGTATAGCCATGACTATAAGTGTGACTGTAGCTAAAACTTACTAGCAACCAATGGATATTAGTGGATAACAATGGGTGATAATGATCAAACAATTGGGTGAATCAATGGCAGATAAGTCAGAAAATCCATGAAAATCCTGTTTTGCAAATCATCATAGTCATCCCCTCGTCATCATGTTGATTACCAGGATTGCAATGGTTATAATTTACCCTCCAGTAAATTAACATTTCGACCCTGGAAATCACCCATGTTTAATGGAAACTAGTCTTCCAACCCCTATCTGCCAGGGTCTATGTTAATTTACCAGAGGGTACAATCAACAGAAGCATGATCAGTATGAATCGCTGATCACCGCTGAACATAGATCATCACTTCCTGGTGGTGAAGACCAGACAGTTGATGTGGCGTTCTAACCACCAGCAACAAAGCAGGTTTCTCTCACTTACTAATCAAACCCAGATCATCAATGTATGGTCGATTCACACTCAAACATCACCCAAATGCAGGTCTGTACTATATATAGTATGTATATATATATATATATGTACGCAGCATATATATATATATGATATTATATATAAGATATTATCTTATATATATATATATATATGTATATATATATATATGTTTTTATAATTATATATATATATATATCTAATATCTCCCATGACTGCTATCTAGACAACTTATCGGCCTTGAACCCAAAACCCAAGCCCCGAAAAAGGTGCTTGAGGCTTGATGTAGACTAAACTGCCGACCTTTTGGTACAGGTCAAAGATCTTTTTTAGCATATGGGATGGTTGGTTCTAACTCAAACTCTCCAAAGTATAGTATAAAATTGGTATGTAAGACCTTCCAAATCTTGATTGCAGTACAGGGTTCCTAGCTGGTGACATTGAAGTATCTCATCTGCGGCTCATTCATGTTCCTTCAACTGCCATGTTCGCCGGTTTAGTTGGTGCCATTGTTTTTCTTTTATGTTTGTTTGGGAGTTGCCATGATTATGGCATTAATGGTAGTTCCCCAAATACTGCCGAGATGTATGTATATATTACATTATAATACATTATATATATAATTATATATATATAATTATATATATATAATTATATATATATATAATTATATATATATACAATAGATTGTAATTTATAGTAAAGCAATTGTAAGATTGTCAGACCAGGTCGCTCTCTCTGCAAGCATGGACTCACCGTATGCCAAGCGATGCCAAGCTATGCCAAGCTCAAAAACCAATCAAAGAGCTAATCTCATCATCTTTTCAACAGGACTAGTGACTAATGTGGGAAGCCCAATGCAATCAACCGGCAAGTTTGGAAGGTTTCAATCCCACCAATTTCTGGTGTCATTGGGGATGGTTTGTGGCATTGGGTTTACCACAATACTCTGAACAAGCCACCAAGTCAACCAATTCCAAGCTATCTTCCGAGTTGTTTTGATGTCGCTTCAACCTCTGCCGTCGCCGTCAAAACAAAAGAACTGCACGCCACGGCACTGTAGAGCAAAAGCCCTCTGGATGCGAAGTCTGAACTCCTGAGGATCCGGTTTCCCCAACAAATTGGTCCTGCTGGCTGCACTCAGGGTATACCCTCTGGTAATTTAACATAGCTATTGAAAATGGTCATTTTTATTGGGAAAACTCACTATAAATGGCCATGTTCAATAGCTATGTCAAATTACCAGAGGGTAAGAAGATTCAACAAAACACATCAGTGACATCGAAAAAAATCAAGCCCCTAGGATCACCTAGGGATCACCAAAAATCCTGTACTACAAACAAATCACCCAGCCATCGTGACGAAGCTATGGCTGGATCCACAGGAACTTTATTAATCATTACTAATATGTAATCTGATTTCTTGATTTCCTAAACAGTTCAGTTGTTATCAATATTCTAAGATTCTAGTTGTCATGAATAGTGTGTTTTTGGATCTTCAAGAATTCCAATAATCCCAATATTTTCATTATCCCCATATTCTACTAATTTTCTCTTATATAACTATATAACCTCTGGTAAACGTTTAGATACGAACTGGAAAATCACAATTTTATAGCTGGGAAAATCAACTATTTCTATGACCATGTTCAATAGCTATGTTTGTTGACCAGATTATAGCTATCGAAAATCAAAAAATTACAATTTTTAATGGGTAAATCACCATGTTTAATTGGTAAATCAACTATAAATGGCAATTTTCAATAGGGTATTCCAATTGTTCATCCCAGATCTTCCACACCAAGGCAACCACGCGGAACGACGAAACGTTCCGCTGGACGCACCTCAACTTTTGCAGAGCAGCCTGCACCTGCAGGAGAAAAACAGTTTGATCCGTTGCTTGATCCGTGGCAGCTTGGAACAGCTTCGGTGGCTCGGAATATAAATGGTTATAAATGGTTATAAATGGTTATAAATTAATCATTAAATGGCTTTTGATGATCATAATGATTATCATTAATGGATGACATAGATCTAGATTTTATGGATGAATTAATCCATCCCATCCATTCATACTAAACACCAGCCTATTGTTACGCTACTGTGGTCCCAGTCCAACCATCCAATTCGGGGACTCTTCGGATCCATGCTTCGGTGAACTCACCATGGGTCAATGTTTTAGGCACCGCAAAAAGGTTCAGTAGCATAAACAATGCCTGTTTCATGGCTGTTGTGTTCATGAATGTAAAAAATGTAGTGAATGTGTTTTTTTTTTTTAATATGATCAGCACTTCAAAGAGTTTCAACCATTCATCACCACAGGTTTTCACATGTCAAAACATGTGCATCATCCAACAGGAAACCAACTAAGCTAAAACCCGTGTCAAATGTCCACAGTGAAGTCATCAAAAAAAAGGTTGCTCTCAACACAGACAGGTACAAAGCTTGTAACTTGGATAAATTGATAGTTATTATGGATCATTCCCTCATTCCCTACTAAGCACAAGTGAAGAATTCCATACAACTTTTGTTTTTGTTTTTTTTTCTTTTTTACCACCCTTTTGTCGATCATGTAGCTAGAACAAGTTTTGTGCAAACCCTGACTCCATGTTTTTTTTTTCCGGAATGTTCGAATCGCCACAATATCACCATTAATCACCATTATGTAAATAATATTATATACATAATTATCTCATTACCTTTAACATTTATATGTATCCATAATATATATATATATATATATATATATATGTATGTCTCATCATATCACGAAAATATTGTAAAATGATGTAAAGTGAGTGAAGTCAGCCATGTTTTTCCTCCCCATGCGTTTCCAATTGTTCCAGTGGAAATCTTCCGAATTTTTTCGTCCGCCTTTTTCAGGCTCAGCTCCTTAAAGTCTTCCTCCGTCTTCAGCTTCTCATGCAGCTTCCGGTAGCCCACCTTGGGATCCTCCACCAAGAGGGCCTGGAAGCGTCGTGAGCTGGGAAGACCTGGGAACCCATGGAATTGGAGATCAAACACGAAGTGTTCCATGATTTCAAATCTCTGATTTTAGAGGGGAGAAAATCGGGAAATCACTATATCAATAATAAATCTTTGGGAGCTAATCAACATGATTTCACGGGGAAAAGTGGGATTCATCAATGAATGAATAATGAATACTAAGAGTAATAATCATATGGAGGTTTCCGAAATATAGGGCTACCCCCAAATCATCCAGTCGTCATGGATGACCATGACTTAGTATTCAAACCCATGTTGACTTAGGGGATCCCATACATCGATAAATTGACTGAATCAAACTCAGTGGGCTCATGTACAGCGAGAAATCCCAAGAATTGATAGACCAATCGACCCCACTCAAGGTTTGCAACCACCCAAAATGACACTGATGTAGATGGACACCCACATATGTCATCTTAGTGTTGAGTTGATGCTATATATTATATTCATATCAAGATATACATATAACAAAGTAATCCTTTTTGTATCTATATCAATATAAACATATCTATATATATATATATACAATTACCTGCACCTTCCAAATCGTGAACATGTTCAGTGAATTAGGTTTTTTAGGAGATTTCATCGATTTCAGCCTTTCGCGGCCTACCCATGAAAGTCTGGAAAATCAAATCTACGACTTTTCCAAATTTGCGTGATGTTGACAGTTTTTGCCGATTTGTGCGGGATTTTTGCGGATTTTTTGCGGGATTTTTGCGGGTAATCCTTGACGTTTTTTAGGCCTTCTGTGTCTCCAGATTGCTCATTTCCAGTAAAGTCAGTAAACTTCAGCGTTTGCGTCCATTATCAGTCGTTTGCCCCCAAAGCATAGTCAACTCCGAAGTTCGCGATTTTTTGCAGGATGTGGAAGGTTATATGTATATATATATATAATATTATATTATATATAATATTATATATATATATA
>Ga0126342_10015451_pt1 | contig 13387 bp, 9 predicted proteins | sample Cyp1metagenome_FD_92528 | JGI IMG/M metagenome (GOLD analysis project Ga0126342, IMG submission 92528) | Coral microbial communities from Lord Howe Island, Old Settlement Bay, Australia - Cyphastrea 1 metagenome | ecosystem: Host-associated > Invertebrates > Cnidaria > Coral ...
CACACAAACTCACCCACCATCACCCCTCCATCACTCTTATACTTCCTCTTCCCTTCTTGCTTTTCTATGCTCAGTCTAAGTCTAGAGAAGTTGGTAACATGTGGGGTTATCCGGTCCTATAATGGGTATACCTAATTTTGCCTTAAAGCATACCAAGTGCCTTGCATACAAGGTCAGCAGTACTACACCTCAAGTAGACAAATCTGATGAGCCAGCAGACAAACGCAGTCAACAGGATTGTCATATAGCAGTCCACTTTACATTTTTTGTTGGACAAAATCTACCATATATCTAGACGGATTCAAGTCAATCCTAAATGATTACCCGGCTTATACCAATTTCCCGATTGGCCCGAAACCCATGTCGGATCCACATGAGTCATACTTTCATTTGAACTGCAGCCTCAGTGGGTCAGTGAGTTCCAAAACATGATTGGGCCGGGTTGAAAAACTCAATCAGAAAGCGTCAATCGACCCGTAATCGACTTTAGTCGGTTGTGTGCTGAAATGAGATCCTCCGCGCGAGGCGCCTCTGGAGTGGCTGCCCGCCTTTCGCGACAGCGGGGAGCACTTCAATGAGCTTCGGAAGGCGCGAAAGATGGCAGCTGACCATGGTCAAGGGGGGCTATGGGGGCTTTAAAAGCAGCAATGCATGGGGACAATTCTAACGGGGACAAAGAGTATAGTTCATAGGAATCAGTGGATTATCTCCAGTGATTCGCGGAGGATTCGTAACCCTTTAGGTTTACTGGGGGTCCGATTTTTTGATAGCACAGTGCTGATAAGGGGTTTCAATCGCGGCGCAATCGTGGCATCCCAATCAGGTCCCAATTATTCCAGGGTTCACATCTAAATATGTAATGGATTTGACCAATAGTCAATTCATGTGGTAAAAGATTTGGGTTTGGATTCTGAAATCGTGACTTAAAAAAATGGGTGACCCCAAAGTCTTCCAAAATTGGTTTGGTCACTTCTAATGGAGAACTCAGTGGTTTTGGGCTATGTACAAATCTAGACCATGACCATAAAAATAACAACAAACTATGAGACAAGCATATTCAAATCATATAAAACCCATGGCTAAACCCATGGATCCCACCATGGATCCCACCATCCAGACGCCGCCATCCGCCTCCAGACGCCAGGCATGGCGTCGGAAGTGCCTCAAGTGCCATCCGGACAAGCAGCCCGAAGGCCACCTGAGTCAGCACTAGCTCCACCAATGGCAAGACGTAGCCATGCCCATCCCACAGTTCTCAAACTTCAAAGACTCGGAAATGCACTGAAATCAGTTCCGTGGAACTCCTTGAATCAAAACAGGGCAGTTCAATTTACCAAGAAGAGCTAAATGAGTCAAAATAGTGTGTGATCCTACTATTCTATTCAGCCTGGATTGGTTGCTGCTACCACCTTGGAACAAATGATTTCAGATGCATCTCTCCAAGTACTTTTGCATTGGTTCTCGGGCTGCTGACATGGAATTCTGATACGAACATTTGTTTGTATAGCCAGTGTTTGTAAAGATGACATATTGAAACTGGGTGAATGACTCTTTCGTGCCGGAAATAGTCCAAGAGTCTCCCGTTCGAAAGATGTGGCATAGCCAAGCTATACCTCCTGCAAAAAGATTATCTCATGTTGGTTCGTCATTCATACAAGACAACACTGACCTATCGAATAGGCATTTTCTCAATGGTCCAAGTTAAACCATCTGAAAGCCCTAGGTTTCTTCGTTAAATCTTCGTTTTTCTTCATCCAATCCGGCCGGTTTTCCATAAAAAGCCCATGTCGCAGGCCTTGACGAGGAGGCTGCAGCGGAGTGGACGGCCCAGTTGGGGGACCCAGTTGGGTCAACCAAATGGTGGACCCCCAAAACCCCTGGGTTTCAGTACTAGAATGGCCCATAAATTGGATGATTTGGGATACCCCCCCTTATTTTAGGAAACGGAAACCTCCATGTAACACCTAGTAGATTATAATGATGTTGAATGTCTACATGTTACAATACATGTAGAGATGCATACAAAATGTACATACCGTTTGCACTATGATGTGGTTATAATATTTACACATATAGCGCCCAGTGGTTTTGATGGGGACTTACCACCAAAAGATGAGATTAAACCAACCATAATGGGATATTCATGGCCAATAGGCTTAGGCTACCTGGTTTCATGGGGATTCTGACATAGTCCAATATGGGAATCCCGCCCTCAATAAACATGGTCATTTCAAGAGATATATGGCAGCAACTAACACCAAGCAACTCCGGAAGCCGGAATCACATGTGCCAGCAGCACAACCTGCCAGCAAGTTGGCAATCGCGCTTAGTCCATGTGAAGCTTTTGTGTCATGAAAGGCTGTGCCAAGCCAACCACAATTTATGAACCCCTGCCATATCATCTGCCACTTGTGTTATCCACCTTTGTTGGGTTCAATATCCAATTTTCTACTATGCTCTACATATTCCAATGTTATTGTATAACTTCATTTTTCATCAGGGTTAGTTTAATCACCTATGCATTGCCCATTTCCAATGACTTACTGGTGCTAAACGTAGGGAATGGATGGGTTGCTGGGGGTTGCTGGGATGATTATTACTAGTGATTATGGAGCATTCCCGAAAATTCCCTGCGTTTAGCACCAGTATCCAATGATGAAAAAATGACCTCAGGTTCCAAGCAGCCGTGGGTGCCTTCGAAGCCATCGACCGGCACCGGCAAGCGCTGGAGCCGGAGAACGACACCGCGGAGCCCGAAGCGGCGTGAAGAGCGGCCGCAAAAAACCGTCGGAAATGGCCATTAGATGTCGATTTATATGGGATTTCAATGGGATTAAATGGGATTTAATGGTACTTAATGGCTATGAGACTTAGTGGATGGTTGCGAAATCCTGCACCAGTTGATAGATTCTACAGATGGTTTATCCCATTATTTTGAGGTTTCAACCACCCTTTCGGTGGTGCAGAATTTCGCAACCATGATCACCAGAGAACCTGGTTAAGCAGCTCAGTTGTGATTAATCGGAGGTTTCTTAAAATGGAGCTACACAAAATCATCACGGATATAAAAAGAGTGCCATTTCGTATGAAATCCATATGAAATATGATAAACTGGGGATCCAGTTAAAAAAAAAAAACATATGTGTCACCTACCGGGGCACCACCAAGATTTGGAGATTCAATGCGATGCAGAGTTCCAGGTTATACCATTTTTGGGTGTGTCTGAAAGCAGGTAAAAAAAAAAAAATCCAGTTCTCAAATTTTACTGGGGAATTTGATGATAAAACAATGAGTTTGGGGCACATGGGAGCACAGCTAGTAGTAATGGGTGTGTTTGAAAATGGCATCTACCCCCCAACAATGGCCCTTTGGTACGTTTATTAAAAGAAATACTGGACAAACCCAGACCTTAAAAATTATAGTTGAGGATACTTCAAATTAAGCAGTTCTGAATTGATCTTGGATGTGCTAATGGCTAATGGAATTTTTATGACAGGACCTAGGCAACAGAAATAGGTTTGCGACTGTCCAGTATTGAACAGAAATTCCATGTGCATGTAATAGATATGTATCCATGCATATAATTGCGTATAAGTACATATACATGTATACATATATACATACATACATACATACATACATACATACATACATATATATATACATGTGAAATTATTTGCATATGTATATATATATATATATATTTATGTATATACATATTGATGTTTAGTGGATTTTAATGGTGTTTAGTGGATTTTAATTGCGTTTAGTAACTATTGATTCCATTCAAACATGGGATTTAATTCCCGCTTGGAAAGGAACTGCCAAAGATGGAACCACCGGTGATGTTCCAACCACCTTCCAGATCCGAAATATAGGTGTTGTCTATGAATGGTACCCCAATTTTTACACAAACCCTGATGACATCCTGGATGGATTCTAGTCATACACCTGGTTTCTTGATGGGCTTTAGATGAATTTACCATATTTTTTGGCCCTCTAAGTGATGTATTTTGAGCAGAAGAAACCGTCCGTCAGTTGCGATGGCACCCCTTTTTGCACCCCATCGCAGTGGAGTCATGGCTCACCCGCTGAATTTCCCCGGCGAGCCCGACATGGAGATGCTACAGGCACCGGTTGGGTTGGGATATAGGGTTACGATGGATTACTTCCATATAGTCATCCCCAAATAGATGGAAAAGTAAATCCCTACTAATCTGATGGTGATTTACTTTTCCATCTATTTGGTGATTACTATAGGGATTTCTTAAGCTAGTTTTATGAGGCTACAGGTTTGACTGGTTCATGACCATGTGGATTCTGTGAACATCATGGGGAACAAAAATGCTGATTGAACTAAACCATTGTATAGAGATATCACGCGCTTAAGGGGATGGCCAATGTGATAAGTGTACGCCATAAAGCTGCAATTTGGAGTTGGGATCTTACCCAATAATGGCAATGGATCGGGTACCGAAAAAAATGGGTTTGGCATGGGCCCTGAAAATGTGAAAACCCAAGGTTTCTCACGATTTGATGCCTTGGTTTTCCCACACCCATTTCAAACATGGTCGTCCAGGCTTGGGTCTGCAATCCAATGGCTGTGTCCGAAAATGAACCGATAAACCCATGTTTGGGACCCTTGTGAGAGGGAAAATCAAGACAAACCATGGGGTTTCCAAAGTGGGCCATTGTGAATTTGGGCTTGACCAGCGACTGTTGGTGCACTTCTTGAACGTTCGCCGCTGAGTGATGTTTCACACCCATGTCGACGCTCATACCCCCACATTGGAAAATCATGTTTGTTGACCCACCCCTGTATTATTTTGTTTGCTGATTGACCCGAGATGCCTAAAATGACCCCGGTATCCCCCAGTGACATCCTGAATCGTGCGGACGTTTTCAGGATGATGTTGCAGTCCGGAACTGAGAAAATTTGAAGTCAAAACTGATGGGTCTTAGGTCCTACAGGAGTCTTAGAATTGGACGAAGGAACTGAAGGGACAATCTAGAGGAATTGACGGGAAACACCATGGTTTCCAATATTATTCCACATGAACCAAATGAGTCGGATATGCCAGTCCGAAATCCGAGTTAAGCAGAGTATGGATGTTTGAAAAATCTTGACTTCAAATCTGGTGATACCTCCCATTGTATCTCCATTGTATCTCCCATATGTTTGCACTTCTGGTTACTTTGACACCAATCAAAGTGTGGCTACAGATTGGTGATGTTCGGTTAGTTCCAGTCCGGTACTAAACCTTGGAGGTTGCAACGCTGGCCGACCTAGAGGCTCAAAGCGTTGATCGGAGGGTATGAAATTTGGGATGTGTTCGGATTGTTATCACGTACCCTCTGTCAATGACTAACAGGGATAGCTATTGAAAATGGCCCGTTTGAAATCGTGGATTTACCCATTGATAGCATGGTGGATCTGTCCAGTTCGTTTTTTGTTAACGCTGGATATGATGCTTGCGATCCACTGATTTAATCGAAGTCAGAGTTTTCAGCTGTTCACAAATAGAATCTCTATCAATGTTATATATGATGTATATATGATGTATATGTACATAATATGATATCATATAGATAGATAGATAGATAGATATAGATTACATCATATCTGCTCAAGACCTACCGGAAATCCAACGTGGCCAGGTCGTGCTGAACAGCACGTGCCAGGCAAAGGGCCCAAAAGCGTGGAATCTGGTGCATCCGAGGTAGCGAATCATAACTAGTTTACTGAGTTTGCTGCAATCCATATTCATACAAATAAATAAATAAATTCATAAATACATAAATACATAAATAGATATATAAATAAATACATATATATATGGGTATAGATATAGATATATAATTATATACATATATAGTTGCGGTGAAAAGCTATCCCATGAGTGAATTGGTGATAGCCACTGCGGCAACCAATGCATTGGATTTGGGGAGTCCTTGGTATCCTCGCTATGGAAATCCATGTACAAACGGTGGAGAAACTCCACATCTTAGTTTACTGAGTTTAGAGGATTTAATGTGGGTAAAGCAATGCCATGTTTACCACCCATGACTGGAAATGGTTTATACCACCTATTAACCAACATTAAGCAACATTAAGCAACATTAACCAACATTACTTGACAAACATTCACCAACATCCAGCAACATCGCAGTATGGGAGGCATCACAACTCTACAGAACCTTCAAGTGCACACAGCTGACAATGAAGAATGATGTGGGTAAAACAATTCCATGAACCATCCCCAAGTCATCACCATTTTTATAGGTGGCATGGTTACCGTTTCCAAATAGGTGGTTTATTGTTTTGCCCACATGAATCCCAATTTTATCCGATCAAAACGCTATCATCATCAGGCCACCATCCTGCAGAATTTGAAATCCTGGTGTGCGGCTGCCCACCCACCTGACGTGGAGGCTGGTTAATGGATGGTGATTCCCCCAGTGATATGGTAATTTTATGTGGGTAAAACAAGAAACCATCAATAATCACCATATACTAATAATTATGGATGATGAATACCAGGTGATGAGAAAATAGACCATAATATTCATGGATGATTGACAATAGCTTGTAACCCATCCCCTCATGTGACGTCACTTTTTCCAGAAAAAAAACGATGGAACCTTCAACTTGGCACCAGCGATTTTTGCAGAAAGCGGAGTCAAAATGTCAAATGGTTCCCCCATCAAAACAGGATCGAGTCGCCAGTGCTACCCTCACCATGGAAAATCCTCGTGGAAAATTTGGTGACACTGATTTGTCCCATTTAATTAAACCTCCATTTATAGATGGTGTTCAATGGTTTTCCTAGCCGCAATAGATGTTCATCTACCTGATGCAGGTTTTATCGCCGGAGGCCTTGCAGAAGTTGCAGAGCTTGCTCATGGAGGTGATGGGTATGATATCCCGGTGTCTCTGAAAATAGACGAATGTGGGCTAAACAATGCCATGTTTACCACCCATGACTGGGAATGGTTGAAGTTTATACCACCTATAAACATGGTGATGACTTGGGGATGGTGTTCACATGGCATTGTTTCACCACCATAGAAATGGCAGTTGCTTAGATGAACCGCTGGATTTGGAGAGACGTCAGATGGGGGGATACCCATCTGGGAAACTGCCGATGATGATCCAGCAGGGAGTTCAATCAATGGATATATACGTTGGATATGCGTTGTTTCATGTTGCTATCAACCAATGGGGATATATATATATATATGTTGGATTGTATGTATATAGGATATCTACAATCAATGGGGAAATATATATATATACTTTGGACATATGTTGGATTGTAAAATGGTAAAACTTAGATGGATGCGTAATTGTACTTTTTGTTTGGCTATATTTATGGTGATAAATTAGTGATAAATGGATAAGCCAGCCAAATGACTATTCGGCCTACAGGAATAGCTAAGATGCTCCAATTGGCTCCAATTGGCTTCTGTTGAAACCAAGTGATGGATTTTGTGGGTGTGATGTGCTTGATATTTTGATGGAGATTTACCCTCTGGTAATTTAACATAGCTATTGCACATGCCCATTTATAGTTGATTTACCTATTAAAAAATTGTGATTTTGATAGCTATGTAAACGTTTACTAAGACTTCGCCATGAAGATTCTCAGCTTCATCCGCAGGCAGTGCGCCGCAGCGCATGGGATGATGCGTTGCTGGCAGCCTGTGCTGGGGACTCCCAGCGGCGGGGAATAGTGATTTAACTGTTAAATAAGTGGCTTTGAGCATCAAAACTGTATAAAAATATGGGATTATAGTCCATTATAGTTCTATAATCTATGATTGTGACTATCTTTATCCTGTTTTTATTCCATTTTTTTTGGAAATATGAACTGTTTATTGAAATCACAATGATTTCCTTGATTTCGAAGAAGACGATGGGATAATGTATCGATTACTCGTATCTTTTAGGATGATTCAGGATTGTCCACTTAAGAAACCCTTTAAAAAAAAAACATCAAACGATATCGTCAAATTTCCTGGTTTCTGGGGATTCATTGCCACAACGTGTGCCCAAAAAAAAAGTAACACTCTCAAGCTGAGGCTTTCCGGCATAAATAAAGCTGGCTCAATATTTATCAAAATCACAGCTATTGATCAACTGATGGAATTTATCAACTCAAAGTGGGTCACAGTTAGATTTATCATCAATCTGATGAAATTCACAGTGTTTTTCATTTTCACCCTATCAAAATCACAGAATTTATCCGGGATCCGCACTTTCCCAGGCTCTGGAAACGTGCTGCAACCTGGACTCAGGCCGTACCAATCGTTGATTCAAAAAAGTTAGTTGGGCATTGTGCATAAGTAACCATAAAAACATGGAAAGATGTTGATGGAAATACTGGGATCTGCAAACTCGACCTTGCATAAAATCATGGATTTTGATTGATGGCGGAAGTTGTCGATAAAATGGTGGTAAAATGAATCGATATCATGTTGGTCATTGGCAAAAAAAATGTCGGCTCGGATCGGGTCAAATCTACTATCGATTCGATCTATCAATAACGTTGGACGAAAATCGGGGAAATTCCAGCAAGGCAGGTTGTTGACCTCACGGAAATGGTTGCCGGATGATTGAAAACACCAAACTTGACCCCCTCTGGAAATGTGAAGCCTTGGGAAATCTGATGCTTTTATTGGGAAAATGTAGAGAAATCATCTATCAATGTAAGATTTGTCCTACAAATCGTACTTCTTTCACCACAGGGTTGCCTTTGGATCCACTCGTTTCCTTATTAAAATCGATTGATGAATCATCAGAGGGGTAGGACCAACTGCTGCGTTAGACAGCGATTTTGATGGTTATGGGTTCAGATCCACGAAAAAACTCGGTGTGGACTCATTAGATTTGACCTCAGTATTGTCAAAGATCCCCAGGGCCCGGCCAGCTTGTGGTTGCAATTCATTTCGGCGACTCCAGAAGAACCACCGAGGGTGGAATGTTGACAGTTGCTCGAGCAGCCAATTGATTGATAAATGATTGCCAGCCACAGAGATAGATATGTAATAATTGATTAATTGTACATATCATTGTATCATTATAAATGGTAAAAGTGGTCATGAAAACCATTTTTCTTGGCCCATCATCCCCAAGACGCCAGTGTTTCAAGCCAGGTATCCTGACGGCCTTTCAGGCGGGGCATTTTTTCGGTAGCCGCTAGGTCCGAGTAGGTCAGTAGGTTCGGACTCTGGAAGGCTGGTGGGTGGTTTGGAACCATGGAATTTGATGACTTTCCACAAAAAGTTGGGAATGGAATGTCATCATCCCAACTGACTTTAAGTCCATCATTTTTCAGAGGGGTAGGCGAAAAACCACCAACCAGATATCCATTATCAACCACTATAAACCACTATTAACCACCATTCAACCACTATAAACCACTTTAAAACCATTAAACCAGCATATTTCGCTGGGTTTGGATCCAGAGTTGGAAACCCCGAGGATCTTGGACCCAGTTTTTGGACCTGGAAGCAGTGATAGGTTCCACCAAACAGATCCAGGTCCAATCTTCACCAGGATGGAATGGATCTGTTTGGCCTCCAAGAAATACCCTCTGGTAATCTAACATAAAGAACTGGAAAACCACCATGCTATTAATGGGTAAAATCCACTAATTCGACTGGGCCATTTTCAATAGCGAACTGTAAACGTTTACCAGAGGGTAACATGAAACGTGGCGCAAAATTCCATCCTCATACGCCGGCGCATGATTTGCGTGGCCCTGCCTGGTGATATCTGCAGCATGAGGCAAGAAGAAACCCTGACTGATAAGGGGAAGCCGCAAGAAAAAAAATGCCTCTCAAATGGAAACCATAAAAAAAAAAAAAACATGGGCTTCATCATCTGGACTCAACTTCTCAACTTCCAAGATTATTGTTGCTTATATCATGTTACATCAGCACCTCTTGTAGGGTAGCTGCTGAGATTTCATGTTTTGACCCACTCCCATTGATGTGGAATAAACGGCACGGATAACCCAACGGGATAAACAAAAAACGGGGAAATCACCTTTGTAAAAAAAAAAAAAAAGTGTTTTCCCCAAAGATAGTGGGTGTCATATTGTGTCACTTTGATGAAGACTATAGTGACTATAGCCGAAAAATAGCTCATGTTCTAGTGGCCTCAACCTGTCATGTTTGGTGGCCATCAAAGTGAAATCAGATCACCATCGGCCCAAAACCTGCCGAGACGTGCCAGCAGCTCCGCCAGGCAGATTTTTCCAACATGGCCCCGTTGAGAACTCAGCGCTGGGATGATGGGAATTCTACAGCTTTGACCCGGTCAGGTCTTTTTTTCATGTTGTTCTGCTCGGAAACGGTAAAAAAAACACCATAGTTTCCTTTCATGACATTCAATATAATTCCTTAAACTAAACCAGGCTTGGTTTTTAGGTCACTGGAGAATCCGACTCGATGGTTAATTGATTGTACAACTCAAGCTTTTGCAAAACATATGCCTAAGCCTAACATTACATGTTTGCAGGGTATCTGTAATTCGCCATGGTCATAGCCCATCCGTGTTTTATGGCCGGTTTGTTTCAGATAAATGTTGGTATGAATTGAATTTGGGTTGCCTATTTCAGCGGCTGGGTCAGGGTCATGCGTGCTTTCTCTAGAAAACCGATTCTTTGTCATTTCAATGTTTGATTTTTTTTCAATGGTGGTAATACTCAAGTCATTTTCAACACAGATCTTGGTCAGCTATACACCCCTGGCAGCACCTCTTTTGCGCGCATATAAATGTATCTGGTTGTTGGTTTCAAGCATGTTTTTTTCCATCATATATGGGATAGTCCTTCCCATGGACGAACTCATATTTTTCAGAGGGGTAGGTATACCACCAACCAGTATAAATTGCCATGGGCATCTGTGGAAAACGGCTTGTTTTTTTGCCAAAGGGGGATCCGAAGGTTGCACCAGTCCCTAATGTTGGCCCTGAGTTCCTTCGGGGAGTTGGGATGCCGAGATCCGTGTGGAGTTTGAGCAATGAACCACAGAAAAAGCCATGAAAATGTGGATAAATTTGGGGATGAATATGGCTTTCATCAACAGAAATTGAGTATTTTTTGATTGCGTGGGTAAAGATGATGTGATAATTCAGTGAGGGAACAACTATGGAGAACCAGTTTCCAATGGCTTCATTGTACAGATTTCACAAACGTCAACATGGGTCACCGAGCGGAAGTTGCGACGGGAGGGGATCCCTCCATAAATGGACAAAGGTCGAGTTATTTGCTGATTTGAAACGCAAATCATCACTGTTGGGATCTATTTGCTGTATTTGTCAGGCTGTCTTGAGGGTTGACCATGATAGGTTTATGGATTTATTTCTGAATGATCTCTCAAAGCTGCTTTGGGGTTCCACATGTTCAATTGGGAATCCCATGTTGATGCTTGAAGCCTGCTTCTGCCAGATCAACTCCCGCGTGTTTCTTTGGGTTCGTCTGAAGGCTACGAACTCCATCTGCTGAGTTAATGGTTGATTGATCATCATTGTCCTCCATTGAAATCAAACTCTATATATATATATATTAGATATATATATAATTGATATGTACTACGGTTGACTAAGAATATACTTTCAGAATATACTAATCATGGTACATTGACTATACTAGCCATTGACTATAATATACTCATCATCTATTGATTCATGGTTTTTTTAATGGCTGGTATTTTTCACATGTTCCCCGGTTCTGTGGTCCGAGGATGCTGGAGGACATGATGGCGCCAGGCAGAGATTTGGGTAGAAATCAGTGGCTTATCACCTGGTGATGTCACCAATAAAACCATTAGTGGACATAAGTAGCTTACTATATAGGATAATCATATATATATATTATATTATGTATTTATATATGTATATATCTATATTATATATATGGGTTTATCAATAGCTTATCACCATGAGTGGCTTATACCCCCACCAACCGTTATCCGTGGGATCCTCTAAGCACCTGTAGGTGTATCCTCCTCTGCCGCCGCCTCCGAGCACGAGCTGGGCCGCCAAACGTGGGAAGACCAAGGGGATTTTCATCGGAGTTTAATGGGAGTTCAAGAGGATTTAATGGGATTTAAACGGAGATTCATGGGATTTTAATGGATTTAATTATGATAGCTAGCTTCTGATGTTCCAGATCCAAAAAGCAAATTGGGTACTTAGATGGCCTATTTTTTGGTTGATTTACTGTACCTGTTTAAAAAATGAGTAAAAACAATCGTGATTTTGGGCGATATCTATAGTCATGTTAACATATGTTAACTAGAGGCTACCCGACTGGTTTTCATCCCCAAATTGTATCCAACGGTGCTTTTAGACAGACTTCGTGAGGTTTTTCAGCGTTTGTGAGTGGACCCCCCAAAAAAGCCATGTTCAAGGGGAAAATGAATCATTCACCAGATTTAGGGATGATATCATATGCCTATTCAAACAAACTCCAATATGATATCATCCCTAAATCATATGGGGATATCATATCACCATTTAGTTCTCATATGATAGTGATATGATATCATATCTCTTATGTGTTGAAACTCCAATATGGTGTTTTGTTGGCGCTTGATATTTCTACTTGTTTTAATCATCACACAGCCGTTCCGATGATCAACCAGACTGAACCAGCAACCTTTTCCGAACAACCCCAGATTGTTGCAAAGTTATATTCCATATGTAGCTAAGTAATGCTAAGTAATATTACGATCAACTCCCACCATTTACCCCGCTTCTGGAAGAGTTCGACGGGATCATTATCATCATTATCATCAACATCATCATCATCATCATCATCAGCACCACCACCACCATCATCATCATCATCATCATCGGTATGATCATCGTCTTCTTCTAACAGAATCCTTGAAAATTGGTTCAAAATACACCGTTCCAGCACTTTTGGGTTGCACTAACAGTTCAAACAGAATCCTAACAAACCGTTGCAAAATGCACAGTTCCAGCAATCTTGTTAGAGCGACCGAACGGCTCTACCAGAATCCTAGCAAATTGCTGCAAAATGCACCCACCCCACCCCACCTTAAACCATGATAATTAGATCATCTTGGGCGCAGCATCAAAGTCTTGCGCAAGGTCGAATGAGCGTTATCATCGCCCCATCCCACCCCACCGCACTGATGCAGCATCAAAGTCTTGTGCAAAGTCGGGCTACCCCACCCCATGTGAGCGTAGCATCAACATGCATCAACATCTTGCGCAAGGTCGAGGGAACGTGGTCGAAGGAACGTCAGCATCCCCACCCCACCCCACCCCACCCCATGTGAGTGCAGCATCAACATCTTGTGCAAGGTCGAGGGAACGTGGTCGAAGGAACGTTAACATCCCCACCCCACC
>Ga0126342_10015452_pt1:5000-13386 | contig 13386 bp, 6 predicted proteins | sample Cyp1metagenome_FD_92528 | JGI IMG/M metagenome (GOLD analysis project Ga0126342, IMG submission 92528) | Coral microbial communities from Lord Howe Island, Old Settlement Bay, Australia - Cyphastrea 1 metagenome | ecosystem: Host-associated > Invertebrates > Cnidaria > Coral ...
CAGGCGAGGGAGGAGATCTTAAAACTCAGTCGCCTGCAGTTCACATTATTTTTCATTGTCGAGCTATACATTCTTCTCGCGGCTTGCTATCCTCTTTCTCAACTACACTCACTATCTACATGCATGCTGTCAAGGCGACGCCTATGTACAGCACTGAGATTCACTTCATGTGGCGACGCCAACACTCGGTTTCACTCAGGCATGACACAAATGTAAAGCAAAATAAACTGACTACAGAGCTGGAGTTTTACCTTCCCGCTCTTTCGTCAAAGAGAAATAGACCGCTGTAGAAATTCAGCTCTCAATGCAATGATGTCTAGATAGCATCGTATCTTAAAAAAATGTTGTTCGCAAATTAGCCGGCTCAGATTCCTCTCAGAAGTCAGTCACATTGATGATGAGTTCAATCATGAGCACTGATTGCTGCCCTTTCGCCAGTCATATCAGGACCTATGCAGAGGTCGAGTGAAGTTATCGCCAGTTCCCTCTTCCGTAGTATCCTGAATAGTTCCAATCGCCGCCACGGTGTGAGTAGGTCTTGCCACCTTTCCCGTAGTCTTTTCCACCTTTCCAAGGTGGAGACGCTGGTGTCTGTTTTGGCGGAGGTGCAACTTCCGGTTGATGCGTTGAAGTCGAAGATGATGACTTTGCGCTTGCAACCGCGCTCGGCTTTGGTGCTGCCTTCGATTTACCTTTCGCAGATGCATTGAGTTCACGTCTAACATCTTGAGGTACCTGCGTATCGGCAATGGCGATCAAATGGGCTTCCGACATGTGGATTCCCCACCTCGGCCGTTGATCATCGCGTTGTTTCGACTCGTTGTAATCCTCGATCGCATCGTACAGTCGGAAAAGTAAAGGTCGAGGGAGTTGTTTGCCATTCTGCAGAATCAAATGCAAGACCGAAATACGTCTGAGATGTGGTCGGCAGGCACACAAAATGTCCACTGGGTTGAGAGTCGCTGTGTTCTGGAAGTCCACGTTCCTGAAGAAATACACGGCATTCACTCTGTAAGCACCAGCGATCACTCTCCTGACAAAAGTGGATTGCCTGTCAAGGGCTTCACGGGCTGTTGCGGATTTTCTCATTTCTTCCTCGGCGGTGTCGCCTTTCTTCAATTTTCGGTGTTCTCATCAATAAACATGTTTTGCAGATCGTCGAAGACGTATCCACACTCCAAGATGTAGATGAGCAATTTCTTGAAAACCAATGACCCGTGGTATGCGTTGACGAAGCCATCCTCTCCCACATCATCTTTGTGTTCGGGTTTGCCAATTTGACGCATCTGTTCATCACTTGGCTCGATGAGGTTGCCATCATCATCTTCACCGAGATAAGGTACCTTCGGATCGAGGTCTAATCTGAACTGCTGATTCATCTGAAAATGCTGCCATGCTGTCTCAAAGGTACCACAAAAGTTCCTGTGAAACTGCTTGTACATCTTGAGGAGATTCAACCCCATTTGTAACAGCAAGATCTTGATGAGCTCAGGTTGGGCATCTCCGATCATGCAAGGCTCGACCGGAAGGACTTTCGACCCAAATTCGATCCTTTTCATCCAAGCTGGATACTCAATTTTGGCATCCCTTGCTTCGTCAGCCTCATACTCTTCGATGTTGATGTCTCCACTCTCGGTTCCTTCTTCATCGACCATTTCGGCTTGTTCACGTTCCTCGTTGAGGAATTCATCAACTTCATCTTGTTCTCTGAAATCTCGTCTTTCCGCATTGATGTCATCTGCTTCGGGCTTTCGATCAGCATCGTCCCCATCTGGTTGGACTTCTTCTTGCGGACTTTTCATATCGACATCTTCATCATCTTGCATTTGGTCATCATCGTCGTCTTCTTCCGTCAAGTCAATCTTGATCTTCTCCCAAGCCTGCTTGACATGATCTTTGACATCGTCTTCTTGAGGACGTTGTTCAGCAGTAGGAACATTGGCAACGGTGACTTTGATTCGTCTTCTCCATCCGTGACTGATCAAATATCCTTTGCAAATGACGCAAATTGCCAGTGCTGCTGGGGTCTCACATAGACACGCGGGGCATAGTCTATGACCTTCTTTGTTCGGACGATGAGTGAGCGCAAGGAGGGAAATGGTGTAATTCCAGTCCTTATGTCCAGGGAAAAGTCTGTTCGAATAGCTGATGTGGCTCGTCTTGATGTCAACGAGCTTGCGGAGTTCGTTCAGGTCCGGAGAAGATTCGTCCGGAACCACATTCCCGATGAGTTTGTCGAATCGATCGATTGTTGCGATCTTCTTTGCTCCTTGCACATGCAGAAAGTACGATCTGCTCATACCCTTTTGTGATCATGAGACGGTAGAATTCTTCATCCTTCCAGTCATAAAACCATACTGCATCAAATGAATTGAAAGGAATCGTCTGTTGAATCAAGATGTGTCCGTCTGCTGATACACGTGGGGAGAACTTGGAGATAGATTCATATGTCATATAGATGTAGACAAGGTCTGTCTGGTCAATCTTCTTGAATCTCAGCACTGTTTTGTTCCGCTCGTCCCAAGGCGCGAATGGCACGAAGAACGTGTTGATGCGGTCTCCTCCTCCTCCAGGGCGTAGCCCTTCTCGGAAAATCTGTGCAATGCAATCGAAGGTTGTGCAATGAAACCCTCCTCCCAGAGTATAGCCCACACTTGGGTTCATCAGGTAGGAAGTTTTGCTATCTTCAATGTACACACCACCTGGAATTCTTGAGTGTGCCATAGGTGCCCTGACCGCAACTGGCCATAGCCAAATCTCACGATCCGCAGTGCCAATTTCCATTCTCAGCATCTGCGTGTCGACCCTCTTCATGAATGCATCGTCTCGATGAATGACTCGTTCCAGCTCACCCTTGGTGACTTTCAATCCTAGCACTTGGGCTCGGATTCTCTTTGTTTGCTTGTATTCCGTGAAGATGATCTTCTGGAAGTTGTCCCATCTCTCTACGATGATGTCGTAGTTTGCGTGAGGTGTTCCAGCTAAGGTGTGTCCGTCTCTCCAGATATTGTCGTATTTCAAGATCTGCTCGACGTTGACCCATCCAGCTTCGTCACAGGGAAGGCCTCGATGTCCTTTCTTGTCCTTAACACAACCCACGGAGTGGCGGAGTGCAGCGTTGAATCTCTTCGACAAGTCGATCATCCATTGAGGTGTCTCCCACTTTCTTCCCATCCACTCATTCTCAGCAAAACGATGGACTCTGCACCATCCATAGCCAACATACTCCTCTCCATTGATGCGGGCCATCTGAAGAGTGCCGATGTCATTGCCATGTGTGAATGGTTGGATGTATCTGAAATTCCAGTTGTCTCCACGTTGTTCTCTTTCTTGTTTTATCCATTTCAGATATTCATCATGATCTTTGGGGTTCAGTGTGTTCAGTTCTTGAATTGAAGGTAGTACAGGTGGAGATTCCTCAGCTGCTCGCTCTACAAGGGCGTCGAGCTCATGACGGTTCCTCACACCTTGACCTGGGGGATGGACTTCGATGCCGTTCACCAAGAATGGCCCTCCTTCTTCTCGATCTCCGATCTCATACATGAAGGCGGACTGACTGTAGAAGCTTTTGGTCACCTCTTCTTTCTCAGTGAATCTCGTTCTTCTCCATCGCTTCCCCTCCGGCATGATACCTTTCTTCGGGAGCTTGTCTTTTCTGCCCCTGGTCGCTGTTCTGCATTTCTCTGAGGAAGATGGGGATTTTGATTGCTCCTCCATGATCATTCTCATACGCATCAGCGTGTCTTTCATATGTTCATCGTCTTGCATGGGGCATTCCTCGATGTCGTGTGTCCCACCACACATGAAACAGTAGTGAACAATCGATGCCTCAGCGATCATCTTCTCGAACTGATCACGGATGTTTCGTACCTCCGTCCGGCGTTTCTTTGCCTCGGAAGGTTGGCCCCCCATGTCCTCTTCATCCTCGTCGATCTCAATGTCATCACCTCCAGCATCTGTTTCTCCTGAAGTCTGATCCATTCGAGAGCCTCGCGCCGGTGGCGACGTAGGGTCATCATCTGGTTCTTCAACTTCATCTCCATCATCATCACTTGAAGAAACTTCAATCATCTCGGGATGATCATCGTAGTTTGCTGTGGGAACGACCGGCATCCTGGTGATCTCGTTTCGAAGAAGAAGATCGAAAACCCTCGCTTCTCTCAGGATCACCGTCACCATATTCGTCTCAATCAATGGTATGTATGCCTTCCTTGATCGATTCCGCTTCGTGTTGATGGTGTCTGCATGGCGGCATGAATTGCAGAAAAGCCAGAACGACTCCAGTCCAGCGAGGCAGCTGTCAAGGTTTGCCCCCCATCCTCCAAACATTGTAGGGAACTGGATTCCAAGTTCAAGCATTCCAAGCCAAAATTCAAAAATGTCGCCAGTATATTCGGCAGATGCTGTTGGAGGTAACACTGATTCAACTTCTTCTTTGGTCAACACTGTCTTCATGTAATCATGATAAGCCACATTTCCTCCATCCCAAAGCAATCTGTAAAACCATCGAATCTTGTGAGTGCCATCACCAAGCGCTTGAGATCGGGTTTCACGTTGAACAGCGAATTGAGACAACAAGTCTCGCCTACACTTTCCCTTCACCATGTAAGCAGGCATGCGAATGGCACCTCGATGTGAGACTTGCTTGAGGACGTCACTTGTGGTTTGGTATCCCGAAAGCATTGCAAGAGTGGCTGTCAATAAGAACCCTTTCAGGTCCTTCTCAGCCTGGATGTTCCTCCAATCAACGCATTCATTGTAGATGTTGAGCAATCTTGCCGCTATACGGGCGTCCTGTGAGTGTTCATCCATACCGATGACATCGGTGCCGTACATTGCCGATCTGGTCCAGTTGCTTGCGCAATTCAGACATCTGGTGCGATTCTCTGTGTTGTTGCCCATCCGGTGATCACCGAGTCGGAAACTTTTGCACATGTCGCACATCATTTCGGAATTTTCGGTCACCTCAATCCAATGCTCATCCACGTCGGTCAAAGGTTCCGGGGTAAATACTCCTCGTCGGATATCCGACCATGCTCTTCTTTGGACCGAGTCTTTCATGTGGCTCATGCCTCCAATGATGTTGGCTGATCCAGTTTGAGCGTCTTTCGTTTCTCCAGCGCGAATGCTTGGAATGACTCGTGGATGATCTGTGCATCGTTTGATTGTTTCGATGTCAAAACCAGCGTTCTTCACATGGACACATTCTTCATTCAGATCATGCACCATGCTGTGATCCATGGCACAATGCAAGAAGACCTTCTGTCGCATCAATGATTTCTCAAGTATGGCCCAAATGACCTCTTTACCCTCACCCTGTCTCCAATAGAATGGTTCAGATCCACATGCGAATATCTGTTTCCAGAATCTTTCGTTGGTGGAATGCATGATACCTTTGTTCTTCAAAATCACTGCGAACTCCTCGGCAATGGAAACAATCGATGATTGGGATCCAAGAAACCTGGCGTCCTTCAGGATGTTGACAAAGATCGGAAGTGGTGAGTTCTGGCTGATGTCATTCATGATGTCCGCCAATTTGACGACAAAACCATCTTCTTGGACCAGTGTGCGACTCTGTCCTCTGAATAATGAAGCGAATGAGATCCATATATGCACTGTCACACTCGAGAGTGTCTGAGCGTTGGTGCGAAGAAAATTCAATGCGTTCCTCGCCAACTGCAAGAATTCCTCGGGCTTCTCAAGGGATTCATATGGGAGTTGGTAGACCTTGACAAATGATAGGCCCATGTTGTTGAGGCCTGCTTCGATGTCATGAACGGCTTTCGAACTTGATCTCGTCTGGTAAGTCAGGTCCGTCAAAATGAGGGATTTGTTGTTCCTCACTTGTCCTCCTAATTCGTCCCAATTGTCCACCCATGGCTTCCCAATGATGAATTGGCCAATCTGGTTTCCCAGGCTCTTGAGCTTGTTGCGGATGTTGCCCCCCACCGTGTCCTCAACGCCAAGCGTCAACATTGCCAGGACTTCCGTCACAGGATATCCCTTGCATCTGACAAGCTCAGTTGACGTGATGATGTAGTGATAGAGCTTCAACCACTCGTAATCATTTTCATTGAGCATATGGGAGTCCAACTGTCCTTCAGTCAACATATTGAATGATAAGGCAGCATGAAAGGTCAATCTTCTCAGGTACTGTTTCCAAGCTAGGTTGGTCCCAAATTTGTGTGTGGTGTGAGGACCCTCTACAGTGGAGATGACGAAGCTTCTGCCCGACCTCAAGAATGTAATCCGTTGTTCTTGGTGAGCGTAGTCTTCGGCGACGTATAGGCGCACTTCCACATTTGAAGGCTTCGTCCTCTTCATCCAATCTTCACTTGGAGACCAGTTTTCATCCCCCTCATATCCAGTGTGATCTTGCGCTGATCCAGGTCCAGCTCGAAATGCCGAATGAGTTGACGAAGTTGCTCCTCCGCCTGTCGTTGGTCTTGGCATCTTCTTCGGTTGAACTGTGGTACCTGGTCGCGGTGACGTCTGTGACTGTGGTCCCTCCGGTGGAGAGGATCCACTCTGAGCACTTTGCTCTCCCGTTGGACCATCATGCACCCAGGACGGTTCTTCATAGTTCCTAGATCAACTTCATCTGGTGGTCGTCCATCTTTGAAGACTAGCGGAATGTCCCAACCATTGAAATTGTGCATATTTCCACCGGTTCCACCTTGTGTTTCAGTCAATGTTGTTGTGAAATCTTTGAGGGAACTGTGGCATGCATGGCGTCTCTCTTTCTCAGTGTACCTATCAGCAATCGAAACATTGTATCCTAATCCAATCAGAATGCCCTGCGGGATGTCGAAGGCCTGAAGGATCGACACCTGAATGTCAGACAGAATGCCGATTTTCGCCAAATTTGCATCTCCTCGGGCACTGGTCTTGTGACGTTCGATAGTGGTTCCGAGTGCCAGCAGACATAAGAAATGGTTTTGGGCAGCGCTCCTTCCCTTCGGGCGGTCTGTCTCAAAGGCAATCACGTCCTTCATCGCATCCTGTAAAATGATTTGGTCCTGAGGATGCTGTTCATTGTGATACCTCAGGCATGTCCCAAGTGTTTCATGTGGATTTCTACCATCTGTTTCATAATTGCTAAGTAGTTGTCGTTGTCAGAAGGAGACTTCGGGTTGACTTTCGTCAGCTCATCCATGACTTTGAAATACTCAGCAGTTCGTGTGACGGCTAGCCATGAAGTTGCACTCGGGTCAGTGTTGAATGAGTGCCACGAAAACGCTGCTTCATGTTTCTGATCTTCGCCTCAGAGGTCACGGCTGAATGTTGATCATCGAAAGGTTCAGGAAAGTGCCCCTTGGTCAGAACAATCCATAGTTCGTCCAGTCTTTCATGGATCTCCTTGTCCATCAATAGTCCCATCATGTCATCTTCATATGGGCATCTGCTGACGAAGACCTTCACGAATCTCGACCCCTTTGCAATGAAGTCCCATCCAGAACATTCCTTCTCAGAATCCTGTGATCTTTGCAACAGCTTGTAAGCGAGCTCTAGTGCTTCTGAAGTTGCCTCATTGGTATACCTGGTGTTCGCAAAGTATGCCGAATAAACAATCACAGGTGGCATGCCAAATCGGATCCATTGATTGGCAACCTCTTCTGTTGAAAGTCGATGGGAAAACGTGCCTCGGGTGTCCTTGAATGGTGGCGGAGGTCGGGCTAAGATCGTTCCATCGAATGATCCTTTCAGCACTCTCTGGGAAATTGTGATTCGCTTGCTCGAGAATTGTCCTAATGAATTCAGATCATCACTTTCGGCCATTTTGCTTTTCACAGATGGGAGTTGCACGGACCGATGGCCACGTGACAACAACCCAATCAACGTCAATAGTTGTACGGACCGGTGATCACGTATCAACAAATCGGAGTCGAATTCAGAAAGCAGTTGACACGAAAATGTTGAATGCCACGAGGAACGAACCAAAGTTGATGTCAATCTCGAAAGGCACCAGTGCAGTAGAGAGCGCTCAAACGAAAGGTCAATGGCGTCGGGCTCTCGGATAGCACAAGCGGATGTCGTCACCGACTTGAATGGGTGACTGCGGACATTCTCAGAATCACGAGACATTTCACTCTTTGATTGATCGTCAAGTGCAATGGCTTTCCAACGTTTCATCACTTTGACATTCACAAATGGACTGTTTTTAATTACATGCTCATTGATCCCATTCATGATGATCTTAGCTATCCACTTTGTATACACCTGTGTGATTCGTGTTTCCCTACCGGCACATTCAGCATGGTCATGACGGCGATCACATCTTCTACGTAGCTTCGGAAAAGACACCCCCCATGTAACAATCTTCCACGGCTTCTTGATTGGTTTGGGAGTTTCTTGAAACTGCGACTTCAGGCCATACATGCAACCA
>Ga0126342_10015453_pt1 | contig 13386 bp, 12 predicted proteins | sample Cyp1metagenome_FD_92528 | JGI IMG/M metagenome (GOLD analysis project Ga0126342, IMG submission 92528) | Coral microbial communities from Lord Howe Island, Old Settlement Bay, Australia - Cyphastrea 1 metagenome | ecosystem: Host-associated > Invertebrates > Cnidaria > Coral ...
ACAAAAAAATGATTGAAAAACAAAATGAAAAAAATGAAGTTACAAATGAAAACCCAAATGAAAAATAAATGAAAAAAATAATTTTAAACATTTCCAATCTGTGGCTCGATGCGAATCATATAACCCTTTTGGATTGGATTCCTTTGACTACATGCCGTACAAGCATCCGTCATGCACAACCACTTGCATCGGATAGGATAGGGTAGACTTCCACTCTCCAGAGGCTTCAGCAACTTGCAGGGTGCTGTTCTAGGCATACTTCAAGCCACTTCTTTTTTATTGGTGTCCAAGGCACTTCATATTCAGGGCCATTTTCAGATATTCATGATATTACATACATTTGAGATATTATGATACTATGAAAATAATTTGATGGCCTGGAAAAACCGTATGATCCAGCACTGCTGTGTGGTTTCTATGTGCCGCACTTACTTTCACAAATCTTCACTGGTTTTGAACCAGTTCTGTTTTGTTCCTCGGAGGAAGTTTAGAAGTCAAACTTCCAACAATATGGACAGATGGAAAAGCAGAGGTGAGAAGAGTCAGAGAAGAGTCAGAGAAGAGAAGGGAAGAAGAAAGAAGAGAAAGAGTCAGAAGAAAGTAGATGCAGGTGTGCGAAAAGGTAGAAAAGTCGCGAGCCACTTTGTTTTTCCAATGTTTTGAAAAGTAAGCTCCCTAAAGCGGCGGGTGCGGAGCCATTTGGCGAGACGAGAGATGAAAAACTGCACGCCGTTGTGGCGCGAAGCACATTTCGAAGTCAAAATGTACAAAACACACCAGGTTCGGAGCACTTGTTGAAGTTCAGCTGTGGAAAGAATGCACGCCGTTGTGGCGCAAAGCACGTTCGCAAGTCAAAAGTGTTCAAACTTAGGGCCTTGGACCACTTGAACTTGACAACATCCAAAACGGAGCAATTTTGCGAGACTTCCTCAATTTTGAACTTGTACAACATCAAACACGAAGCGATTCACACTTCCTTCAAACATGGAAAGTTGAGTGCAGAGCTGACGGCCTCGTACCAATGCGTTTTGCGATTTTCCCCTCCATCTGTGTAAAGTGCTGCGCCTGCCACGCGAAAGTGATGCCAAGTCATACGAAGTGCTGCACCTGTCACGCAAAATCATCTTAGCAAACCTGAAGATCTGATGCTCCAAAATGATCCAAAATGCAACTTTCTCAGGAAATCAGCGCCCTAACCTCCTAACATCTCTGATGAACATGTCTCTTGTACTGCGCCTGCCCCGCGACATGCATCTTTGATCATCTTTGCAGATTTTCTTGAAATGTCCCACGCATGCCATCGTTTTTGGCCATGCTAGAAAACCCACACGTTTTGCTCACTCTTGACAGGGTGCAGAATTCTGTGCGCCTGCCACGCAAAAACCACATCTGAACCTTCAAAAGTGGTCCGGGCATGTGGCGTTTTTAAAATTTTGATTTGGAAATCTGCTTCGCGCCCCAATGGCATGCACTCAACTTCCAAGAATGGTCCGAGAATGGTGTGCTTTGTACATTTTGATTTGGAAATTTGCTTCGCGCCGCAACAGCGTGCACTTTTTCGACATTACAACTTCCAAAAGTGCTCCGAACCTGGTGTGCTTTGTACATTTTGACTTGAAATTTGCTTCGCGCCGCAACAGCGTGCACTTTTTCGACATTAGAACTTCCAAAAGTGCTCCGAGCCTGGTTTGCTTTGTACATTTTGACTTGGAATTTGCTTCGCGCCACAACGGCGTGCACTTTTTCGACATTAGAACTTCCAAAAGTGCTCCGAACCTGGTGTGCTTTGTACATTTTGACTTGGAATTTGCTTCGCACCACAACAGCGTGCACTTTTTCGACATTACAACTTCCAAAAGTGCTCCGAGCCTGGTGTGCTTTGATGTGCTTTGTACATTTTGACTTGGAATTTGCTTCGCGCCGCAACGGCGTGCACTTTTTCGACATTACAACTTCCAAAAGTGCTCTGAACCTGGTGTGCTTGCGCATTTTGACTTGGAATTTGCTTCGCACCACAACGGCGTGCAATTTTTCATCTCACATTTGGCCAGATGGCACCGCACCCGCCAATTTAGCGAGCCTACTTTTCGACCCTCCGGAGCCACAAATCATTGCAAAAAAAGCAGTGACTTGTGACTTTTCTACCTTTTCGCTCACCTGCATCTTCTTTCTTCTGGGTCTTTCTCTTCTCTGATCTTCTCTCTTCTTTGCTTCTCTTCTCTTCTCTTCTCCTCTCCTCTCCTCTCCTCTCCTCTCCTCTCCTCTCTTCTCTTCTCTTCTCTTCTCTTCTCTGACTCTTCCCATCTCTGCTTTCCCATCTGTCCATATGGTCGGAACTTTGACTTCTAAACTTCCTTCGATGAATGTATAAATTTTGTGGTTTGTTTGAAGGGCTACACCCTCCGAAGGTCCCAAGGCATTGGATACAGCGAACGCCTTTGCCATCACCCCAAGCTAAGGTTTGAGGAAGGGATGAATACACCTGCAATTTGTGAATACTTCGAAACCTTGGGTTTCTTTGCTTGCCAAATGTGAGACTGAACGTGGGTGCGGTTTATTGATGGGGCAGGTTGACGAGACCACGTATGTTTTCACAGGTCTGAGTCTGAATCGGATACAAACATGCAGACTATTATCTATAATTAGGTTTACAGCAGCATCAAACCATTCAAGACCGTCCAAAGCCTTCATACTGTACTGCACTGAATTTCTGAGTTTCTGTTGCATGCGCCCTTTCAAAGAAATGCTCGCATGATAGGTTTAGACGTGTGGGATGCTTGGTCCTTCTTCAAGCTTTTGGATATGGATCGAGGCAAGCGAACTCAGGTTTCACCACAAAGGGAGCACTGTGTGCATCAAGCATGAATTTCCTATTTGATTTGCTTTACGTAGTACTCAAGTGATTTTATTTGTAATACAGTATGGGATACAGTACTTGATACGGTACTTGCTTGTTAGATCATGTTAGATTTTATAAGTTTGTTCCCTTACGTGGGATTTTGTAAAACCCCGCGCCTATTCATTTAGTTGTCCATGATCCCCCATGAGCGATTTTTTGGTTTCATTCGAAAAAACGATAAGAGGAAAAAACGATAATGTTAAACGTTGGTTCTGTGAATGATCTGTGCCCAGACTCTTGAAACCCAATGTTTTTATTTGCCCGTCGTTCTGCAGTTATTTCGTGTTTTTGGTTTCTTAATTTCATTGTTTGTTGCCGTAATGGCGCGCCAACGAATGCATGTCAGATTCTGCACAAGGAGGTGCCTGGTAGGTGGTCGCTACACTCCTTTTTTGACGATTGCGGCCATTAACAGGAAAAAACGAACGTACACAGGATTCACGAACGATAACAAAACGATAACGAAAACGATAACGTTTGGCATCAAAAATGGTCCGTGCGAGACACGGCCCTTTTTTCCTTTTCCTCTCGCTTCCCTCTCCTTTTTCCTTTCCTCTCCTTTTTCCTTTCCTCTCCTTTTGCCTTTCCCTTCCTTTTCCTTCTCCATTCCTTTTCTTTTCCTGTTTCTTTCCTTTTTCCTTGTCCTTTCCTTCCTTTCCTTTTTTTTTCTTTCGTTGTCCTTTGCTTATCCGTTGTTTTTCTTTCCTTTTCCTTTTCCTTTCCTTTTCCTCTCCCTTTCCTATTCTTTCCCTTCCCTTCCTTTACTCTTCCTTTTCCTTTTCCCTTTCTTCGCTCATGTGAATCCTCTGGTCAAGGTGTGAAGCCAGCGCTTGGAAAAACGATAAGAGGAAAAAAAATAACGTGTGAGAAAACCATTTGAAAGTGTTCGGGGGTTTTACAATACTCCACGTTGTTAATTGTGTTTAATCATGTGTGAACATGTTCAATCGGTGTTTTAAACGTTTGATATGTTTTGATGTTCCGGCTGAAAATGTGCCAGGTGGAGCCGTCGAGATTGGCGAGTTTTTTAAGGGTTGTTTGCGGCTTCGGGGTCAAGCCCGTGGAGTGGATGTGGGAAGAATTATGCATGAGACTTGGATAACTTAGATAACTTGGCTGAGCCATCCCTTCTCTTTGGAGCCAATTAGCCAATGTTCCTGACCCATACCCAGCGGTGAATGCGTTAGTATGTGTTTCGTTCCATGGAGAGTACCCATCCGAGGACCAAAACTGGCTCATTAAGAACACGGGACACTTCCAGGCATTGGGATGCACCGTGTCCATGTTTCCATACTGTATGCGTTTGTCTCAAAGTGGAGGATACGTTAGATATTAGATACATACATGTATTTAGCTGGCAATTCCTGGAAAGAATGATGATAATTTTTGGGGTTCCAGATTTGGAGACAACCCAAGATGCTTGCTAGTGGCTGCTAGTGCTGCAGTATCCCTGAGTCAATATCCAAAAATTGTTGCAAAGGTTGCATGCTTCACTCTCTCCAAATCAGATGCTGCTTTGACCTCATTTCTCACGCGTGTAGATGCATGCAGACGTTTTGGCGTTCGAAATCTTCGAATGCATGTATTGTGATAATTTTGAGTCTTGCGTTTGGTGCAGGCCTATATGGAGGTAAAGATAAAGCAGCTGACAGAAATGACTCCTGGCAACCCTAGCTGGTCTGTGCATTTTAAGTCGGTTGCGACAACCATGATTTTGCAGTTCAGTTCAGATGACCAAACTTTCTTGAATATGTTTAGCGCATATGTATAACAAGGCAATCCAGTCTACAACGATTACAATAGATCAATGGCAATATTTGTTTGAAACATGCATCCGGGATCATCCGGGCCACTGGTCGATTCAGTCATTAGCAACTGTTTTGGTGCGTATCAAGCGAACTTGGCCTGATTGGAGCCGGTCATCAAACCATGCAACAAGGGAGCAAGATGAAAATAGAAACTGTGATGGGAAGACACAGTGGTCGTGCTGCGGGTCAATGCTTGAAGGCTGTGAGAATCTGTGAGATTTGTTAGTCAGTCAGAGAAAGAAAAGATGGAATTTCGGAATGCCACACTTAGGATGTCAAAGCTCTCGGGGGTCAAGTTGGATAATCATTGGTCTCGAGTGCCAAGTCCGGAGTGAGTCAGAGGACGTTTCTTTCGAAGTAGATGTGTTGTGCAAGGAATGGGCAAGCTGCATGGTCACAGCAGCGCTGTGACTCTGCAAGTTAGTCGTGACAAGCTGCTAGTTTGTTTTGCTTTTGACTTGTCCTTCCGAACCTGCCGAACGCATTTAATGATGTTCGGACAAATTCCTTGGTTGACTCTCCTTCATTTCAAGCTTCTCAAAGAGAAAGCTCCAAGCAGGGCCAAGGTTGCAAATGCACAAGCACTTTTGAAACAAATACCAAGAGCTGTTCAAGGTTCAAGGATGCACTTTCTCGGGAAATGGCTTCAAGTACTGGTCGGTGGCACTGGTCAATGAATGTCAGCAAAGCGGCCAAAGCATGCCAAAGCGTTTGGAAGGTCTTGAAGCACAGAACGCTTGGAATATCTTGGAATACGAAGTTGAAAGATGTTGAAAGTCCAGTTTGGTTTGCACTTGGTTTCTTATGTTTCTTGATTTTCTATAGCTACGGGATCCTGCGGCAGATCATGTCAACGGGGGTTCAAACAATAAATGATATGAATGTGCACTACTTCCGGCTGAGGTGGTTGACATTGGTAGTTTGACTTTGGGCGACAGCTCCTGTATTTTCATGTAATTCATGTATTTTCCCCGATTCAGACTGCCCAAGCTTGATTCGTCATATGATTGCAAAATATTGCAACCGCGGTACTCTCAGGGAAGTAATGCCGCGCGTGCTCATTTCTAAGCCTTATTATAATTGCTACTGAAAGATTTGTGGTGGCCCAATTTTAAACCACAAGCTGCAATGAGCATCTAAGCAACTCACAGCAACTCACGGTATTCTTGCTTGGTTTGCAGGAATTTCATTGACCAGGATAAGGAGTTCATACATTGGAATCGTGCCCATTGTCACGCGACATGGTTGAGCAAAAACTGGCAAAAACAGAGACCTGGGTCAGTTGACGAGTCAGTGCATGTTCAGGGCGAAGCGCTGGCATAGCCAAACTCATGCCAGCTGCGCTCGACTCTATAGCTTTCAATATCATCATGTGCGAAGTTTTTGCAGTTTTCACCGGAAAAGGCAATCTTCATTTTCATCAGTATTCTAGAAGACCCACTTCTTATACACTGGGAATGACAGTTTTTTACAGCAAGAGTTCCTTCAGATTGGCAATTTCAGATGAGCCGGTCCTAGCCACCAATATATCCAAGATGCATCGAATTACTGCACACTGCAAAGGCTTGCACATGGCGTAGAATCTCATGAACACCTGCACGCTGTGGCAAATTGAGCCTAAATATGGCCTCGAGATGCATGGCAGAATGGAAGTACCAGGTGTCCTTCCAGGGGATGGGTTTGTCATGGTTTGTCCCTGTGTTTGAGCCTGCTTTGAGCTTTGAAACTCCTTTAAGATGTGCACTTCGCAAGAAACTGAAGATGCTGAAAGAGTCCATGGTGTGTATGATTTTTTCTGTCCCAAATGCGCTTGCATTTGAATTTGAGCCACGAAATCACAAAATAAGGAAGTCTGATGAAGTCTGGAGGTGCTGGGCTCATACACAAAGGGTGTACAGACGATGGACCGTTCCGTAGACCTGAGGCGCAAAAGTGTGGTGCCAGGAACTGCCAGGAACTGCCACAAACCTCTATGGGATTCACTCAGATTCACTCAGATGCGTTGGGCCGGCCATTCAGAGAAAGAGTAAACGTCATTGCTTGCTGGTGCTACCCACTTGCAGGCCGTATCATGAAATGACCGACATCTAATTAATGCTGATTTCATTGGTTTCACCAAAATGATGTGATTTTTTATATTTGTTTGTTATTTGTAGGATGCTGTAGGTCACTACCCTCGTGCCGCGCTTCGGAGGCATCGCCACAGATCGAGCCACAACGTACACCTATGATCAAGGTTTCCGGGCAGTTTGGGCAGTTGCAGGATAAAGGGCCGTGATGGTTCTATGGAGTACATGGAACAGTGGATGATTTGGCAACCAATAATCATCCAGATTAAGAAGATATGCATCTTGGATCATTTTGGTATGCACCATATTTCTCCATGATTGCATTCTATTCCACCATGCAATCAACATGTGTCCAATATTCCCCTGCTTGGTGTCAAGATGCTCCAACTGCATATTGATTCTTCCCATTCATCCATTCTACCTTGGTCATCCATGGTCATCCTTGGTTGATCCAAATGCGCGCACAGTTTGGGGATGGGTTGAAAACAAGAAGCAGGAAAATGATTCACCAATATTGCCCAGAATTCCAACCTTGGACTAATTCACCCTGGACTGTGTGTATACCCTGGCATCCCTGGCTGATATCAAGGGGTGTAACCCAAGAAAAGCTGACCATTGGCACTTAAAGTGAAACTCCCCCAAGTATGAATCAAAAACGGAAAAACGGTGGCGTTCAGTTCATCCACTGTTGGCTTGTTAGAACACATATCTCAGCCAGGCGGCTACACCGAGGCCAGGCAAGCGGTTGAGGATATAACTGATGTAACCGGAGATTTCGGGGATGTGGCTGGTGGAAAATGATGGAAAAAAACTGTACAACCAATGAGAATGCGGATGTTAGCCAACAAGAACGGGAAGAGATACCCAATGTCATCTGAGAAAGAATTGGGTGCTGGCTTCAAATGTTTGGTGCTTTCCAATCATTGGACACTGTACAAAGGCTCTTATAGTGGAAAGCTGCAATTGAGCAATGCCAAGCTGATCCCTGCAGTGGGATCACACTAAGCGGCTGAATGGGGATAACGGATAATTATAATCCACTATGGAGATCCCAATCAACCAATCATTAGAAGGGATGACAGAAGATGTTGGGCACTGCTGACGTGGCATTTCAAACATAGTTGCTCAGTTTGCAAACTTCATTGGGACACCAAGGCAGGCCACATTGCTTTTGCCCGTGCCTGCACGGACTGTGCAAGGCGGAGGCGCCATAAGGTATGTTTCTAATGTACAAATGAGGGCCCTTTCGTGCCAAGTTCTTTGCTCGGGGTTGCGGTTTTTGTGGCCTCACCATGCACTCAAAGTTTTGCACAGACTGAAGCTCCCGCAGAATTGTGCCCAGATCAGCATTTTGGCGATAACATTATAACCTCCCCATTGCCCATCGCGCCAGTTGGTAATTGTGGCTGGTCCATTCATTCATCCTTGGACGAGGACTGTCCACACTTTCTGTTGCATCACAGCCAGGCTGTTGTTGTGTGATTTGCATCATGCCCTTCACTTTCTCAAATGTCGGAGATTAAGCGTGCTAAGATTTGGTCGAAGCATGTCTAAGCTGCATCATACCACCCCAGGGACTTGAGAGTCTTGATACAGGATGCCACTGCTTTACCACCAATGATGCTTCCTGTGGCAGTTGCCCAAGCTGTTGCATGTTCTCAACATGTTCTCAACACGCCGATCTCAATACCCAAACAATTTGGAGGTGGGGACGTGCTACATTTGGGAACTTATTTGCGTAGTAAAGAATTTTGTGTGATTGAGTTTGTTCAGCTTGCAGCACTGCGGAGGAACTTGATGTTTTCTTTAGTTTGAGGTTGAACATGGGTGAACCCCTTTTTTCCGACACACTGCAGCATGGTCCTGGTTGATTTCTCAACATGTCCTGTCTTCAATCTCTTCGATGCGTATGCTGTTGATATGATAAGTATTGATAAGTCAGATATAAGTTAGCACAGCTTAGCAATTCATAGGCAATGTTTATTTTGCATTATTTTGCATTATTTTGCATTATTTTGCATGTTCAGCGCTACATTGTGAAGCTTAGGTCACCCACCTTGCAGAGGCATCAACATCATCCAGGACCGCCAGATCTCACGCGATTTGCAGCGGGAGTCTTGGACAGAAATTGACTTTGAGTCAAGTAGCAAATGGTTTCAGGGAAACTGGCAGAGCCGACGCACCGTGGAGGCGTGCACATGATACATCTCGTGAAAGCACACTTGCTCCCTGTTGGTCACAGCCCCTCTCAGTCTCCTTAGTTGCAGTACCTTAATTTGTCTTTGACAGGAAGAGCGCTAGACCTTTACCGTCGGCGCCCCAGACCAAGAAACGTCGCTTGCTTTCTTCACCAACCATTTGATGGGCCCACGCAGTGCAAGATGTATATAAATCCGTTTGCATTCCGATATAGGCTGATATATATATATATACACATATATAATTATATATATAGGTAAATAATAATATAGATATAATATATATTTATATATATATATATATGATTATGTATATAGAGGTAAATGTAGACATACACGACATCATTTGCGGTCTCGTGCATGATTTCCATCCCACCTTGGGATGGTTGAACCCCATAATCTACAAACATCTACCAACTCATCTACCATGTACAGTATACTCTACTGTATAATAATTATATATAATTATAATATATAAGAAATGTTTCATTTGTTTATCTCTTTCTTGGAACGGGTTTCAACTACCGATCGGGTCTAATGTTCAGGGCCCGCCTCCAGCGCTTGGATGATCAGACGGTAATGCCCAGGGAGGCCAGTGATGGAGCTATGAAGGGTCTGAAGTCAAGGTGGTCATCGCAGTCATCGCATGAGAAATGCTTCTGAAGTTCTTCCAAGATCTTCCACATTAGGTGCTAACATAAACATCATAAACACCATGAAACCACCGGCACATGCTTGTAGAAACTGTTCTAAATCCAGGTGGATTAGTATAGCCTAAAGAATCCGACAGATGTTGGTTGCACCTAGTTGTGAACAGATGAAAAAGATTGAAAAGGAATCCCTCAGTTTCGTGTTGCGGTTGTGAAGGATGTTCACATGTTTCAGCCTTCGGCGGCAGCTGGAGAGTCTTTCGGCTCAAATGACAGGCATATTTCGTTTTTTTGACTTGTTGCACAAGCAACCTCAAAAAGCTCACGCAGAGTCAAGCAGTCTTCTAGTGGAAGTCCTACTGCTGTAGCTGATGGTCTCCCACAAGCTGAATTTGGAAGGCCTGTGCTGCTCACAATCCTTGGCCAAAAGTTGTATATACCAGCAGAATACCTCAACCCTTCAATGAGAGATAAACAGACTTGTCAATCTGTTCCACATCCATAGGCCTTTTTCAAAAGAAGCATGACATGGCACTCGCGAAGTTGCGAGCCCTCCAATGTGAGGCAACTTAGCTCAAAACTCAAAGACTGGCGCACAGGTGGAAGTCAAGGTGATCTAGCACTGTTGTCATCGTTGAACTATGTCGAACTATGTCGAACTATGTCGAACTGATGAATCAGCTCTCCTTTTTTAATCCACTTACAGATCGTACAGTCACTTACATTTCCTGCACAATCCCTCATGGCCACCCCGTGATTCTATGATTCAATTTGCTTCACATCCTACATTTTGTCGGTGTTTGCTTTGCTGCCCCGGTCCTTTCAAGCAGCAGACCTTGGGTTTTGCTTTGCTTCTATCTTATAGTACAGTACATATATGTGCATACATGGGTATATTATATATATTGACTTGTGCAGATAAACGGATTGATACACTGAAAGGAAAGGCTGCATGGGCAAGAGCCACAATCCACTGCCGGTTCTTTTGAATGCTTACCTTTGGTGGACTTCATGTGCGTGATTCGAGGTCCTACCGGGTTCTTCAAAAAAAAAAACAGCCATCCGCCTACATGTTGTCACATCACACCTGATCCCCCCGCGCCCCCCTGATCAATGTTGTTGCCCAATGCATGCCGGCATCCGAACCGAAATTGCGTTTTTTGAAGGCCTTTCCAAGCAAAGTGATGTAACAACATTGAATTGGGGGAAAAGGGGCATGCAAGTTTCTTCACAATGAGTGTGACAGGATGGCTGTTTTTTGAAGAACCCGGTAGTCGCTCTTGTTGTTTTGGCTGGTCCTTGCATTTCATGCTTCATTGCATTTCGTTTTTGCCCCTAGCGGCCCTAAAAGAAAGCATCAGAGCTTAGTGAGTGCCTTAGTGTGCCAGGTGACAGAGCATTGTGAATTTGACAGAGCTGAGGTGGGATTCAACAGCTTCTTGCCAGGGCCACGTCTCCAAGGAGTCCTGCGTCTTCGGTCACCCTTTTTGCGTGACCTGCAGCGACATGATGTGCTGCAAAGCGGCGAGGTGCTGTGCGGAAGCCAAGTCATAGCCCTGCCGTTTCCAGTTTTTTGACAACTTGAACAGCCATTCCCATTCCATTCCCATTCCATATCATTCCCATGGCATCCCATGGCCTTTCGATGCACTTCCCATGCACTTCCCATGCGCTTCCATTTTCCATCATCTTCCCGTATTGCCTTGGGTTCTTATTGGAAGGGCCTCATGGGAGCGCCGGTCCCATTGCTCATCATTGCTTAACTTCTCTGGAAATTCAGCAAACACTCCTTGCCTTTTGGTTCCATGTTTTTATGCCATGCTTGCGAGAGTAGTTTGAACATGTTTGAAATTCACTGCTTCAGTATTTTGAAGTGTATCTCAAGCTCTAGACTTCAGCGGACAAAGTGTTCTCTTGAACTGAGAACCATTGAGAACCCGGTTCCATTATTGTTCCATTTGGATCCGGATCCATTCGGAGAAAAAATCTGTGTCTGAGGCACCTTACCAGCGCAGGTGGCCTCACACCCGGCCCTGTGAAGACTCCCTTTCTTTGTGCAGTCTATGCTTGTGGCAAAGGTGCAACTTTGAGATCCCGTTTGGCCGAGGAGCGCAGGGAGGTCACCGCCCCTGGCTTCTTTGCCCTCACTGTGTGACATTGTGTGACTGGGGTTTGGGTATCGAATGGTATCGATGTGCAGTTGTTGCCAAGGAAGCATCGGAGTAAAACGCAAGGAACAATTCCTGAGGAAGCTTTTCTTAGTCATCTGCCAAGCAGCTACATCTGCAGGACCAAATGCCAGCCTGGAAACTGGAGTTGATGCAACATCATACAAAACAAAGTGTGCGAATGTTGCAAACTTGCACTTGTTGGCAGGTTGGCTCAGAACCAGAATGTCACCGTCCTCATAATCCCCGAGAAATTCCTGCTACATAGGAATAGAATTGGGCAATGCCCCGATCAGTTGGCTCATATTATCATATGCTGCATATGCTCATATTTCCCCCATAATACCCGCGGTTGGCTAGCAGCAAATCAAGCCAACCAAGCCGAAACTGCAACACCATGAGGACATGTATGATACGTTGGAAGTGCACATTCATGCAAATTCAATGGTGTGGATTGATGTGGAAAATGTTTGCTTATATTTGTGTCATTATCCAAGGAATTGAACTCCTGCCAGCCACTCACAACTGCAAGGGAATGCGCAAGTTGGCTATGAACTTGTTGCTCGTCGAAGTTGGAGACTAGTGTGATTTGCCTTGTTCCAATGCCAACACTATATATATATTATAATTATATTATACATATTTATATATCCCTTTCGCTCAAGTAAGCATTTGGCTGAAAGAACACCCCGTAGAACAGCAGACTGCGACTCGCCATGGCTCCGCGATTCACTTGGCTGGCTTTTGTGACCACCTCGGTGACCACTTCGGGTGCTATGAAATGTCCTGGCTCTCCCAGCTGGGTCCACGCATCGGCCCAGGTGGAAGCTATGGCTGATGGCACCTGTCAGGATGTCATTGAGGAGATCCAAGCCCGTGTGGCCGGCAACGAAGACGGCTCCTGGCACGATCCACACAACGGTGGCCAGTACTCCCTGTTGCAGGCATGCTGCTCCATCCGCTCGTGTAAACCTATAAACTTTGGTTCGTGATATTCGTGGTTGTATTTCGTGGTAGTTTCAGCTTTGGAGCTAGGTCATCACAGATCATCATGTCATATTGATTTGATTGTCGAGCTATGTCAAACCTTGTCAAACCTTCTTTTCCGTGTCCACACAGAGCAAAGTTCTGCCACTTGTGCCCCGCATCCAGGAGGATGCCCTTTATCTGGACATCAAGCGGGTCACCGGAAACAAGCGTTTCACGGACAAGTTGACCTTCACCTTCTCTGACTTCCCCGGCGCTAAACCAGCTTGCGGCATCCATGCTTGCTCAGAATCTCAGGTCTTCTCTCTCAAGGACTTACTTCTCCACGAACTACTGCAATGTTCGCAATCTCTACTGTGGGAAAGAAGATGGCTGTGTGCCAGTGAAGCACAACTTGAGTGTCTCAGAGGTCAAGTTGACACCCTCTCGCTTTGCAGGCACAGACAAGGATGCTTGCATTGTCAAGAATGCAGAAGTCGAGATATCAATGTTGCGACAGTCTCCTGCTCTGTTGGGTGCCACAGTTGATGATACTTTGGCTTGCATCAGTAGTTGTCCTTTGGATGACTCGACCTTGCAGCCCAGCCCATTGTGTGTGCTGGAAAGT
>Ga0126342_10015454_pt1 | contig 13385 bp, 14 predicted proteins | sample Cyp1metagenome_FD_92528 | JGI IMG/M metagenome (GOLD analysis project Ga0126342, IMG submission 92528) | Coral microbial communities from Lord Howe Island, Old Settlement Bay, Australia - Cyphastrea 1 metagenome | ecosystem: Host-associated > Invertebrates > Cnidaria > Coral ...
CTTCGCCATTTGGAAGATAGATCGTGGCCGATCTCTATCATAGCTGTGGCCAGCTCGACTTACCAACCTTTTCCAGCGTTTCTGATTTGACACTTCAGCGGCAGGCACAAAACAGATTGCTGCTGATTGTGGGGCCCATTGGAACGTTTCTGGATTGACAGTTTTGCTTTGAGCTACCTCTGTGAGCCATTCACAATATATATACATATATATATATATGCAGAATATATACAGAATATATAGATCTACTGAAATCCATAACTACCTCTCGAGATTTCCAAGCTCAGGTGTGGACAGATCCACTCTGCGGGCTTGTAGACAAATAGGCCGTTGCTGCCTCTTGGGCTGCCTGTCACAACTTGTCTGAAGAGATTGGGTTAAGAGAATGCCAAAGGCGCAAAGACTTTGTGACATCAGTGACCAAGAGCACATGATAGAAGGTGGAAACAGACCTGCAGTGTCGTGTATTTGTTGCTGGTTCAGTTCCTTTTCTGGCTGCATTTAGCTGAAAGGACAAGACTGGCAAACACATCAACCGGCCCCTCCATCTCTGGCAGCAAGCGCAGCCATAAGCTGGGCCTAGCAGTCAAACATGACAGGCTTTGCTGCAACAGAGTTGTTTGCTGCTTCTGTGACAGGTTTTCTACTGACTTTGAAAAAAAATCTGCGATGTCATGTCACCTAAGAATTTTCATGAAATGCGTCGTGCCACGTGCACCTGAAATTGTCGAGCAATTGGAGAGTCTAGCCCATCAACTCTCTCATCGTTAAGGGCCTTGGTAGGCCACGCTCTTCCTTCTACTTCGTTTTCCTTCAACTCATTGCCATGAAACACCACTGGAAACTCCGCTGCTAAGACTGCTAAGATCCCAACACCCAACTGTGCCTTGCGTTGGTTTATCTGAGCAAGCCTGCAGATGCAAGACTAGGGGTTGCCAGTATGCTCTGCAGTGAAACGAAAAGCACTTCGGCTTTTGTGAAACACAAAGCAATCTGAACCATTTGCATTTCCAAATCTTGCTCAAAAGCTAGGCTATATCATGCTATATCTATACCCTTTCAACCAACACTGAATCCTCTGTGTAGCATCTTTTGCATTCAGTATCCTGCAGTCCCAAGACTTGATCCAAGAACTGCCATTCTAGCTCTGGCAGGATCTAGCAGAAAGCAGTTGGAAGATTGAGAAGGGTAACGGAGCTAAACAGAGTATCTATGAATCTATGATATACATATATACATATATACATATACATATATATATATGTGTGTAATCATTGATCATAATAATGGCAATAATACGTAGTAATAAATAGTAGCAGTAGCAGTAGCAGTAGCAGTAGCAGTAGCAGTAGCAGTAGCAGTAGTAGTAGTAGTAATAATTACTATTATCATTATTACTATTAATAATAATAATAACAATAGTAATATATATATATATATAATGAATAATGAATAATGATATATACTGACATTATATGTCATTACATGTGATGTGCAGATCTCGAGGTGAGTTCTCAGCAAATCTTTGGCTCAGCTGAGATGTTTGAGGTCAAGGCAGGGCAAGCAGGGGCCATCCAGTTTGCGACAGGGCAGCCTTTCCACTGCAATTGGTACAGCATGGTACAGCTGGATGCAACAAATCATGATAAATCATGCACTTCATATGGAGATCCGACACTGGAAGGGCTTTGAGCCACCAACCCATGGCATGTCCAACAGCATGGTGAGTACCTGCTGCAGTCTGAGCTCTTCGACCTCTACGTGTACTGACTGCAACGCTAAAACTGAATCAAAAGAAGCATGTGAACTCTGAACACAAAAACACCATGTGGCAAGTGCACGAAACATGTTAATACCTTCTCGGGCCTGGGAAACAAACTGTTTAGAATCGAATCTGCGCAAGGACATGCAAAAAAAACAAAATCTTACTATGTACCAGCAATTCCTCTCGAACAACGTCCAAAAAAATCTTGAGGCACCTTGAAGAATTTCAGAGTACCAAAGGTCAAGACTGACTCACGAGGATATTATGATTATTATGCCATCCAGTCACAACGAGATGGAGAACATCACCGACTTTGTTGCGAGGAGAAATTCCAGGGCACTGGTGATGCCAGCTGCTCAAAGCCAGAAAATAGCTGAAGCAGTACCTGCCACTGACACGGGAATGGGCTGAGAATGCGTTGAATTCGCTTGTCCACGTTTGGCAAAGAGCTCTCCCAAGCCCAACACTTGGGGCTCTTCAATTGAAGCGAAGGAAAAAAGCTGAATGGTCCTTACTGGATCCGAAGTCAAGGGCAGCCGCTGACCATGCTGAAATCGACATGTTGCACTACGTGTGCTGCAAGAAACTCTGAGCCTTCCACAACTTTCCCAGACCACATTCTTCTGCTGTCTGTCATGTGCATCACTGTTTTCAAATCTGACAGACATCCTTGAAATGCTCTCAAGTTCAAAGTCAGTAGCCTGCGGAGTCATAGCATTGGCCGACTTGATCAGCTGGAGGGCTGACTCCATTGTCATAGACCTGCAGAGTGTTGTGGTGCACCAAGGATTCCAAGGATTTTTGGATTTCCCCAACCAGACTCTGAGAGCATTGCAACTGTTCTCGTGGTATTGGTTGCCATGGCCTGCAGATAACGTCTGAAGTTGTCATGGTTCAAGTGTCTCGTATGAAAGACATCCACATTGAGCATGAAATCATTGTAAAAGCACTGTCCCAAACTGGGGCAGAGGCAAGGTCTCCTGAAACACATTCCGGAAGATTTGTTTGGCAACGCCTCGGAGCCATGGTGCTCCCAGTCCTGGCCTTTTTAGTATCATACCATCATATCCTTCTGACCCATGCAGCCATTGTGGACTTAAGGCTGTGTTAGTGATAAGTGATACTCATCTTATGGTGCAGAGCATTGCTGCAATTCTTGTCCTGTTTTTGTTGGCGGAGGCCCCTTTTTCAAGTCTTCCCTAGTATCACTGGTTTGGTATCATTGGCTTGGTATCATTGGCTCGGAATCTTCTTGTCTTGAGGAGACTTCAAGATTGGATAGTACCAGTAAGGCGCTGCATACAAAAAGGAGCTGAAATCTCCGCCGAGACGCTCCAAATTTCCCGATGAGGACCGACTGTGCAAGCAAGGTCTTCCAGAGTCCTGGAGGTCATGATTCGGGGATGGCCAAGTTGCCAAATTGCTTTTGGCACCTTGGCAGTTGATTTCTCATTTCTTCTTGGTCTCTGTACCTGACGCCACATGAACAATCTACGCGATCGATCGCTGTCCTTTCATCAGCCTCCGGTGCCTGCAGTGGTTGGACCGCACTTCAGAACTGAATCCACGTCCATTGAAGCTGAAGCACACAGCTGTCTCACAGGTTGTAATCCTACCTGGCTCTGCTGGAAGGGTGTGCCCATAGAAGCTTGCCTTGACAGCAAAATTGATCGTTCAGCGCAACTACTGAGAAATATGACAGAAGGCTGTGCAAACCCAAGGCTTGAAACTCTGAGGCCTTGGCCCTTGGAACTGCTGTCCTGGCATACCAAAGCCTGGCTGTCCACCTGCGTTGAGTTGTTGCCCTCCAGGAAGACCCATACCAGGTAAGCCGCCAAAGCCACCCATCTGCCCACCCATCTGGCCCATCTGGCTGCCACCCATCTGCCCCAAACCCATCTGGCCCATCCCCATCTGACCCATCTGCCCACCCATCTGACCTCCACCCATTTGCCCGCCCATTTGGCCAATCCCCATCTGACCACCACCCATACCCATCTGACCCATACCCATCTGCCCCATTTGGCCGCCCATTTGGCCGCCCATTTGGCCGCCCATTTGGCTGCCCATCTGGCCGCCCATCTGGCCTCCCATTTGGCCCATCTGGCCACCCCCCTGCCCCATCTGGCCGCCCATTTGGCCCATGTTCATTTGACCCATCGGCTGGGCCCCAAGACCCAATCCAGTTCCCATCTGCTGCTGGACACCTCCAAATCCTTGACCACCTGGTGTTGATCAACCCGCTGTGGATAATTTTGGAGACCGTCACAAGGCATCAAGAACTCTGTTAAGCGTGGCACCGCCCATGGGCGAACCAGGAAACTGCATGCTCCGTAAATCTTGCCTTGGTGCAAGAACCTGTGAATCCTGTAAGCCATGGCAACAATTATTGTTTGAAGCAGAGATTGAGAGCTGGACAACAAAGAGTTTGGATTTGGACTAGGAGCACCCATCATTCTCTGGTCCTTGAGGGAGCATGATCCAAGACGTGAGGCGGAAAAGAAACGAAGATCCCACCAGGAGGGCCCCAAGAAGGCTCTGGGCTACAGCAGGGAGCAAAGCGACGGGACAAACTCTTTACAAGTCTTAAGTCTTATGAGTCCTACTATGAGTCCTATGAGTGCCCTCAATAGGTGCAGCTGCATCCAGTGTGTCCTGTGCAGCTGCAGCAGACAGCAGCAGCACCAACCTGCAACACGATGCCCCGTTGAACACCTTGCTTCAGCATAAATCCTTTCAGATCTCCAAGCAAGGCGACCATCTGTGAAATTGAATTGTTGCTCGCTTTTGGTCAGCCACGGAAACTTGCCAGCTCTCCCAGCCCTTAAAGGTACCTTTGGACAGAGCCAAGAAGCGCCTCAGACGGAAATGCAAAGCGATGAAGCGCATCCAAAAAATTGTCACAGTGACACATGAACCAAAGTCGACGGCCAAGCCACTGGACGCGCATCATGATTGATCATGATCAGTGGCAAATTTTGCCGGCTACAAGAGCATGCTTCACTTCTCAAAATGGCAACGTTCTGCACTTGGTTCGTACACTGTTTTGAGGTGATTCTACAGCATTAAACTTCATTAAACTTCATTAAACCTAGGTGCTTCATACTGTCATGGTTGATAGCTTGCGGAAGGTGTCTAGCTTCACATGTTGTTTCTGTCCTCAAAGTGAACTGGTGTGAGTGCTCTGCTTGACGGCGAGTCTCACCGCTGATGAACTTCCCAATCAAAGTCCTTGTGACATGGTAAAGGCATGTTCGTCTGGAACCGCTACACTCTGCAGCACCAGCAATGCCATGGTGAGCTTCCATGCTGCTAGTGTCCAGGTACAACTATGCACTTTTCGGTAAAGTGAAACATTTTCCCAACAGAAATCAATACATTGAATCCAAAGAAGCAGGATAGAGGTAGAATCTACTTTCATAAACATCTAAAGAATATCTATGTTTGCTCCGCAATAGCTTTCAGACTCGGCAGAAAAGTGAAGATGTTGTTTGTGACTTTCTTGTGACAATGACCAGAACTGTTGCTCCAACTTTGTTTGAAATCCTCACTGCCTCGGGTTTTATTTTGGATGAATCTGCCAATAAATACGACATTGCATTGACCACGGCGAATTCAATTCACTACAGCAAAGCTCGGTTCGGCCTCGCCAAATTAAATCTTAATCTACAAAGGAGTGTCAAACAGTCACCCCATCCTGCCCTGAAACAGAAATAAGACTGAAAAAAGCCTGAATGGGAATGAATAAAGCATGCAATCGTAGAGGAATGTATACGTCGACGTAGAATGACGTAGACGGGTTCTGCAACAGTTCCAACATGTTCCAACAAAGCCACATCAAAGCCACAAAGGCAGGTCTAGGCAGTACTGGGTCGAGCGTTTGTGTTCCTACTTCGCTTGGTCCACTTGAGGCAGACCTGGACCTGTCATCTATGTGCTGTGCGCCATGAGGCCTTAGCCGAGCTGTTCATGTTGTGTGCCCTGAATTGCAACCCACTGAAAGGACAAGTCACAGCAAATTGTCGGAATTCAACAACAAAGTCAGAGCTACACAAAGGATTAAAAAAAAAACATCACATGTTATTCCGAATAATTCCCAGGCTGATTTTGAAGTCTGTTCAGTCCAACATTGTAGCATATTGATGCATACTGACTGAGCTCAGATCTTGTTCAGCCTGCTGCCGACGGACAGCTGCAGCCTTTGGAGAATAAGAATTTCTAAGGCTGCAAAAAGTTGCAGGGGAAGGGGGTTGCGTTCTCCATTTAATTTCTACTAAACAGATGAATTGGTGCGGTCTACTTCAAAGTCGCATTGGTTTTTTTCTAAGGTCGATGTATTTCTGTGGCTGTACAGCAGCTTCAAAGCTTAGAACAGTCAGAACGAACCTGTCGAAATCAAAAGAGTTTCCGCTGTCGGCTTGACAAGCAGAACTCTTCGTCCTTCAGAGATTCTCCGAGTGTACCAGGCAGCTTTCTTTGTCTGCCAAGGGTTAGCTTCGGTCCACTTCAAGTTGACTCTGCTTTGGAGGCGTTGTCTTTGAGGGTCGCATTGAACCTTCGGCAGGACTCGCTTGAAAGTCAGCAACCCACATGTGAATGACAGTTTGACACACATAAATATACAGCATTAAATAACAGTCTGACAGCCGCGAAAGCGCAGCAATTCGGCACAATAGGGATCATATGAACCAAATGAACCTATCAGAAGAGGGGTCGCCGAGTCGCCAAAAGAAGAAACTCATACCATCTGACCTCATCTGATACCCATGGGCCCCCACCTCCTCGCTCAAAGATTGCGACGCCTAGAAGGACAAAGAGCGTCCCTGCCAGAACTTCCTACAGGGTCAACAAAATCCCTCTGCACTGACCTTTTCTTAAAAAAGAAGGGACAAACCAGGGAGGTATTTTGGAACATGTCAAACCAGAAACCCTTGTGCTTCCTTCGGCATACTCTCACCCCAAAAGCCCATGGAGAGCGCGAGGAGAACTATTGTATTCAGCTTCCCGACAATCTGCATAGAGCTGGCTCCCAGTTGCTTGACGCTCATCAAGCCGAGAACATTCAAGATGGTGGCACTTAGGCAACTGATTAGAACGAAGAAAATAGAAGTTGTGGTAAGCTCATGAAAGGCAGATGTCAAACTTTCGGTTGTCACTGCATATGCAAAGGCCAGCAGGGTACACGGGGGAGCTGTCAAGGCCCAAACATGCATCGGTGAAAGCGATGGTGGCGATGCGCCATTCACTCCGCCTTTCCCTTGCTCCAAATCAACCCTGGACGCATACGCGGTGGGTTCTAAGAGCTGATCCTGCAAAACTGCTTTCACGGCTCGCAGGAAGACGGACATGGTGCAAAACAGAAGTCCAAAGAGAACTAAACCTGGATTTGCTCTTTTGAAGGCATTTAACAGGGAAAAAATGTATTTCCAGTAGATTTCCCAACCAAACAACGGTTGATTAAACCCCAATGGGAAAATATGGGAAAATAAAAAATAGAAAATCATCAGCTAATCTAATCCAAGTAAACTGTCTTCTTTTCCAGGATCTCCAGCTTCACCAATTGCTATGAATGAAGCACCACAAGTTGCTACTAGTACCCCCATCCAGCCATGTCTGCTGATTCTCCGGCCCAGAAAATGTGTCAAAATGGCCGTGATGATGGGTGCCATGGTACCAACCACCCCAGCAAGGCCAGCACCCATGTATAGCAACGAAGTGTTTTTGAACACGATGGACAGAGGCAGACTGGCTGCAATGGGGAGAACGAAAGTAAAAAACCTACGAGAGGATCCTAAGGATGCAGGGTTGCATCTGTGGAACAACTCTCCTTGAGCGGCCCAAAACATCCAGCTCACCAGCCAAACACTCAGAAAGTGCAAACTTGTGACAATGGCTGGATATCTGAACTTCACGCTGGAGGCCAACTCCTTCATGAGAAGTTGCGTGCAAACCAAAGATAGGACGAAAGAGCACGTACAAACCTGCACCACCAAGCCACGAGGTCTTACAATGATCCAAATGGCCGAAAAAATGGAGCATGTCACAGCAATGGCTAGCCCTTGTGCAAAATTCAAGTGACCCAGCTGTTCACCGGGTGGATCTTCCACACTTGGCATCGCTCAGCGCCTTTTGGCTGAGCACTTTGGCCCAGATATTGCCATTGGCCGCCATTGAACACCCATCCCTTGAGAATCGCAGCTGCAAGGGATATAATAGTTAGTATATACCATGGTTAATATATGGTTAATATAAACTCTGCAAACTGTTTGGAATATCTGTGGAAGTCAGCAGTGCACAGTGCAGTTTCTAGGCTGCGCACATTATCTCGAGTGACCATCAGTGCACGCTCCTCAGCTGACGCTCACGGCTACGAAAGAGAATCAAATTCAATTCCAATGTTCAAGAAATGAAGTTGATTCTTAGGTCTTAGGTTTTTACCTGCATATGATATGTATGTGTGTATATATACATATAGGAAATCCAGTCACAAAGCTGTCCTAAGGCCCTAAGGCCCTAGAGTCACGTCGAAGCCGCATTCCTTGGGATCCAGCGTCCATAAAGACCTGCCGCAAATCTCGTGTACACCGGTAACAAGTGCAACCAACCATATGAATTCCCATGATGGATTCTGATCCTATGTATGTATATATTATATTGTAATGTGTATATATATATAATTATATTGAAGGGTAGTATAACTTCCAAACTCATCATCAACAAAAACACTGCTCGACTGTTTCAGTACTCCTGGTTTTGCATAGGGCCTGCAAAGACTTGTAGCCACCACCAACACGCACGACGACGTGTTCCCCTCTCTGCTGGATATAAACCTGAAAATGCGGATTGAATCGTTCTGAGACTTTCTAGGTGTAGACAACCTAACTCATCGACTACAATGTACATGTCATATATCAAATTTGTATTAAATTAAATATGTAACGTATGTCTTGTAGTTCAAGATATTGTGGAGATAGACATGTTCCGAAGCGCCGAACCAACGTCTCTCCTGTGAAGATCTTACATGGAATGAAGTCAACATGCGACATTGGGGAGGCAGCCGTGCCACGATCTCCAAACACCTGGAGACCAGCACGAGGAGCACTACACAAATGCCAATAAGATGCATCGTTTGCTTCAAGAAAACTATGGAGTAACTGTGGTGCCCACAAACTGCTGACAGGGGTGATTCTGCTAATTAGACCATTCATATTATACACGACAAGCGTGTGAACTTTGAGTGCTTCAACAGATGAGCAAATAAAACACCCAAGACTAATTTGCAGCTGTTCTTAGTCAAGCACATAGTAGTTTGGAGCGACTTTCTGAATCGACCTGTCATGGAAATCAAAAGCCACCGCTCTGTAGATGAGAAAGTTTCTACGCAGTGCTAAGCTACATTTTCAAGGTTCGGCGTCATATGTCGGTCTTCTAAATAAATCTCCATACACCAAGCGATTTGGTCAATCATGATCCAGATCTATTGGACATCAAATCTGCGATCAGGTCTCAGCATTTACGCTGATCAGCACTTGCAAGGTTGACACTGGGAAATCAGGATTGTGCTCCAAGTACCTTGCTGTGCAAAGCATTTTCACTGCACAGATTTGGCCCTGCAAGACCCTTCAATGGCACCCAAATTTGCAATTGGCGAAATTGCTAATTTAGCCCATCACAACATAAGAGACTCAAACATACTCACACCAAGTTGAGACATTTTGCCAAAATGATTCAAGAAAGAATATGATTTGAGTGAGAAAAAACCTTAGGCCACCACGTTCGGATTACTCTATCAATAGAATCTTCGTCGTCATAGTCGGCCACCTCCAGAAAATCATACATGTTCATGCAGAAACCACTAGCTCCAAGCGTCGTGCAAACCCTGCACCTCCAGATCTTCTTTCCTTGCCTGGAAAAACAGTAAAAGATATCAAGCAAAACAGAACTCATAGGGCTCCAGAGATCATCGATGCCTGGGGAAGACCGGAGCGTCGAGCAACACCTGCTGGTGGAAGGAAAACGACAAATTCCCCAGAACAAAGCCGCATCTGCAGGAAAAATGATCACATGTCCAGTATTCCGACACTCCCCGAGAACGCCCTCTGTGATGTCCATCTGCATCCAATAAATTTGACATATTCTACAGTATTCTACAGTAGTCTTGCTGGCTGGTGGTTTCAGCCACCCTGAAACATACGGTGGTCCATGGGGATACATACACACATACATATACTCACACACATCCACACATCCATCCATCCATCCATCCATCCATCCATCCATACATAGTTCGATTCCATCACATTGTGTTGCATTGCATTGCATTACATTACCTTGCGTTACATCACAGTACATTATATTACACATGGCATAAGTCACATGCATTGCATACATTGCATAAATTGCCTACATTGCATGCAATGCATTCATGACATCAACGACATGCATGATATATAATATACATGACATACATGACATACATTCCATTACATACATACAGTTCACGCAGTAGATACATTACATGCATTTCATACATCACATTCATTGCATTCACTACATACATTGCATTACATTCATTACATACATTACATACATTACATATATTGTAAACATTACATGACATACATCATAAACATGTCATACATTACATACAGATACAAACCATACATACCATGGATACCATGACATACCATCACATACCATTACATATGGTTCATTTCATACCATGACATACGGTTACACACCATCACACACCATGACATACCATTAATTAAATACCATTACAATATATTACAATCCATTACATGCCATTACATTCCAGCCCATTACATTACAATACATTACATCACAAAAGGGTGCATGGTTTTGTGGGGATTTTGAAGGCATGGATTAGTTTTTGTCCAGAGGCTGCCCTCCTTCATTATGTCTTGGTTTTGATTGATTTTTCCATGCATTTCATCGATTTGTCCATGGATGCTGTCGATTTTTGATGGTGTTCATCGGTTTTTTGATTGTTTTCGATGAAACTATCGAGAAAAAAATCCGCCCGCGCCGAAGGTGCCGAGGCGTGGTAGTTTAGTAGCGAGGGATATGAACAGTCAACTGGTACAGCTTCAGCTGGGGGGCCCAACATCGTCTAGATGCACCGTTTCGTCTCCGTTGGGCCGCACTTTGAACAAAGTTGAACCAAAGGATCCCAAGTTGCCCCATGTTGAACATGACACTTGGACTTTCATGCGCATCACTACATGGCATCAATTTGGGGTCCATCTGATCGATTTGGGCACAACTTCAGCCCAACATTACCAATTGGCTCCAACTTGGGCCAAGTTGGGCCCAAGATAGCGTGGCTTCGGTGGCAGCCCGGGTCCAAGCTGGTCCGATTTTGCCGACTCAATTCGACACGCTGAAAACTTGGATTTTTGCCGCTATTTCAGTTTCCAACGTTTTTTGGCTTTGCGGGGGGTTCGTGCGAGGCCCTGTTCCCCACATTGGGCCTGTCTTGGGCCCAACTTCACGATGCCCCTGCACAGGACCAAGCTGCACATGTCCCAATTTGCGCCTGAAGTTGCCCAAGTTTGGGTTCAATTTGGGCTCAAGTTGGAGCCAACTAGTGTGAGTTCGGCGCAAGTTACGCCCAAGTTCAAGTTTGACCCCAGTCGGCTTTTGGGTGGGCCAAGTCAAGTAGGCCGGCTTCTTTCCTCTCTGTCCTATTCCCTAGTTCAGGCAGCACTCGTCGCGAAGCGACTCGAATAGACAAACACCTTCAATTTCAACCTAAGACAATGGAGACATGTTCGTCGGTTTCTTTCCAAGTTTGTTTAGGGTTTTAGGGATACAATGTGCGCATATCAATAGCAATATACATGCATGGATGTATGTATGTATGTATGTATGTATGCATGTCTGTCTGTCTGTCTGTCTGTATGTATGCGTGCATGTATGTATGTATGTATGTCTGTATGTCTGTCTGTCTGTCTGTCTGTATGTATGTATGTATGTATGTATGTGTGTACGTATGTATGATCATATACACATGTAGCATATTGCCGAAGGAAGTTTGGAAGTCAAACTTCCGACATCTTCCGACAATATGGACAGATGAAAAGCAGCGATGGGAAGAGTCAGAGAAGAGAAGAGAAGAGAAGAGAAGAGAAGAGAAGAGAAGAGAAGAGAAGAGAAGAGAAGAAGAAAGAAGATCAAAAAAGAGAAAGTCTCAGAAGAAAGAGGATGGAGGTGCGTGAAAAGGTAGGAAAGTTGCGAAACACTGTGTTTTTCCAATGATTTGTAGCTCCGGAGGGTCGAAAAGTAGGCTCGCTACAGCGGCGGGTGCGGAGCAAGCTGGCCACATGAGAGATGAAAAGTTGCACGCCGTTGTGGCGCGAAGCAAAGTCAAAAGTGTAAAAAACTGACGGGTTCGGAGCACTTTTGGAACTTGAGATGTCGAAAAAGTGCGCGCCGTTGTGGCGCGAAGCACATTTCGAAGTCAAAAGTGTAAAAAAATTAACGGGTTCAGACCACTTTTGGAGGTTGAGATGTCGAAAAAGTGGATGCCGTTGTGGCGAGAAGCACATTTCGAAGTCAAAATGTACAAAACACACCAGGTCCGGACCACTTTTGGAAGTTGAGATGTCGAAAAGTGCACGCCGTTGTGGCACGAAGCACGTTCCGAAGTCAAAATGTTAAAAACACAACATGCTCGGACCACCTTTGGATGTTCAGATGTCGTTTCGCGTGGCAGGCGCAAGGGATTGTGCACCTTGTCAAAAGTGAGCAAAATGTGAGGGTTCTGTAGTATTTCCAAAAACGATGGCAGGCGTGGGACACTTGAAGAGGATCTGCAAAGATGCATTTTCCGTGGCAGGCGCAGTACAAGAGACATGTTCATCAGAGATGTTAGGAGGTCCGGGCACTGATTTCCTGGGGTTGCATTTTGGAGCATCAGATCTTCAGGTTTGCTGAGATGATTTTGCGTGACAGGTGCAGCACTTCGTATGACCCAGATCCACTTTTTCGTGCAGGCGCAATACTTTAAACAGAAGGAGTCGAAAAAAACGCAAAACGCATTGGTACGAGGCCATCAGTCTTGTTCTCAACTTTCCATTTGTGAAGGAAGTCTCGCAGAATTGCTTCGTTTTTGACGTTGTCAAGTGCAAAAATTGAGGAAGTATCGCAGACTTGCTGCGTTTTTGATGTTGTCAAGTTCAAAAACTGAGGAAGTCTCGCAGAATAGCTTCGTTTTCAAGCTTGCAAATAGACAGATGGGTAGATAGACAACTACGACGCAACTACAACTACAAGTACCACTACACTACGCTACTACTACAACTTTTTTTTGCAGCCATACCTCGCATCGACTGATTTAGACGATTGAGCTGCGAGGCGTTGGCGCAGCAAGAGACTGAACGCTAAGACTGTCTGCTTACGGCTGCTTCATACACCCTTTGATCGTTCATTTGAGTCTCACCATAATCATAATGCCACAATATGTTTTCATAAACATGCTTTTTGGTGTGATGCAGCCAATTTTGACGAGGCTTTCCAACTCGCTTGGTTCCGTATTCAACTCTGTGCGCAGAATCAGGTAGAAAAGAAATTTGCCTCATAGGGTCATTGCCGTTGC
>Ga0126342_10015455_pt1 | contig 13385 bp, 8 predicted proteins | sample Cyp1metagenome_FD_92528 | JGI IMG/M metagenome (GOLD analysis project Ga0126342, IMG submission 92528) | Coral microbial communities from Lord Howe Island, Old Settlement Bay, Australia - Cyphastrea 1 metagenome | ecosystem: Host-associated > Invertebrates > Cnidaria > Coral ...
ATAGTGATTTAATGGGATTTTATAGTGATTTAATGGGATTTTATAGTGATTTAATGGGATTTTATAGTGATTTAATGGGATTTTATAGTGATTTAATGGGATTTTATAGTGATTTAATGGGATATTAATGGAATATACCCTCTGGTTATGTCAAAATAGCTTTTGAACATGGCCATTTATACTGGATTTTCCCATTAAAAATGGTGATTTCCCAGAGCTATGTTAGTTTACCGGAGGGTTCTGGTTTAAGCACCCTTAGTTCATGGGAGAATCCATGGTTTCCGGTGAAGATGTTCCAACCAATCTGGAAACTATAGGATGATTCAGGGACCCTAAAACCTGATAACATTAAGACTATTGGCACAACTACCCGGACTACCCCTGAAATCAAGAAAAGAACTAACAAAGTGGCTTTGGAAGGTGCCTTTGGGATTGGATGTGTGTTTTTTTCTTCTGGGGGTACGGGTACGCTTGAACATGTGATTGCATTGACAAATATGCAACGGGAAGCCTTTCCACTGGTATTCTGCCAGGTCTTGCATAATGTAACACCAATTGGTCGAATATGTGGACATGCTGCCAGTGACTAAACTGTGAAGAAGCGAAAATCCAAACGTGTTGGTTTTCCATAGGTACCTTCTGGCAACCGCAAGTAGCAATGGAAACCTGTTACTTGTAGAATACCATCCTATTCATTGGTTCAATGGAAAATCTACAGGAAACCATGTGCTTTCGCCACCATTTCCATGTTCCGCAGGTGCCTCCATTCAACGAGAGCTTCCTGCATCGCCATGTGCGCAAGGGAATGGATGAAACCCCAAGAAAGAACATGGTTTCCGTTGGAACTGGGATATGAAGAAAAAACACCTTGGGAGTTGACCTAGATGGTACAGCAAATGAACTAGAAACAAACAAATCATGTAAGAGACTTGATTGTCCCCCATTTTGCATGAACCAAACATCCAGAGATTGCAAAAGAAAACTGTGAGGACCAGTCCATCGGTCAGAGCAGGCCCATCAGCAAATCAGAAGCATCAGTTACTGATCTTTTATCGTCATCACTATCAGCATCAGAGATCATCAAAACCACCATAATGATGAATATAAGATGAATGTACCATATTATGATGATCATCAACACCATAATTATGATGATGATAAATTAAAATGATTATATATGATTATAATGATGATTATCATCAGCAGTTCATCATGATGTTTATGCTTCATTGACATCATGAGTATCATCATGATGAATATCATCGTGAGTATCATCATGAACGCACCACCACTACCGCCGCCACCACCACCAGCATCATCAACAACATTCAACAACAATCAATCAATCAATCAACCAACCAACCTACCTAACCAACCAACCAACCCACCAACCAACCAACCCACCAACCCATCACTGAAGCCACTGTTGATCTGGAAACAGGTTTCATTCGAAAACACAAGGCCACCAATCCGTGGGTCATCGCATGGGGGACCCCATCGCCACCTGCTGGTGGTTTTCTTGACGACCTCTTGCTCCTGGCAGATTCTGTTCCCTCAAGGGCCCGCAGATTGTAACTGACTAGCAATAGCATCATTATATATATATATATATATTAAATGAATTATCATATTATCCTTCGAGGTTCACGAGCCTCTAAACGAAGTGTGAATTTGAAAAAGAAGGGGAATTTGGGTGACAATCCCAGGATGTGATCGAAACATGATGGAACCGGGCCCGGTTCACCCCGATCAAAATGTTGGAGAGAAATGGATAGTTCTTACGAATTTGTGTGCAAACATTGTTCTCCAAAAGAAGAGTTCCACTATGTACCACAAAAAAAAACTCCAGATGTTAGTCCTTAACTGCTCACTAGGCTAGAAGGGGGGGGTTCTTCCTACCAACAGTTTGAAACGCTGTGGGTACAAGGTCTTTACACCCTGAATCATGCATATCTATTGAAGTGGGCCCAATATCCTGTCGCGAGATTTCGATGTACGACTTCTCTCCAGCGTGCACAGGGATATTTCCCCCATGATAGACCGCAAACTTTTGATGATTAGATGAAATAAGATTCCCATATGGGATATATGTTACCATCGCCGCAACTAAGCCAGGAATGGGGCTGGAAGGCCATTATTTCTTCTAAGAAACGACAATTCTCAGGGTCAAACTGTCAAGTGAGCGCCGTGTATCATTCCATTCTTAAATCCATATGTTCAATAGTTAAATCCCCATTATCCCATACGTATCCTGATGATTTCCCCAAAATATCAGGGTATACATCCGCATCATCATCAACAACAACATCATCATCACTATATCATCATTATCCATTCTCCATCATTATCCCATGTTAAGTCTAATGAATTTCCAATTAAATTATGATAATCCATCACATTATGCCGAATTCTGCCCATGATATTCCTATATCATATACATATCTCATCATTGCACCCATATATCCATCTATAAATAATATATTGGATTATTGGATCCTTATACATATAAATAATGTCTATAAATATAATATATCCATAGAATTCCATATACATAAATAATATCCATATACATAAATAATATCCATATACATATCCTATCCTATCCTTCCCATATGGAATCTCCATGACGCGCCCCGAAACGCCCCGCGCAACGCCCCTTTCGAAACGCCCCGCCCCACCTCCGGCATCTCCTCGATCCGCCGCGGCGCCGAGCGACGCTCGTCCGTGTTGCGGAGGACACGTTGCAACTCGCCGCTAGCGTGCACGTGGTGCCTGGGGTCGCAACGCTACATGTGGGAAGCCCCAACATACCCCAACGGTTGAGCTGATTTATAGGGGATTTATGGGGGGATTTATAGGGGAAGCCCAACTTGGAAGCCCAACTGTTGGGTATGTTGGGTTGCTGGCTTAGGGGATTACTGTAAAAATCCACAGGGTTAGAGGATGTTAGAGGATTGTAAAGCAACATAACTATACATAACTGGGGGCACTATCTTTCCTATGGTGAGGAAGAGCGAGAAGATGCAGAAACGATATGAAATGACGATCTTTCATGGGCTGATGGGATAAGCATAGGAGAATCCCCAGTGAGGTGACCCCCCGCAAAAATTGGATCAGGAACTTATGAACGGCTTATTAACCACCAACAACCACTAAGAATGGCTTATAAGGAGACCTTTTTCAGGACCCAAGATATAAGAATAAACACCCAGGCATCATCCTGCAAGGAAGCTTGAAACATGAAAAGTTTGGATCCAACACGATCCAACGTACATGTCGGTACCATCCAGAAATCATCGAAACAGCTGGTCTTGTTACTGAGCTGTCCTAAAAAATCAATCATTCGTGCTCATCATATATTCGTATAGAGTCAATAGAAGAATGCCAAGACGGCGGACATGTCTGAAATCACAGAATTGGTTCTATGCCAACTATGAAATGGGTAGCGTTTCAACATGTTCCAACCAGAAATGGAGATCTATGATCTACTTGCCCTCTGCAATCCATATGGCTGGGCGGCCGGCAGGTGCGCCTTTTCTAGATCATGTTGCTAATCATTAGTCAATTGGGATGATTATTCCCAATTTATGGAAAACATGTTCGAAACCACCAGCCAGATTATATATGAGGATTTCCCATGAAGAAGAAGTGAGGAAGACAGCAATCCTTGGGCTTTGGCATCCACGATCGACCTTACGAACCTGCAACTTGCGACGGAGGCCTTGCTGGGAAGGCATTATATTATCCCGCGAAATGCTGGCCGCTTCATTTCCTAAAACTAGTGGCCGCTTTGGCTCATTTAGGATCATCATCGCGCATATGCTTGCGTTTTTTCAAACAGTGGTTGTCACAATCCCACCAAATCATCAACAACAGTTGAACATGGCCATTAAAACACTCTTATTAAAACAAATATCGGTATGGTTCAAAATTGGGTACCCCCAAAAATGGATCGTGAGTACACAAAATAGATTACATTGTATCTAGTTGTATTCATTTTATAGGTTTGTATTACCCCTTCAAATATAGGTTTTTTGACCCATCCCCATAGCGTTGTCGATCCACACCACTCTCGGCCACCCTGTGTTTCTCAAGTCCCCGCGTCAAGAGACAGCAGGTCTTCGATTGCTATTCCCATGGTGGGAAGCCTCGACTGCAAATATCCCAAGCGCAGCAAATCAGGTGGCAGTTTCAGCCTTCGTCATTCAAATCAATCCCGAAAAAAGGGACGTGAATACTATAGAAGTCTGTAGATATACTAGGGACTCATCAGTTGAAACTTTCCAACATTTTCCACGCCGTAGATTCATAGTAGATCACAAGTTGTCCCTTTTGTCACATGAGAACCTTGGACCTATGCAGTCGCAGGTGATAAAAATATATAAAAATCATGAGAATGATGATTTGCCAGTGGCTTTTGATGGCTTTTGTTTTGGGGACCCTATGGGACCCTACTTTCAGAATCTTTCAGACAGAGCCACATCACTTTTGGATGGCTGTCCTACCACGTGGATCCACTGGATCCAAGCTACACAGTCTGTTGCAGGTAGCCCCTGACGTCCTGCGCACATCTGGACATGAGCTTGAGGAAAAAAAAACACGACCTGCCAGCAGTGCGAATGTGTTATGGAATTGCTGACTTGAATACAACATGATCAGCATGCAAATGATATTCCTGCTAAACCGGTAGACTTCCACCACACCAGGGTTGTTTCGAGCCGTGCATACCGTCATTTTTGAACTCCCCTTCATTCGCTTCTTTTGCTGAAATCCTGCTTTGTGGCTTTGTGCTGGCAGAATCCCAGTTTCTGATCAAATCCAATTTATCCAATTTCAATTCCGCTTTGGGTTGGTTGAATCGTGTTGAATCGTTGAATCCCACTTTTTGGCCTCCAGAACCTGGCCCTCCCAGTTTTCGCTGTCCTCATAGGGAGAGATAGCCTCCACCAGCTGCTCTGCCAGCTGCTCCCCAGCCGTCATCGTCCGCCTGAAAATGATGGGAGTCCAACATGCTACAGGCTACAGGGCCTTTTTTTCATGGCTTCATGGCCCGTTCCACAAAACAAATCAAGAAATGAAAAGAAGCTGGAACCATAGCATTGTTCAAACATATAAGTCTGCATGTGTGTATACATAATTGATCATAGTTGCGCATATCTCAACTCTCTCTCTCTCTCTCTCTCTCTCGCTCTCTCTTGCTCTGTCGCAGTTAGTTCACACGTCCTACAGTATATATGGCAAGTCTTTTCTGCTTGGTTCTAGCCATTCAGGCAGCAAATTGCTCGTAATCACCCGCCACACCTGCCGGACCCAGCACCCTCTCAAACTGAGCCAGAAGTGGCTGCAGGGCGGCATGAAGGAGCATGAAGGAAGTGTAAGAACAAATCTGTGATGACTTCTACGGAACAAATAGGGATAAATCTACCCCTCGCGTCTGCCAGATTATTTTATATAATATATACATACATACACACACACATATATATATTATCGACCTAGGCCAATATGTACCTGGCAACCCCCCAAAAAAAACAAACAAAAACATGCCGTGCAAATCCTAACAATTACAATTACCCTAGGCATTGACCTGTCCAAACGCCTTTTCCTTGTGCAGCACGGGTTTTCCTCGTCATGAACGCCTCTTCCTTGTCACAAACATGGACAGAAAAAGGCAACAAACTGTTGCCTTCAAGAAGCGATAGTGAACGGCTTATGAACGCTGAACAGGTTTGAACGGGTATACGGTATATGGGTTTTTCCATGTACAGGTACGGGTTTGACCGCAACAAAATATTGTCTTGAGATGGGCCTGAACAGGTTCGAACGACAATTCCTCGGCCAAGGAATTCCGAACGGCATTTCCCAAATACCTGAGGTATCCTGAGGTATAGTTGGTTTTGACATACAAATTCAATACAATTCCTCGGTTTTTGTGTTAGCAAATAGTCGAATTAGCTTTTACATCCTTTTACTATGTTGGATTTGATGATTTTAGCCCATTTATATCCATTTATCGTATTGTCTTGTGCACGCACCAGCGATTCGGAATCCCTTGTGTGTCTGTGCGCCATTGCCGTCATGACCTTTCGGGCCCTGATATGACCTCAGTTTGCTTCTCTGGCTTTGAAACCTGTCCTCAAAGAGATAGAATAATTGGAAACCTGGAACTGACGAGTCAATATCATACAACATCCCAGGAAAAAGACTCAAACAAGTTCAGTGGGTTCCTACAACTGCATCAGATCGCCACCTTGCCTTTTTTTGAGGATGGCTGCAAAGTCACACCTCAAGACCGTACTATATGGCTATGGGTCGAAGTGTCAGCCCGGTTCAGCCACAAATCTTGGTCATCTTGTCTAGAGTCATCATGTTTGCGATATTCAATCTTGATCCATAATATCATTTACATATATTATTTATATATATATACATAGTAGGTATACGAATAATAAATGTAAATTATATACTGTAGTTTATCTATTAATACTTACAGTAAATATATATGTAAATATAACTTATATACCGGCTTGGGCAGCATGAAACGATCAGCTCTCTGGTGGCTCCCATAGGTATACCAAGCCCCAACTGCCAAGCTTCCCTTAGCCCTTGTGATGTCGACCCCAACAGAGTGAGCATGAAACTTAAACATCACGGAACCTGCTGGGCAAATCCAGCAGTGACACATCAGTAAAACTTGATATTTTACCACTCATGGAACCAGCAATAAACATGTGAAAAATCAATAAAAATCAGCGAATTCTGGAGCTGCAACTGACAAAAAACATCTTAAATCAGCAGATACACGGCGTATCCGCTGCCTATCTGAACTCCTCCATTCTTTTCGGAAGGCGAACACTTGTTGGGCTCAGATCAGCTATGCTCAGCTCCTGCCAGCGGCCTTCCCCCAGCCGGGAGCTGTTTACGGATTTATTTCCTTGAAAAAAGACTTCGAAGTAATGTCACAAACATGTACAAACGTTAACGTGATGGTGACCACATTTTTATTTTTCCGAAATGCTACACATAGGAATTGTACACAGGAATCGAGTCGTTCCGTTCCATATTTGCCATTGGAAGGGTGCATCCTACCCACTACCCACTGCCCACTGCCCACATCATCAGTGGTCCTCAAAAGCTCAAGCCTAAAGCCACACCAAATGCAGCGTGGACCACCATCAGCAGCACGATGAAACTGCCTCCCGCTGACGGTAACATGGTACAGTAACACCCAATGAGTAAGTCAACGATCGCACAGCCACATCTATTATTTGTTGATCAAGTACTGTAAATGCTTCAAGTTCACCCCCACCCCTTTTGATGCTCCAGGACCCGCTTCTGCATTGAAACACACAGCCGATGCAGCATCTTTTTTGGGGCCGTCGAATGAATTGCTGTGCCAACCTGCAAGAATTGCATAGGCAATCTGCAGCTGGCTGTGAGGGATCATAGATACAACAGGCTGGAAGGATACCACTTAAAGGTTTTTCCTGGAGTATTTGTCCATAGCCAAGTATACTATGAAGGTTCGGCATCCCAAAACCAGATGAAACTGCCATCCCTACCTTACCAACGCCAGTGCTTTAGGAATGACTGGATTTAAAGAAGACCGCGGCGTGAGTTTTGGTGGCCATTGAGCCCCTCCAGCTTTGGAATGGACATCTTTAGATCTGAAAAAGCGTGTGAATAAAATTCGCCTTGTAGGAACTTTGTTTTCAACATCAACCCTGGACTTTAACTGCCATGGGGACTTGAATTCATGGGTCATAAAATATTGTTATAATTATTATTGATAGATATTAGATATCAACAAATAAGTTGATAAAGTAAGTTGTACAAACGATCGTTCTGGTCTTGCGGATGCTGTAAATTCCTGCATTCCGACGCGAGGCGCTGTCGCGAAAAGACACACCCGACAGGACCAGTCGGCACACCCAGGCATGGTGGCACTGATCAGCCCAGCTGCTTGAAAATGAGGTTTCGCCCATGGCTGAAGGATGGTCAACATCTATAAGAGGTTCAACCCCTACAAGCATCAAACATGGTTGTTTTGATCCATGTTGCAAATTCGTAGTGTCTAAAATCCACTGAGGCTGTTGAAATTGCATCAAATTGCATAGTGCCTGGTTGTTCCTCAAGGCTCCTGGGGAATAGGTCGGAGAAGATTTGGCCAACCTTTTGGCTCTTGGCCCCTGGCAGGTTGTTTGGGACAGGGAAAAATTGTGCTTCGGTGGAATCGTGCATGATATTTTACAATCTTTCACGGGTACTGTCTGATTAGTGCTGGGATAGTGTCTATGACTAGCGAACCTGGTGATGTTCAATCCAGTTCACGAGAAAAAACATTTGGAAAATGCCCCAGATAAACAGCGGAGAAACAAAACAATGGCATCTGAAGTTGCTGCTATCTTCTGCTCAGGAGCCAAAGCTCTATCTATCCTGCTGTGTGAACGGGTCTCACCAAAAAATGTTTCACTCTGAAACCCGCTTCCGTAGATATGTTTCCGGACGCGAGGCGCCATGTCTGGCTGGTGGGTGTGCTACGGCATTTCTGCCAATCCTATTCAAAGAGGGACGGAACATCAAATCTCCTTGGTATTTTTGGGTGAAGTTCGATTACCACGAGGGGCCAGCACCTCCACCACCATGAAATGGAAGCGGCAAGGCCCATCAAGACAGGAATCCCAAGTTGCGCAGCACGAAGCGTCACCAAATGTCATGGACAAACCTTTGCCCCGCCACATTTTCTGGGTAAACGTCACCATTTTTACTGATGAAACTTAAGCAATTTTTAATTCCATGTCAACATCATATCAACTATCAGTAACTATCAAAGTTGCGCCGCTTTTCTCTGCGTTCCTGACGATGCCCCCCCCTGAGACTGAGACCGGGGGCGGGGCCACTATGATCCTCTGAGACGTGGCAAAAGGTGTGGCTCCGGATGATTCCAGATGCATGGCACAGCTCACTGAAGTATCTGATGATATCTGATGTGTACAAAGTGTATGAGGGTATAGTCACACATAAGAGTTATGTTTCTCTACTACTATGTTTCTAAGGTGTATAACCTACACCACAAAAACAACAATAATCAACAACATATCCAAAAATGTACAAAAGAACCTCAGTGTGCGCACAATGCCGGTTCGGATCCATGGGGATGATCTGCAATTATATGATCAACAATTTGCATTCATAGTCCATGCATTCCAGAAGCTGAGCCAACGCACTGGTGCAAGGAACCCTGCATTCCTTAAAAACGTGGGGGTTTTTGGTCCAGGCATAGTCCAGGCATCGGCCGAACTCAAGTCGCAGTGGATGGCCGAACGACTCAAACACCAGAATCAGCCTCAAAGTCGCGATACGCGTCGTGCGGCTCTATGGAGAAATCCACCGGGATTCCAGCTGGCTGAGTTCCAGTTCTGTAGTGGGACCATGATAGATACTATCTGGTTATGACGAACATAGCCATGGAAAATCACCATTGTTAGTAGGTAAACCATCTAGTTCTATGGGCCTTGGCTTCCATGGCTATGTTAAATAACCAGAGGGTAAATAAAGTTTTAAAGGCTATGGTTTGGTGGCTCCCCGAATCCGAATCCAAGCAGCTGGAAGGAAGGTGACGGAGCCAGATCCCGAATCTGATGTCTCAAAGGTTCCCTCCTTCGCAGCTGGGATGTTGTGGACGCAGCGAATACGGCTAGACGTCGGCACGTATAAGGAACAAAAAATGACCATTGAACCAATGAAGAGTAGGAATTGAATGGAACAAGAACAAACATCACATGGAAATCGACCATTCCCCGGAAGAGTTCGGCAGCCAAGGTTCGAGTCGTAATGGGACTTTGCAAAGCCTGTGCAGATTTGGATGGCTTTTATGGGAGTAGAATGGGGATAGAACAAGCAGGTCATGGTTTCTTGATGAAGATCTCATGGAATGCTGATTTTTGGGTCAATCACTCACCAATCCGCCAATCTGAAATTTTGGTCATTTTGGGATAGTAATCATTGGAAAATGGCCAAGCCGACACTTGATCGCGAAAAAAAACACATCGGTACACAAACACATGACATGCACATCCACATCTGATCTAATATGATATCGTGTATTTGCATATATTGTATGGTATCATATGTATTATCAGTCTGGTATCATGTATTTAATCAGCCCCGAAGTAGAACAACATTGGACCCCTGGACATCTTAAGAGGGACATATCTGACATATCACAACAGTTCATCGTCGCAAGGCCAAGGCATCCAAAGCACTCGGCTTTCACCTTGATCGTGCCCCAGGAATAGGTCTCCTGCTCCAGCGCACAGCTCCAGGTAAGTTCAGGAATAGTTCACGTATGGATTTTTCATGGGTTATAACATGTATAACATGTATAAAAAAAATTGAAAACATATAAACATCATTAAACATCTATAAATCATCCATTTATATTATGTTATAATCAACTATAGTATTAGATTCACGTTTCCCAGCCACACAATTCAAGTCGGGATTGCCAAGCTCGCCGGCCATGGAAATCCCTCATATTTTTTCAAGAAATCTAGCAATGGATATAGATATAGAATAATAATGATATAATAATATGACATGATCTGAATATCATGTATCATCATATATCTATAAACAAATTATCATGGATAGAATGAATAATATATCTGTATATATAATAATATTTTTTTTCATGTAGTATAATAGTGGATGGACATGAACTACATGAATTTCATGGGATCGATGAACACCTGGGGACCCCAGGTAACCCCACGCCCGGAAGTTCATCAATCCGTGGTTGGAAGCCGAACTGGCTCGGCTTCCCAGCCCGGTTCGCCAAAGAGACCAAGCAACCATGAGGGGTTTCAACGAACAACTGGCAATACTAGAAAAAAATGGCAGAAATGAGAGCATCTCATCAACTAACTATTTCTATATCTTGGACAAGATTAGGAGACCAAACAAATTGGATCATATTGGATAGTTCCACATGATTCGAACGAAAGTGTGCAGGGGTCCACCATCAAATTCGAGGAGCCAACTTAAAATGTGCTTTTGATGCTTGGATCTGTGGCCTGCAAAGGTTGGAAAAAAACCGCTCGGCATTTTCCACATGTCACAACTTTGGTCGAAAATAGAGAACATGGAGATATTTAGGCGGCAAACGTTGGAATGTCTATATATAGATTCTATAGGTATATTTCTACATGGTCTCCTTGCACATCTAACAAAATAGCGCGTAGGTATTGTTAGTTTTATATAAGTGGGGAAGATTCATCACATTCCTGCCGAGGATCAGTCCAATTCACATTTGGTAGTTTGAAGCGGCCCTCCAAAGAGCTATTGAATTGCCCAGCGCCAGAAATATACCTGGGCCGTATCTCTCTCAGTGGTATGGCGTTGCTGGGATTGCTGGCGTGCACGTGAGGGACAGTTAAGCCACTACATGGCAGGTGTTCTGGGGGTCGAACGTAGCAACCCCTAGCAGTACAGTACTTCGTGACTATAGATGACTATAGTGTGCATGCAAGCCACCCATCCACGGTGAAAATCAAATGTCTCTCTTCCTTTCCTTTGCAGGGCGGCAATGAAACAGTTGAAACATGTTGAAACACATCAAGTGGGAAAGGGGAGAGGGATGCTTTTATTTTTCTTCGGTGGTTTGTCTGAAAATAGGGAACCCACAGGAAGCCATGTGTTGGTTAATCATTGCCCATCGCCTCCAACAGGGCCTTTTGAGGGGTTCTCATTTTCAAACGCACTCAAACACAGCTCAGAGTCAAAATCTGCAGGTGACTTCCACCACTTTGATGGGATTAACATGGATTAACAATATACAGTATTAATATGATTATATAATTATTAATCACTTACTAGAGCACAAAAAAACATATCAAAAACTTGCCTAATGATTCTGGATGTCTGGTGTGCTTTTTGCGGCCCTCGACGAAGATAGCAGACCACACGCCGCTGGGAAGAGGTGCTTGGTCTCGTCTGTGCAAGTGTTCGACACTTCCTGGGAGCGGATCCGGCAATGGATACCCTCAGGTAAACTAACATAGCTATTGAACATGGCCATTTATAGTTGATTTACCCATAACAAAGGGTGTGGAATAGTTTTTGTTTTTTTTGCCTCAGGTCTTGGATTTTTTTTTGGCTTTCTTTCCTGGTACCATTTGCCTGGTATTTGCAACAGTTTGGAACTAGAACTTGTCATTTTGCATGGTATTTGCTACATTTTGGATTGGTCACTTTGCATTTTGCATGGTAATTGCTACATTTGGCCATATTTGCCTTCCATTTTGCATGGTATTTGTCACATTTTGGCATTTCAACCTCTCATTTGCATGGCATTTGCTACATTTCTGTGCTTCAAACGTTCATGTGGGTCTCTTGAGAGTTCCTTAGGCTTTCATTTAGGGTTTCATTTAAGGTTTCATGTACGGTTTCATTTAGGGTTTTATTTAAGGCTTCATTTGAGGTTTCATTTAGGGTTTTTTTAGGGTTTGATTTAGGGTTTGATTTAGGGTTTCATTTAGGGTTTCTTTACGGTTTCATGTAGGGTTTCATTTAGGGTTTCTTTAGGGTTAGGGTTTCTTTAGAGTTTCATTTAGGTTTTTTTTTCCGGTTTCATGTAGGGTCTCTTATCAGGATTTCCTATCAGGAGTTCTAAACGTTCAACTGGGCTTCTTTAGGGTTTCATTAATTCTTCAGGGTTTCTTTAGGGTTTCGTTTAGGGTTTCATTTAGGGTTTCATTTAGGGTTTCAATTTAGGGTTTCATTTAGGGTCTCATTTAAAGTTTCTTTAGGGTTTCATTTAGAGTTTCTTTAGGGCTTCTCTAGGGTTTCATTCAGGGTTTCTTTAGGGTTTCATTTGGTGTTTCTTTAGGGTTTCATTTAGGGTTTCTTTAGGGTTTCATTTAAGGTTTCAGTTTAGGGTTTCATTCAGGGTTTCTTTAGGGTGTCAATTTAGGGTTTCAGCTAAAGTGTCAGTTAAGGTTTCATTTATATGTTTTTTTCAGAGTGTTGTTTGGGGCTTCTTTGGGATGTCATTTAGGGTTTCATTTAACGTTTCTTTAGGGTTTCGTTTATGGTTTCTTTAGGACTACTTTATGGTTTCTTTAGGGTTCATTTATGGTTTCTTTAGGGTTCATTTAGTGCTTCATGTAGGGTTTCTTATCAAGATTTTTAAAGGTTTCTTTGGGTTTCACCTAGGGTCCCTCTAGGGTTTCATTTAGGATACAAACAGAACAGAATAAAGCAAAAGAACATGAAAAACAAAGAGACAGTAAAGACAGGAAGCAAAGAAGCAAAGGAGCAGGAAGTAGAGCAGCAAAAACACATGACTGAAGAAAAGAAAAAGTAGAATAGTAGAAGTAGAAAGG